>JAEEGF011558739.1_pt1 | contig 11545 bp, 8 predicted proteins | sample 9134171 | NCBI WGS metagenome assembly JAEEGF01 (sample SAMN16246542, study PRJNA631951) | gut metagenome | biome: gut microbiome; feature: rumen; material: AP-attached | host: Bos | place: Iran: Karaj | collected 2018-10 | reverse complement strand
ACCCTGAACTTTATCATGATGTAAAGCACAATCCTGTGATGCTGTTAGAGCGTCTTAGCTTTGCTCGTAAGGAAGAGATTCTGAAGGATAAGGCACTGATGAAACGCATTAAGAACGTTTATGACTTGTTCCGCAAGTATATGGACGTAAAGCCTGACAGCAAGCGTCCTTCAGTGGCTTATTTCTGCATGGAGTATGGTATCCACTCAGCTCTGAAGATTTATTCTGGTGGTCTGGGTATGTTGGCTGGTGACTACGTTAAGGAGGCTTCAGACTCTAACGTAGATATGTGCGCCGTTGGCTTCTTGTATCGTTTTGGCTATTTCACACAGAGTCTTTCAATGGACGGACAGCAGATTGCTAATTATGAGAGTCAGAATTTTGGTTCACTCCCTATTGAACGTCAGCTTGACAAGGATGGCAATCCGCTTGTAATCGATGTACCTTATACCAACTATCAGGTTCATGCATATGTTTGGCGTGTGAATGTGGGTCGTGTAAAGCTCTATCTGCTTGACACTGATAACGAGATGAACTCTGATTTCGATAAACCCATCACCCACAGCCTTTATGGTGGTGACTGGGAAAATCGTCTGAAGCAGGAGATTCTTCTTGGTATTGGTGGTATGCTGCTGTTGAAGAAACTTGGCATCAAGAAGGATATCTATCATTGTAACGAGGGTCATGCTGCTCTCTGTAATCTGCAGCGTTTGTGCGATTATATTGAGGAGGACGGCTTGACATTCAATCAGGCAATGGAACTTGTACGTGCCAGTGGTCTTTATACAGTTCATACTCCTGTTCCTGCAGGTCACGACTATTTCGATGAGGGATTGTTTGGCAAATATATGGGTGCTTATCCTGCCAAGCTTGGTATCTCATGGGATGAGTTTATTGGCATGGGACGTACCAATCCTGACGATCACAGCGAGAAGTTCTGTATGTCAACCTTCGCTTGCAATACTTGTCAGGAAGTAAACGGTGTGTCAATGCTTCACGGCTGGGTATCTCAGAAGATGTTTGCTCCTATCTGGAACGGCTACTATCCTGAGGAGAACCACGTAGGTTATGTGACCAATGGTGTTCACTTCCCCACATGGGCTGCTGCCGAGTGGCGTAATGTATATGCTAAGTATTTCGACGAAAAGTTCATGAGCGATCAGTCGAACGAGGAAATCTGGCATGGCATCTATAACTGTCCGGATGAGGAGATTTGGGCAACTCGTATGGCTCTGAAGAAGAAGCTTTTCGAATATATCAAGATTCAGTTCCAGGAGACTTGGCTGAAGAATCAAGGTGATCCTTCACGTGTGGTTAAACTGCTTGAACGTTTTAACCCCAATGCATTGGTAATTGGCTTCTGCCGTCGCTTTGCAACTTATAAGCGTGCACACTTGCTCTTTACCGATCTTGATCGTCTTAGCAAGATTGTGAACAATCCGGATCGTCCCGTTGTATTCCTCTTTGCAGGTAAGGCTCACCCTGCCGATGGTGCTGGTCAGGGTCTGATTAAGAAAATATTTGAGATCTCACAGCGTGAGGAATTCCAGGGTAAGATTATCTTCCTTGAGGACTATGACTTCTTGTTGGCTCGTCGTCTTGTATCAGGTGTTGATATCTGGATGAATACGCCGACTCGTCCGCTCGAGGCATCAGGTACATCAGGCGAGAAGGCCGAGATGAATGGTGTTGTAAACCTCAGTGTGAAAGATGGTTGGTGGCTTGAGGGCTATCGCGAAGGCGCAGGATGGGCTCTCACTGAGAAACGTACCTATCAGAATCAGGGTTATCAGGATCAGCTCGATGCAGCAACTATTTATAGCCTTCTTGAGAATGAGATTATTCCTCTGTATTATGATAAGGATAAGAAGGGCATCTCTAAGGGCTGGATCAAGGTGGTTAAGAACTCAATCGCCCATATTGCTCCTCACTACACCATGAAGCGTCAGCTCGATGATTATTATGAGAAGTTCTACAATAAGGAGGCTAAGCGATTCAAGGAACTCTCAAAGGATGATAACCGTTTGGCTAAGGAGATTGCTCTGTGGAAGGAGACCGTTGCAGAGCGTTGGGACGCTATTAGCGTAGTTAGTGCTTCATCGACTGCACCTGCATCAGGTTTGCACCTTACAGGTGAGATGTATACACTGCGTTATGTTATCAACGAACAGGGTCTTGAGGATGCAGTTGCTTTGGAAAAAGTGAATGTTGCCATCGATAAGAATGGTGAGGAGCACGTATTCTCTATAGAGCCATTGAAGATGGTTAAGAAGGAAGGTAACAACTATACTTTTGAGGTACAGCATTCTCCTAAACAGGCTGGTCAGTATAAGAGTGCTGTCCGTATGTATCCTAAGCATAAGGATCTGCCTCACCGTCAGGACTTCTGTTACGTGAAGTGGTTGGAGTTGCCATCTCAGGCATAATACTGCCATGATGTAACAGTCTGATAATAAACGAAGAGCCCGGGTTCTTATTTGAACTCGGGCTCTTTGTAGTTTTCTTGGATAAAACGTCCTAGCGGATTATCTTTATTTCGTTTCCCTGTGCTGATAATGATGTTTGACATCAGACGATGCAAACTATCTGTAACTCTAAATCTGGCCATGTGCGCTACACTGTCGCTGTCCTGTTGTTCCACAATGCGAATCAGTTTTTTACCCATATGTTGAATAGAGTCGTTCATCTGCTGCCATTCATTGTTAAGAATGGTGCCTGATATTCTCGACGGAGTAGGGGGAAGGCAAAGCTCAATAGTAACGGTTCCCTCATCAGGAAAGAATAAAGCTGTACATTCTGGCATTCGTTTCAGGTATATTCTACAAGGTTCCTTGTTATCGAGTGTTTCTTCCATGTAGAACTTTCCTCCACTTATGGTGGTCATAGCTAATGGATGTTTCGGCTCTGTATCATGAGCCAATAAAATGGTATCACCCTCCTCTAGATGAAGGGCATAACCGTTGATTTGATATGAATTGGACTGGCAGGAAGCGAGCAAAAGCCCCATCACTGCCAGTCCAAGTATAGACTTCGTATTCATTTAAATAATGTAGAGGTCGCTGATACTCTTGTTGTCGATGACACGACGGATAGCTTCTGCAAACATATCGGCCACAGACAGCTGTTTAACTTTAGCGCAACGCTGTGTGTAAGGGATTGAGTCGGTAAATACGATTTCCTCAAGAGCCGACTCCTGTACACGATCGCTAGCAGGACCACTCATCACACAATGGCTGGCACAAGCACGAACGGTTTTGGCTCCATGCTCCTTCATCAGGTCGGCAGCCTTTGTAATGGTACCAGCGGTATCTACCATATCGTCAATGATGACAACATTCTTGCCTTCTACTTCACCAATGATTTGCATTTCAGCTACTACATTGGCGCGTGCACGTGTCTTATTGCAAAGTACTAGCGGACAACCAAGATATTTTGCGTATGTGTTAGCACGCTTTGAACCACCTACGTCAGGTGAAGCAATTACCAGATTGTCAAGTTTCAGTGTTTGAAGATATGGAATAATCACGTTCGATGCATAGAGATGATCCACGGGAACATCGAAGAATCCCTGAATCTGGTCTGCATGCAGGTCCATCGTAATGACTCGGTTTACACCAGCTGCACTTAGCAGATCTGCAACAAGCTTGGCACCGATGCTCACACGGGGTTTGTCTTTGCGATCCTGACGAGCCCATCCAAAGTAAGGAATCACGGCATTGATGGTACGTGCAGAGGCACGCTTGGCTGCATCAATCATCAGCAACAGTTCCATCAGGTTGTCTGAGTTTGGAAATGTACTCTGAACAAGGAAGATGTCGCGTCCGCGGATACTCTCCTCATAGCTGACTGCAAATTCTCCGTCTGAGAACTTGGTAATAAGCAACTGTCCCAGCGGGCAACCAAGACTTTGGCAGATTCTCTCTGCCAGGTATCTCGTAGCAGTTCCCGAGAATACCATATACGAGTTTTTCTCTGACATTGTTTTATTATCTATATTAATTTAATCCAGGGTTTTACGTAATTTTGTGAAGTGGTTTAATAGTGCTTTGTAGTCGATCTCATTGTGGATGTTGAATCGGTTCCACAAGTCGCCGCAGATCACGATACCACCAAATCCAAGATCTTTCACAGCCTTGATAGTGTCGAGGTTCATACCTCCTAAAGCATATACCTTCTTATCTATAAGTCCTTCTTTTGCTGCATTCTTCAGTGCCTCCATTGTGAACGATGCTTTCTCGTCGGCATTTGTCTGACTGTCAAAGATGGAGTGCAGGAATACATAGTTTGAACGTTTCTTAGCTTCCTTCAGTTCTTCTATCATATGACAGGTACGCGATATATTACCTTTATATCCTGTTGGTGGCTCCGTGTGTGCATCGTCAATATGAATGCCTTTCAATCGATATTCCTCCTTCAGGTAGAAGTGTCCATGAACGGTAATCTTGTTATGATAGTCTTCTCCGAGTAAAGTCAGCAAGCGTTCCGAGTACATCGGTGAGGCTCCTGGCTTGTAAAGATGCAGATTCTCCAACCCTTCCTCAAAGAGGTTGGCCAGAATTTTGTCTTCTTCAACGAAGAAGGTGGGCTTTGTCATTACAATGAGCTTCATTTTTGGCAATTGTTCTCTTTCTAAAGTGCAAAATTACACAGATTTTTCGATAATATGCCTACTTTAGGCAAAAAAATGGCTTTATAGGTGTATTTTTCAGAAAAATGTCGTAATTTTGCAACTCGAAATCGGCAACTTGCTGTTAAAAGTCAAAGGATAATCAATTTAATAATTATAGTAAAAAGATGAAAGCATTTGTTTTTCCCGGACAGGGAGCACAGTTTGTAGGAATGGGTAAGGATCTGTATGATAATAACCCACTCGCAAAGGAACTATTTGAGAAGGCTAACGACATTCTCGGATATCGAATCACTGATATTATGTTTGAAGGAACTGACGAGGAGCTCAAGCAGACTAAGGTTACTCAGCCTGCAGTATTCCTTCACAGTGTTATTTCTGCTCTTTGTATGGGCGATGCATTCGATCCGAAGATGACTGCAGGTCACTCTTTGGGCGAATTCTCTGCTCTTACAGCTGCTGGTGCTCTTAGTTTCGAGGATGGCTTGAAGCTGGTTTACGCTCGTGCTATGGCCATGCAGAAGGCATGCGAGGCTCAACCATCAACTATGGCAGCCATCATTGCTCTTCCCGATGAGAAGATAGAAGAAGTTTGTTCTGAGGTGAGCAAAATGGGTAAGGGTGTAGTAGTTCCTGCTAACTACAACTGCCCCGGTCAGCTTGTTATTTCTGGTAATATCGACGCTATCAATGAGGCTTGTGAGCAGTTGAAGGCTGCTGGCGCCAAGCGCGCACTTCCTCTGAAGGTTGGTGGTGCTTTCCATTCTCCACTTATGCAGCCAGCCAAGGATGAACTTCAGGCTGCTATTGAGGCAACGGAGATTAAGACTCCGAAGTGTCCTGTTTATCAGAATGTGGATGCTAAACCTCATACTGATCCTGCTGAGATTAAGGCAAACCTCATTGCTCAGCTTACCTCTTCCGTACGTTGGACTCAGAGCGTTCAGAACATGATTGCTGATGGAGCCGACGACTTCACAGAATGTGGACCTGGCAAGGCCCTTCAGGGTATGATTGCCAAGATTAACAAAGAGGTTACAGCTCATGGCATCGAGTAAGATTATTATCTATCAGATCTTTACACGACTATATGGCAATCGGAACTCCACTCGCAAAGAGAATGGGACGATAGCCGAGAACGGTTGCGGAAAGATGAACGATTTCACGCCCACTACCCTGAAAAAAATCAGGGAAATGGGCGTGAGCCATATTTGGTACACAGGTGTCATCCGTCATGCCACTCAGACAGACTACTCTGCCTATGGTATTCCTAAGAACCATCCTGCTGTAGTAAAAGGTAAAGCCGGCTCTCCATATGCTATCGCTGATTATTACGACATCGACCCAGATATTGCAGTTGATGTAAATAAGCGTATGAAGGAGTTCGAAGCCTTAGTAGAACGTACTCATAAGGCTGGAATGAAGGTTATCATCGACTTTGTTCCTAATCATGTGGCGCGTCAGTACCACTCTATCTGCAAACCAGAGGGAATAAAGGATCTTGGTGAGTGCGATGATCCCCAGCAAGGTTTCTCTCCACAGAACAATTTCTACTATTGTCCTGGTCAGCGTTTTTCGCCATATCTCGATCTCTATCATGGCGAGGTGGAACCCTATCATGAGGAGCCGGCCAAGGCTACGGGTAACGACTGTTTCCACAATGCACCAAGCATGAATGACTGGTATGAAACCGTTAAACTCAATTATGGTCTTGATTATTACGTCGGACGTGTGGGGCATTTCAAACCGATTCCCGATACATGGGGAAAGATGACGGATATCCTGCTGTTTTGGGCCAAGAAAGGTGTAGATGGTTTCCGTTGTGATATGGCAGAGATGGTGCCTGCTGAGTTCTGGCAATGGGCTACCGACAAGGTAAAGTTCGCCTATCCTGATATCGTATTTATTGGCGAGGTTTATAACCCAATGGAGTATCGTCACTATTTAAGTGCCGGCTTTGACTATCTCTATGATAAGGTTGGTATGTATGATACTATCCGCGAGGTGATTTGTGGACAACAATCCACATGTGCTATCACTTCTGCCTGGCAACAGACAGATGATATACGCGACCACATGCTTTATTTCCTTGAGAACCATGACGAGCAGCGTATAGCCAGTAGTTTCTTCGCATCCGATGCCCGAAAAGGTGTACCCGGATTAGTCGTTTCTGCTCTTCTCCAACAGAATCCTCTTATGATCTATGCAGGTCAGGAGTATGGTGAGCGTGGTATGGATAAAGAAGGCTTTAGCGGTATTGACGGAAGAACCACCATTTTTGACTACTGGAGTGTAGACACTTTGGTACGTGCAGCCAATCGTAAACTTACAAAGGATGAAACTGCCCTCAAGGATATATATAATAAGGTGATTAATATCGCTCGCTCAGAGAAGGCAGTCTGCGAAGGTACATGCTTTGATCTGATGTATGTTAATGGCCAGTATCAGCGTCAATATGCATTTTTGCGTAAGGCAGGCAGCGAAGTATTGTTGGTGGTAGTGAATTTCGACGATCTTCCTACGACGATGGATGTTACCATTCCTGCCCATGCCTTCGACTATCTTAAGTTAAAGGAAAGGAAGAATGTTACAGCCGTCGACTTGCTTAGCGGTAAGGAAATAAAACGCCAACTTTATCGTGACTGCTATGTATCTGTTGATCTTGAGCCTCTTGGTTCCGTCGTCCTAAAATTCAAATCATAAAAGCTATGGCTGATTATATCTTAAATGATCATAACAAGGAGGAGTTTCCCCCTGCACATACGGCGGAGCATAACACATCCTTAATTAATTGATTGATAATTAACGATTTACATTAAAGTCCCTTTAGAGTTAATAATTCTAAAGGGATTTCTATTATACGTATTGTTGACATTTTCTGATGGTATTAATACTTGTTCCCGTTATTTTGCTAATATTACGTAAGCTGATAGCCTTTCGTAGTAGACGTATTTCCTCGCCATACTGCTCACGCATCGCATCGTCAGATTTCTTGTAACCCTCCTTACGTCCTACCTTGCCGCCATTGGCTCGGAAGTTCTTATAGCCACTCTCGACACGCTCACGAATGGTCTTACGCTCCATACGAGCCACTTCAGCGAGGATAGTAATGAGGAATTGGCTCATTGGGTTCACCTCTCCACTCTCAGTCAGTGTTTCAATGCCATAGTTCTGAATATAGAGACTGATACCTAACCGATTGAACTGCTCTATCACTTCGAGGACTTGCAATGTGTCACGTCCGAGCCGGCTGAGTTCAGTCACCGCCACCTTATTTATATTATGAGACTGAACGAACTCTATCATACGACTCAGTTCCTTGCGCTCTGCATTTTTCTTGGCTCCGCTCACCTTTTCACAGAAAGTTGCCTCCACGCTCCAATAGTTGCGCCTGGCGACTGCTGATAACTCGTTAACTTGCCGTTCGTAATCCTGAACGCTCGTACTTACTCTTGCAAAAATGACAATACTATTCATAATTTCTAAATTTATTATTCTCCGGCTAAATTACTAAAAATCCGGCAAATATGCAAATTTTATGCTATTAAAAATATGAAATATTGCCAATTTATTTAAATATAATCTTTTAAGTTAGTATGATACAAAAAAGATGTATCAATGATTTCATTATATAGATTTCATTGATACATTTTTAAAATGATACATAACCCTTATATATACTAAAGATTATAACCATAGTGTTATATCTGATAAGGTGGGTTGTTATAATCCTATGAACGTCCGAGAATGTGTTGCCAACTCACATCTTTTGCCTTACGTTGAAAGCGTATAACGCTGTTCAAGAAGTGGAAGAACATATCTTCGAGGGCAGCCTCATCTATCAATAGTAAAGGTGTATAGTATATGCCCTTGCGTTCTACATAGTTCTTGATGTCCTCTGCATTAAGATGTACTTCCGTACGATAGAGCCTCCTGGGGTTGCCATAGTGTTCCAATATGTACTGCTTGTCAGAGGCGTTGCATATCTCTGCTGCTTTGTCGTATGTCAGTATGGTTATACCTTTGCTCTTATCCTTGATTGCATTACGTTGCTTGATGTTTACGGTCAGATACTTGCCTTGCTTGCTGAGACTTCCGCTGGTGGTGTATGCCAACTCGGGTCTATCCTCTTCTCGGTCTGTGATACGTTTGCCATTTAAGATTGTGGTAATGTTCTGATTGTGGGCGTATGCCTTAACAAGTGGACTGACGGCAAAAGGAGTGTCAAGGCAGAGGTCAAGACTTGTTATGTTGTGGAACGTTAACCCTAAGCTCTGTTCTATGTAGGTTAGAAAGTGAAAGTCCTGTGTGTATAACGTTTCATTGTTAAGGCTGAGCCAAACTTTACGCAGTCCGTTTGTGTGGGTGTTACTTTCCTCATTGCCGTTTGCAAGGCTGAATTTCAACTGCCCAAATGTAATTGTCTTTTCGCCGTTCCACGCCTGGATATTGTAGACGTTATCAAAATAACGTCCTGCTGTTCTTGTAAGCTGGAACTCATTAAGGTCAATGCTGGCGCCAAAATCAAGCTGGCGCAATTGGTCATAGTAGTAAGTCTTTTCTACCTCATAGCACAGGGTTAGTGCATCAATTTGAATAGGTCGTTTACATACTCGTTTCATCGTTTTGGTTATTACTCTTGTTATTTTCGGGGCGATAAGGTATCGTTGCCCAATACGCTTTCATAGCGTCACTAATGGCCTGCTTATGGCTGTCTGACATAGTGCGGCCTTTTAATTTTTGGCTGATGCGTAACTTAGTAGCATCATCAAGATTTCTGTAAGTTCTTTCCATATTATTCTTTTTAATATAAATATTAGGTAAAGTTGAAAAAGTGAGTATAGTAACCATATTTATTTTACGACAATAGTCTCCGGATAAAGAAAAATCTGTTTCTTGGGCTACTACACTAATATATATAAAAAGGTGTATGGGATATAGACGCATACACCTTATTAATTCGAGGTTTCTTGAAAAAGGTCCTTACGACCGGTGCCGGTTGTTAATCTATTATTGTTATCTCAGCCCTTTCTACACTTGGGGATGTATTGTTTTCGTCTTTTGTCTCATATTTGTAAAATGGATATGTGCCGATCCACTCTTTTTCTGTTAAGAGGTTTTGCATTTCATCGTAATTGTATGTACCTTTAGGGAGATTGGTATATATAGAACTTTTGCCGTTATAAGATACAAGATGTTTGTTTTTGTCGTAAGAAAAACAATGCTCACTATTGTTTAGCATCCATGCCTTAAATTCAACACCATATCTGCATAAGAATGGGTCGAAGAACATTTCTTCTTTTTTGTAACGGGCTGCTTTTATGGTCCCCCACATTTCTACATCATTGGTATAATTGATGATGACAAGATTCCATATGGGATGTATTTTATAGATAATGATTCTTTCGACAAATTCATCTATCATAGATTTGATTAAATCTTTGTTTTTCCTAATCTGGTCCATCTTTTTATGTGTGTTCGTATATTGTTGTGATAACTTCTTTAATCTGCTTATAGTTATTGTTTTATTTGTAATCTCTTGGTTGAGTTTTTTGAGTGAAGAAGATAACTCTGAGGATGATTTTTCGAAATCTATTGCTGCTTCATTCATTAGCTCAGTGGCTGTTTTTTCACTAACTCCTTTCATCTTACTAAGACGTTTCAATTGCTGTTTGTAGTCATTGCTCATTGTATCTAATAATGCTTGCTTGCTATCTCTTACTTTAGTCGCATCCGCAACTTCCTCGGATAGAATACGTATTCGTTTTTCATTACTCTCTGTTATGTTGATTTCAGCAAACATATGTAGAGATAACGTAACAACGAGCCCATCCAATTTCCATTGTCTTATTTCTGCGCCCGTTGTACAAATTTGAGGTTTGTCTTTCCTGTTAACTCTACCATAGCATTTGTACGTTCTTGCATCGCTCTTATAATGTGTAGCAGTATCTGTTTGTTTTCCTACAGAGAAACGTGAGCCACATTCTCCACATATGAGTTTTGCTTTCAACAGGTTCTCATGTTTGATGGCGTTGTTTTTGTTGTAGGCTGCTTGCGCTAATCTGTCTTGAACTCTTTGAAATAGTTCATCGGGAATAATTCTCAGGTCTTCAAGTTGAACATCGTATTTGTGAACTAATTCACGCTCCTTCTTATCTTCTTTTTTATTATCAAGTTTATCGACCAGGGGCTTATGGAATTCAATAACTCTATGTCCCTTGTATAGTTCTTTGCACAATATTTTTGCTATTGCAGATGGTCTCCATTTGAAATTCTCTTCGTCTTCAAATTTATATTTTTTAGGTGTTAGCCCTTTTTGTTTTCTTCTTTCTTTAAACTCTTTTATGCGGGTGCCGTATGATGTTGGGATGTGTTCAGAATTAAGAATATCACATATCTCAATAGTACTTCTTCCGTCAGCATACATGTTAAAAATTCGTTTTATGACTTTTGCCTCATCATCACGAATTACCATCTTCTTGTTTTCGTCATTCATATAACCATATGCATTGTTATCACCTCCAACACCTCCACCTTTATTTACCTTGTCAATTTTTCCTGAGATACTTCTTTCTGCAAACAATTCTATTTCATAAGAAGTTGTGATAGCAAGAACGGCTAATAGAATACGAGAGCCTAAATCTTTTTTGTCGCTCCTAACCCATAAATCCTGTTTGTCAAAGTATAAGTTAATACCTTTGTTTTGTAAACGTTGTACCTCTGCTAATAGTTCTGTTGAATTCCGGCCCAAGCGTGTGAGCTCACTGAATAAGATGGTGTCAATGTTTCCTTTTTCAACTTCTGAGAGCAAAGCAGAATAACGAGGGCGTTCTTCCCCAATGCTATAACCTGTAATGATATCAATAAAGATATGGTCAGCATCGATTACTTCCTTAAAACGCTCAGCAACCTTTAACA
>JAEEGF011937054.1_pt1 | contig 11546 bp, 10 predicted proteins | sample 9134171 | NCBI WGS metagenome assembly JAEEGF01 (sample SAMN16246542, study PRJNA631951) | gut metagenome | biome: gut microbiome; feature: rumen; material: AP-attached | host: Bos | place: Iran: Karaj | collected 2018-10 | reverse complement strand
AAAGGATTTAGTGAGTCATTCAAGCTGTTGGACGCCGATTTCTTCTGTCTGCAGGAAACCAAGATGCAGGCCGGACAGCTTGACCTCAACTATGAGGGCTACCGCTCCTATTGGAACTACGCTGAGAAGAAAGGCTATTCCGGAACGGCAATCTTCTCCCGCCATGAACCGCTGAGCGTCAACTACGGCGGAGGGTGGAAGCTGGAAGACTGCGCAACAATACTCGACATTGAGGGACGTATCATCACTTTGGAGATGCCCGACTTCTTCCTGGTCACCGTCTATACGCCCAACTCACAGGACGAGCTGCGGCGCCTGGACTTCCGCATGACGTGGGAGGATGCCTTCCGCCGTTATCTGCTGGCATTGGACCAGGAGAAACCCGTCATAGTCTGTGGCGACATGAACGTGGCACACGAGGAGATAGACCTGAAGAACCCCAAGAGCAACCGCCGTAATGCCGGCTTTACTGACGAGGAGCGCGAGAAGTTCACCACGCTGCTTGACAGTGGTTTTACTGACACCTTCCGCTGGCTCTACCCAGAGCAGGTGACCTACTCCTGGTGGTCTTACCGATTCCAGGCCCGACAGAAGAATGCCGGCTGGCGCATTGACTACTTCCTCACGTCGAACCGCCTGCGTGACCGCGTTGCCGATGCCCGCATCCATACCGACATTCTCGGTAGCGACCATTGTCCCGTGGAGCTGCTCCTGAAGCCATGATGCTCGCGCGTACCTTATTATATATATATTATACTGAAGCAAGCTTGCTTGCTTCAGTTTGCTTTCTTCTTGCAACGAAAAGCCTATGTTCCGTTGCAAAAAGTAAGTAAAAGGATTTTTTTTGAAAAAAAAGATAAACTTTTTTGGTTAATATCGAAAAGTTTTCTACCTTTGCCTTCTGTAAACTTAAAAAAAGAATTCATTTTATATGTATTTAATATTGTTTTATTAACTAAATTGTTTCAATTATGAGAAAGAAAATTACATTTCTTTTGGCTTTGACAGCAGCTGTGCTGCTTGCTTTGCCGTCTCAAGCTCAGAACAATCAGGTTCGTAACTCGGCTAAGCCGAAGATGCAGAAGTTTGAGAGTCCAAGAGCAAAATTCATGAGCAAGGATGCTATCTTGAAGGCTCAGGACCAGGCAACTGGTATCGCCTTCCGTGGCAAGGTTGCTAATGTTTTAACCAAGGATGCATTCCTGTTGGCTCAGGCCGAGAAGGATGCTGAGCTCAAGAAAGCAGAAACGATCAAGTGGCAAAACTCTGCCCGTTTCGTTTCCACAAGCGGACTGGTAAATGAAGGCTTAGCCGCACAGCCACGCAAAGCTGCCAAGGATGTTGATCCCGATCCCTACAAAGCAACAGTCATTCTGACTGCAGGCGACGTATGGGGTGATGGTACTGGCTATCAGATGCTTTTAGATGCTGACGCAAATGCGTATGGTACTATTATTCCAGAAACTGGTGGTTTGACCACAAGTGGCGATGCTGATGCTTTAGTCTATGAAGAGTTTGAGTACAAGATTCCCGAGAATGCCGATGGCTCATTGACAACAGAGAATATTGTTCTCAATAACAGCATTAGCATTACGATTCCTGAAGGCACTTACGACTGGTGCATCACCAACCCGACACCTGGCGACCGCGTGTGGATATCATCTTCGAATGGATCAATTCCCGGTCGTTATGACAACTATTTATTCGAAAAAGGTCATGTCTATGAATTTACTGTTACACCTCATGGTAGTAATGACGGGGTAACACTCCTTATAGACGGAGAGCTTCCTCCCGAACCTCCTGTTCCTGTAGCAGAGCCGGTTGATGTTCCTTACACCGCTGACTTCACTTCAGAAGCCCCGATGGATAACTTCAGCATTCTTGATGCCAACAATGACGGAAGTACATGGAGTTGGTCTAGCTCCAATTATGCAAACTATAAATGGAATTCCAGCAATGCAGCTGATGACTACCTGATTCTGCCTGTTAATCTGGAAGCTGACAAGAGCTATGACGTCACGGTCAATGCTGCAGCAAATAGTAGCACTTGGGCTGAGCGCTTCGAGGTGGTTTATGGCACGGAGCCCACTGCGGCTGCGATGACGAACACCATTATAGGTGCTACAGATCTTACAACAACTACGTTTGCAGACTATAGCGGTAGCTTCTCTGTTGCCGCAGCTGGTACCTACTATGTAGCTATCCATGCCATCTCTGATGCAGATAAGTACTATTTGAAGGTTCAGACGTTCTCCATCGAGGTTGGTGCTGAGGGCAATGCTCCCGCAGCTGTTGATAACTTTGCTGTTACTCCGTTCAGTGACGGTAACATTGGTGCAACGATTACCTTCGATGCTCCTACCACGGCACTTGACGGTACAGACCTGTCTGCCGGTGACATCACGAAGATTGAGATTCTGCGCGACGGTGAAGTGATTGAAACCATCAATACGCCAGCTCCTGGTTCTAATCAGTCTTATTCAGACACTGGCATGAACGCAGGTATTTACAACTATCAGGTCATCACCTACGGTGCTTCTGGCATTGGCGGCAAGAGTGAGATTCTCTCTGTCTTCCTGAGCGGAGTTCTTTCTGTACCTTATACTCAGGATATGACACAGAACGTTATCGACCTCTTCCAGGTGATAGATGCTAATGAAGACAATACTACATGGAAGTGGTCAGAAGACTATGGTACAAACTATTCTTACAATTACTCCAATGCTGCTGACGACTACCTTATCAGTATGCCTATTGCACTGGAGACTGGTAAGAGTTATGTTGTTGCCGTTACTGCAAGGGCTTACAATGCAAGCTATCCTGAACAGTTCGAAGTCCTGATTGGTAAGGAAGCAACTGTTGCAGGTCTCACCCAGACTGTGATTGCTTCAACAGATGTTACGAGTACTGAAGATGAAGAATTTGAGGGTGAGTTCTCGGTTGCTGAAGATGGTAACTACTACGTAGCTATTCACGCCACCAGTGCTGCAAATATGTGGCGTCTCATTGTAAGTCAGCTTTCTGTTGTAATGGGTGCTGATCCCGCTGCTCCTGCTGCTATTGAACTGACAGCTGAGCCTGGTGCACAGGGCGCTGCTGAGGTTAACCTGAGCTTCACGGCTCCTGCCAATGCCATTAACGGTTCTGCACTGTCTGGTAATCTTGATATTAAGATCTATCGTGACGATGCTCTGGTGGAGACACTGACGGGTGTTGCTCCTGGTTCTGCACAGACTTGGACGGATACCGATGTGGCAACTCATCAGACCTATACTTATTATGTTGTTGCTGCTAACGCCAGCGGTGACGGCCAGAAGTCGAATAAGGTAAGCGTCTATGTTGGTCCGGACGATCTGACTTCCGTAACAGGCACTAAGATTACAGCTGAGACAGCAAGCACGCTGACCTTCGCTTGGGATCAGGTTCAGGGTCTGAACGGTGGCTATATTGACTTAGAAAACATTGAGTACAGTGTATGGACATTGGATTCTAATACCGGTGCAGCTGTTGACAAGTTGGGCTCTACAATTGGAGAAACAGAGATTACTGTGGACTATGATGTAGATGAAGGCGAACAGGACTTTGCATACTTCGGTGTGTCAGCTTCTGATGGAACAGTCGAGACCAATCCTTCGGCTTCGGGAGCTTATACATGGGCTCTTGTAGGTGCTCCTTATGATCTGCCTATACTTGAGAGCTTCCAGGATCAGACTCTCCACTATGTTTGGGACTTCGAGGGTGGAGCTTACATTACCTCTGAGTCTTCTGACGATGATGGTGTAGCTTTGGCTCTGTTAACTACGAGCAATCCGATGACCGTTGGTATTGTCTCTGGTAAGATGAATCTGAAGAATACTGTTAATCCCACCCTCCTCTTCGATGCAAAGCGCTTTGGTTCTGTAGCTTCGTTTGAGGTTTTAGCTGCTGCCGATGGTGGCGCATTCACATCGCTGGGCACATTCGCATTAACAGATGAGTATCAGTCGATCAGTGTTCCTCTGACATCAGTCAAGGATGCTACACGTTACAGTCAGTTTGCCATCATGGCTGATGTTGTCAACCCCACTGTAAGCGCAGTTGGTGATGGTGATGCTTTGGTAATCGATAACTTCGCCGTACGTGACATCTTAGATTATGACCTCTCAATGGCCGTTAACGCTCCTGCTTCTGTAGTTGCCGGTAAGAAGGCCACTATCACGGCTACTGTTACCAACCAGGGTCAGAATGCTATTGGTGGATTCACCGTTACTATTAAGGCTGGCGAAGAAGAGTTGCTGAACCAGACGGTTGACCTGGAACTCGAGTCGTTCGAAACCAGCGAATTCACTGCTGATTTTGATACTGATGTATTCACTGAAGCAGGTGACGTAACCATTACCGCTGAGGTAACTTACGAAAACGACGGCAATGAGGCCAATAACATTGCTACGACAACTATTACTGTTAAGGAACCAACCGCTGCACAGCCCACAGACGTAACTGCTACACAGACTGACGAGGGTGTTGTCGTTTCTTGGACCGCTCCTGATCCCGGTTCTGCTACAACAGAAGCTACTCAGGACTTCGAGGCTAGCGACATGGGTGAATTCACTACGATTGACGCTGATGGTGATGGCTTCGATTGGGTACTTGGCTCAGCTTGTGGCGGTATCTACCTCGTTGATGGCGCAAGCCTTGCCGGTACTGGTCATAACGCTTCAGCCGATTTGATGACTTCGGGCTCATACAGAAATATAACTGGTGGCGGTGGTCAGGCTCTGACTCCTGATAACTGGCTGGTTACTCCTCAGGCAGTACTGAATGGAACCTTCAGCTTCTGGGCTTGCGGACAGGATGCAAGCTATGCTGCTGAGCACTTCGGTGTATTTGTTTCAACAGCTGGTAATTCCGATCCTGCAGACTTTACGTTGGTTCAGGAATGGACGATGTCAGCAGCTCCCGCTTTCGAAGGACCTTCTACTCCGACACGTGCTCAGGGTAACTGGTATGAGTATAGCGTTGATCTGAGCAGCTACGCTGGTCAGGCAGGTTATGTGGCTATCCGTCACTTCGACTGCACCGATATGTTCCTGCTGGACATTGACGATATCAACTACCTCACTGGTGGTGGTGCTGGTCCCGAAAGCTACAATGTCTATGTCGATGGTGAGCTGGTTGCTACTGTAACCGACGGTACTGAGACCACGATTACTGGCGTTGAGGATGGTGACCACACCGTTGCTGTAACGGCTGTTTATCCTGACGGTTCAGAGTCGAGACCCGTTGAGGTTACTCTGACTACTACCGGCATGGGTCAGATCGTTATCAACACGAACAAGCCCGTTGACGTTTATTCACTCGATGGTAAGCTCATCCGCAAGCAGACTGTCAGCCTCGCTGGCCTGAAGGGTGCTTACATCGTGAATGGACACAAGGTCGTGCTTAAGTAAAAAGCCTCACCCCCAACCCCTCTCCAAAGGGAGAGGGGGGATAGGGTTGATGTAGCTAAAGTTTATTCATTAAGGAGCGCAGTCAAACAACGGCTGCGCTCCTTTTATTTGGCTATATAGGAAACGACGCGTTACTGTACGGGAAACGACTAGTTTCTGCCGTTCAAACAACCGGTTTCTGCCGTGGAAATCACTGATATCTGGCGCAGAAACCACCCTAAACAGGTCGTATTGACGAAAAAAGCAGACATTCTATCGGATGCCTGCTTCTGTTGAAACTTAAATGGAAATGGTTAGAGATCTTCGGGAAGGCCTAACTCCTTGGCAAGTTCTTTAGCGTAAGCGTCATCTTCTATGACTTTCTTGCCGTTGTCAGTGCCTTTAGCAATTTCCTCAAACTCGTTCATCAGATTCTCGTAGTCGGGGTACTTCTTCTGAATCTCAGCCATCTTGGCCATGACCTCAACAACCTTTGCGCCATCAGCCTCTTCGCCTTCGGTACCTTCAAGGCCCTTCATGATTTCCTGCATCTCCAGCATCATGGGCTTAACAGCCAACATGCAATCCTTCATGGCTGCCTTCCACTCGTCAACGCTCCAGTTTGCACCTTCAGCCTTTGCTTTCTCTACAACGTCCTTCAGGTTGGGAGCTGCGCTCTCTTTTGAACACGAAACCATGCCGAGGCACATCACCAAGGCCAACATTCCTACTAATACTTTTTTCATAACTTTCTGGGTTTTTAGTTTGACTAATAATATTATCGTTGCAAATGTAGCTCTTTTATTTGAGATATGCAAGGATTTGGGCCTTTATTTTTGTTTTTTCACTGAAAAAGGCGTGCCCGGGGTGGGACACGCCTTTCGCTTGTTATCTATCCTGAAGTTATTAGAACTTAGCCATTTTAATAGCGTCAATGGCACATTCGTCACCTTTGTTGCCCAGTCGGCCGCCGCTTCTGTCCTTTGCCTGCTGGAAGTTTTCCGTGGTCAGCAGTCCGTAGATAACGGGAACGTTACCGGTGGCGTTGAGGCGGGCAATGCCTTGTGTGACACCCTGACAGATGTAGTCGAAGTGTGGCGTCTCGCCACGAATGACACATCCTAGGATGATGACGGCGTCATAACCGTCGTTGAGTGACATCTGATGTGCACCGTAGATGAGTTCGAAAGAACCAGGAACGGTCTTGACGTGTATGTTCTCTGGCAGTGCGCCGTGCTTCTCAAGGGTACTGACCGTACCGTCCAACAGCGCTTCTGTGATTTCGGGATTCCATTCAGCGACAACAATGCCGAAGCACATGTTACTGGCATCGGGCACCTTCGCCGCGTTGTATTCCGAAAAGTTCTTGGTTGCCATATAGTTATTTAATTAGTAATTAGTAATGAGTAATTATGATTACCATGCACGCCCTTGAAGATGCGAAGACATTTGGGTTATCCCTGCCTTTACGTAGTAATCATAATTACTCATTACTCATTACTCATTATGAATTATTTATTTGAAGCACGTTCAATGTATGCGTCGATGTTCTGGTACTGCATGGAGTTGAAGTACTTGTCCTTCACTTCCTGGTACAGTTCAAGAGCCTCGGCCTTCTTGCCCTGACTTTCAAGAATCTCACCGGCCTGGATAAGGAACGTGGGAGATAGCGAGTTGTTGTCGGCACGCTTGGCGGCATTCTTCAGATGATTCACAGCCTCGTCGAGCTTGTTCAGGTGAGCGTAGGCATTGCCTAAGGCTCCCTCTGCAGCGGGAGAAATCATCAAATCACCCTGGTCTTTGAACTTCTCTAAGTAGCTGACAGCCTCTTCCCACTTGCCCTGCTGAGCATATGCCAAACCATTGTAGAGGTTGGCAAGGTTGGCGTTCTGGCCGCTCACCTCATCGGCGAGCTTGAGGAAACCCTCGAAACCTGTGCTGTCACCCTGCAGTGCCTGTGCCATCTGGTCGTTGGCAAACAAGGTCTGACCCTTGGCCAATGCCTCCTGACCCTTTACACGGTTGGGGGTGATGACGAACATGTCAATGATGATCCACAAGGCAATGATTGCTACTACGGCAATGACACCACCGATGATGGCCTTCTTGTTTTTCAAGAAGAAGGCTTCTGATTTACTCAACGCATCCTCAGTCTTTTGTGCGTTGTTCTTAACGTTTTTTTCTGCCATTATTTAAGTTGTTTTTATATGCGTTTTAAAAATGCGGTTGCAAAATTACTCATTTTATTGGAGATATTGAAATTTATTGCCGACTTTTTTTGTTTTACGGCAATATTTTCAGTATTTTTGCATCGAAAAAGTAAAAGAAGAGGTCGCAAACATGATTTTAGAGCGCTTATCGATACTGAATTTTAAGAACATTGCGGAAGCCACTTTGGAGTTTTCGCCTAACATCAATTGTCTGATTGGACACAACGGGGTGGGTAAGACGAACGTGTTGGATGCCATCTATTACCTGTCCTTCTGTCGGAGCCTCCAGAACCCGATTGATTCACTGGTGATGCGGCACGAGGCTGACTTCATGATGCTGGAAGGAGTTTATAATAATGGAGAATTAAGAATGAAGAATGAAGAATTTGCTACCGCCACTGAATCAAGCGCAGAAGGGACGGCGGCAGCAAACTCACCACTCACCACTCACCACTCACCACTCACCATTTCCTGTGGCATGAAGCGCGGCCAGAAGAAGCACTTTAAGCGAAACAAGAAGGAATATAAGCGACTGTCGGAACACATCGGACTGATACCGCTGGTGGTGGTATCGCCTGCCGATACGTACCTCATAGAAGGAAGCAGCGAGGAGCGACGCCGGCTGATGGATATTGTCATCTCGCAGTACGACCCCATGTATATGGAAGAGCTGTCGCGCTACAACAAGGCATTGCTACAGCGTAACACCCTGCTGAAGATGGAAGACCGCGAGCCTGATCCGGAGGTTATATCCATTCTGGAGGAGCAGATGGCACAGGTGGGCGAGTCCATCTATAGCAAACGTGCGACATTCGTTGACAAGTTGCAGCCTGCCTTTCGGCATTATTATCAGATTATTTCCCAGGAACGCGAGTCGGTCTGGATGAGGTATGTCTCTCATTGTCAGCGTGGCGCGCTGATTGACGTTATTCAACGCGACCGACAAAAGGATCGTGCCGTAGGCTACTCGCTGCATGGCATTCACCGCGATGACCTGGAGTTTCTGTTGGGTGGTCATCCCATGAAGCGGGAAGGCTCGCAGGGACAGAACAAGACGTTTGTCATTGCCTTGAAACTGGCACAGTTTAATTTGCTGAAACGTACTGCCTCGAAAACCACTCCGCTACTGCTCCTGGACGACATCTTCGACAAACTGGATGCCGACCGAGTGGAACAGATTGTGAAGCTGGTGTCGGGCGACGAGTTCGGACAGATTTTTATTACGGATACCAACCGTGAGCATCTTGACCGTATCCTCTCCACGTCGAATATGGATTATAAGGTTTTTCACGTCGAAAACGGGTGCATCAATGTTTAAGCGCGAGGTAAAAGAACTGCATGAGCTGATTCTGCGTAACCTGAGGGCGCAAGGATTGGAAACACCGCTGCTGCAGAAGCGGCTGGTGGAGGCATGGCCGGAGGTTGCCGGTGCTGCTGTCGCCCGTTTTACACAGGAGGTGGTTATTCGCAACCAGACGTTGTTCGTACGCCTGTCAAGTCCGGCCTTGCGGGCCGAACTCAGCATGCGACGTCAGGAGTTGGTACAGCAGTTGAATGCTTACGTGCAGAGTCAGGTCATTGCTGACATCCGCTTCCACTGATACATATAAGGTACATTGGTCGTTGCGCTGACAGCAACTTTCTTCGGAGCCTTCTCTTCACGCTCTTCGTTGACGGGGAAGGCCTTGTTTTCCTTGAACAGCTTTAACGTGGTAGAGATGACGGGGTCATCGGCATTCAGGTATTCCAGCCATGCCTGCTCGCTCATCATGTTATAGATGATGCGGCTGTTGACGTAACGCTCCAGCAGCTTGTGCGACTTCTGAATCAGGAGGTTACGACGCTTCAGCCCGTTCTTCTCGGCATAGGAGGCAAACAGCTCCACCGTGTTCAGCTTCTGCAAGTAGGCGGCTAATGCCTGGGCATCCTTGAAGGTGGATAGCTTGGCGCGGTTCTCGTCGGTGTAGTTATAGGCAAACTGCAGGATGAGTCCCGTCATGGCTGCCTCCTTGTAGTAGGATGTCATGCCAAGGGTGTCTTCGGGCACGAAGATATCAGGCGTGATGCCACCGCCGCCATATACGGTACGCTGTTCGTGCAGGGTATGATAGGCAGGACCATTGTGCTTGATGCTGTCTTGTGAGAAATACTCACCATGCTGGTAACGGTTCATCAGGTCTGCCTCGTAATCCTGGTCAGCACCCGACGAGTAGGGCTTCTGTATGCAGCGGCCCGACGGGGAATAGTAGCGGGCAATGGTGAGACGTATCATGGAACCGTCGGCAAACGACAAAGGCTGTTGTACCAGTCCCTTGCCGAACGACCGACGTCCGATGATGGTGCCTCGGTCGTTGTCCTGGATGGCACCGGCCAGAATCTCAGAGGCCGAAGCCGAGCCCTCGTCAATAAGTACCACGAGCGGTATGCGCTGATAGGTGCCACGTCCGTCGCTGCGGTAGTTCTGACGTGCCGATTTCCGTCCTTCCGTATAGACGATGAGACTGTTCTTGGGCAAGAACTCATTGGCTATCTGTACAGCAGATGCCAGGTAGCCGCCGGTGTTGCCGCGCAGGTCGATGGTAAGATTTTGGAATCCCTGCTGTCCTAACTGTGCCAGTGCGACGAGCAACTCGGGATAGGTGTTCTCACCGAAGTTCTTGATGCGGATATAGCCCGTCTTGTCATCAAGCATGTAGGCTGCCGTAATACTCTTGATGGGTATCTCACCGCGTGTGACGGTGAAGTACTGCACCTTCTTCTCGCCATAGCGGATGATGCCCAGCTTCACCTTCGTGTTCTTCGGACCCTTTAGTCGGTGCATGGCCTCCTCGTTGGTGACCACCTTGCCCACGAAGGGTTGGTCGTCGATGCTCACAATCTTGTCACCGGCCAGCAGACCGGCCTTCTCCGAAGGACCGTTAGTGATGACGTTCTGCACGTGGACGGTGTCCTGACGGATGGTAAACTCAATGCCTACTCCCGAGAAGGAACCCTTCAGGTCGTCATTGGCTATCTGAACGTCCTTTGCGGCGATATACACCGAGTGAGGATCCAGTTCAGAGAGAATCTGCGGCATGGCACCCTCCACCAGGTCTTCCATGTTGACTGTATCCACATACTGGTCATTGATAATCTGCAACAGACTGTTTAGCTTATTACCGCTTGAGTTGATGATACTCAGTCGGTTACCCGACAGGTGATTGGCATAGAACGTGCCAATCAGAATGCCGACGACCACGCACAGGGCCATCAGTAGTGGCATGAAACGGTTTTTATTATGCATAGTGCTATTTCGTTATTTCGTTAATGTCAATGAAAACGACCTCAATACCCGCCCGTTCCAACAGTTCGATGCCATCGGTCAGGCGGTACTGCTCGCCATACACCACGCGCCGTATGCCAGCCTGGATAATCAGTTTTGCACACTCAATGCAGGGCGAGGCCGTGATGTAGATGGTGGCTCCGTCCGAGTTGTTGGAACTGCGGGCCAGTTTGGTAATGGCATTGGCTTCGGCATGCAGCACGTAGGGCTTTGTCACGTTGTTCTCGTCCTCGCAGACGTTCTCGAATCCGCTGGGCGTGCCGTTATAACCATCGCTGATGATCATCTTGTCCTTTACCACCAGTGCGCCAACCTGCCGACGCTGGCAGTAGCTGTTCTCTGTCCAGATACGTGCCATGCGCAGGTAGCGTTGGTCAAGCTTTTGTTGTTTTTCGTTTAATTCCATTTCTCTTCAGTAATGCGTTTATTGTCGGCTCCCCGCCTCGGAAACGCTTGTAGAGCGTCATCGGATGTTCTGTGCCTCCCTTGCTCAGGATGTTGTCGCGGAAGCTCTGTGCCGTCTTTTGGTCGAAGATGCCGTGCTTCTTGAAGACCGAGAAGGCATCAGCCTCCAGCACTTCAGCCCATTTGTAGCTGTAGTAGCCG
>JAEEGF011440331.1_pt1 | contig 11547 bp, 10 predicted proteins | sample 9134171 | NCBI WGS metagenome assembly JAEEGF01 (sample SAMN16246542, study PRJNA631951) | gut metagenome | biome: gut microbiome; feature: rumen; material: AP-attached | host: Bos | place: Iran: Karaj | collected 2018-10 | reverse complement strand
GTATCATAGAAGGCTGCACGTCATGGGGATCCCTTGCCGGTGCTTTCGCGGAGCAGTTGAAGGCGTCCACCAAGGCCAAAATCAACTGGCGGAACGTCTTCAGCGGCTTCAGGGCCAGCATCCTCTCCTCAAAGCGGAAGCTCACGCGCATGAAGCCCAACCGAAGGACCGGGTTCGAGAATATGGGATCCATCCGCCGTTTCGACACGAAGCTGCTTGTTGCCGTTGATGTAAGCGGATCCATCTCCAGCGAGAGTCTGAGCTATTTCTACGGGGTGATCAACAGTGCTTTCCGTTACGGCTTCGAGTGCATTGATGTCATACAGTTCGATTGTGGCGTGCGTGTGGTTCAGAGCCTCAAGAAGGTGATGCGGGAGGTGATCGCCATCGGCCGTGGCGGGACCAGTTTCCAGGAGCCAATTGAGTATGCGGCCGATAACGGCTATGACGGCCTCCTCATCTTGACGGACGGATATGCTCCGGAGCCGATGATTCCGGACAACATGCACTACAAGATTATCTGGGTGTGCCAAGACAAGAGCTGCTATGAGGCACACCACCACTGGATGGAGAAATCCGGACGAGTTTGTACGATTGAGCTGCGATAGCCATGAAGTTTGATGAGATGACCGAGGACCAGATCCTCAATGAGATATTGAAGGCCGTTCCCGAATACCTTAACTTAATCAAGCCCGACGGGGAGTTCAACCGTCATGTTTGTGTCGAGATGGTAGTCAAAAACCTTAGGTCAATGTTCAAAAGAAGCCGTGGAATCGGATACTATGATAGGATGATGGTTCAGGATATAAAGGAACTTGACATCATCATTGGACATTTCTTCCCTATGATTACTGACCGTGTTGCTGCCGTAGAGATGCAGTACAAAAAGGACCAAATGGAGGCAGCCATCAATAAGGCGAGGGCCGAGGCTATTATAGTCCCGGCTTTTGAAGGAGCCGGGTTTGAAGTCAAGGTAGGATACAACAAGTATTCAGCATCAGTCAATGTACGTCTGGTCGGCAAGAAATGGGCACAGTTTCAAGTGCGGTATAAGAGTATCCAAGGAGAGGGCAGTTTGGACGATCTGGTCTCAGCCGTGGTTGATCTTAGGGATGCCGCTATACGTATCGGTGGCAAGTTGTTTATCGGAAGACAATAGGCATATGTTCAAGCGAAAGAGAGAACCCTTTCCCATGACCGATGAAGAGGTCATCCGCGAGGCGCTGAAGACAGTGACGGATTATGCCAACTGCCATCCGGGCGATCAGTTCAACATCAACAACTGCATTGACCACGCACTGGCATCCGTCAAGGATATCTGGAAGAAGGCGCGGCATTACTCTTCCTACCAGGCATTGAAGTGGGAGGACCAGGATGAAATCACCCGCCTTGTCTGTCGTATTACGACCGACCTTCGCGCCCGAGCATACATCAAGGCCACCGAATGCTTGAAGAATAGGAAGATCCAGCAAATCAACATCGCTACGGCAGAGGCGCTCATCACTTACGAACTTCGCCAGAGGGGCTTCATGTTCATTTTTGAATGGCAGAAACTGCGCGTCAAGGTCTCGATTAAACTTGAGTGCGGAAGTGCGATGACCTTCATTGTCAAGTACAAGGACATCCGAGAAGGGAAACTCCTTCAGATTCTGGATGAGGTCATGGCCGTGGTCGAGCCTCTCAACAAAACAAAAACCAACATATCAGTATGGCCCCTATCCGGGGCCTGGAAGACATGGAACGGATGGAAAGCATAGATTTCAAGGCGATTACGGCAGAGGTCGCAACAAAGATCAGTAACATGAGTCTAAAAGAAAGGACTGGAGGCTGGCACAGAAGTTTTGAGACCAGAATCCATGTCTCGCCGGATACTGTCAGGTCTGCACTTTTGTTCGGTGTCTGGGAAAAGTGTTTCGGGCTTTTGAACGAACAAGAGAAGAAGGACGAACCGCTGGCAGTTGAGAAAGCATTGACGATAATGACCAGGAAAGGCATCCCCAAGGATAATATTCGGTTTAGGAAGAATTCTTTCCGGGTGCAACTGGAAAACGCCCAATACCGAATCTATAAGATGAGTGAGGCCAACATATATGGTTGTCCCTGGCCCTCTGAAAGGAGATGCGGGATTCTTGTCTCCGGCGAGACTCTGGCTGATTTCATGATTCGCTTCGATGAGGAGATTCCGGATATTGTCAGTCATGTCACGACCATCATGGCTACAATCAGGGCCAGGGAGCTGGAGGAGACTAAACATGAGATGGCGGAAGAGATTAAGGACAATCTCGTCCAGACTCTCATCGACCAGTATCTTAAGCCATTAGGATTATCCGTGCTATATCATATCGGTACCGGAGACATCGTATCCATGGATCTCCGGAAGGTCATGTCTGCCCATATCGAAGTGCCGTTGGGAGAGCTTGCTGACAAGCTCAAGGATACGGCGGGTGTCGTTGATTCACTCGGCGTGGAAACTCCAGAGATAGAACTGGATTCTGAATACGTTGACGTTTTCTAGGGTTCATTCCCTAATCGCGTGTAATAATCCCGATGGCCATAGGTATATATAGTAAACGAACCTGACACTATGACTGAAGACCAAGCATTACCTACCGAACTGCTTATCAAGAATACCATTTCCGCCTTCAAGGGCGGTTATCTAGGCGAGGAGCAGGCCTTGTTTGTCCTTGACTTCGCCGCGAAGCTGGGCGATAGCCAGGCACAAGAACTCCTGGACAAGAGCAAAGAGACCGGAGTGTTGGAGGCTTTCAACTCAATTGACAAGTAGGGTATGTCCATGCGCTTACGAATGCTTCAGAAGCCTCCGGTGATATTCACCCAGTATGCGCCGGCATGGGTCATAAGCCCCACCGAGCTGGCAAGATCCATTCATACAGTAAGCAGAAGCGAGGCTATATCTTTGCTCTGGATCAGCTACAGCCGCTCAATCCTGGCTGAGGTTGACCCTTGCATGGAGGCGAACGAAGGGGCAGAAGCAACTATCAAGTTTGCCTTAAGCTATCAAGGCCTCTCCCAGATGAGGGTATCCTGGATGAATGACAACTCCTATGAGTTGTCGAACGGAAAGGCGAGCTTATACCTCTGCGAGACTGACTCTGGAGATGTGTTCCTCTATTTCTTTCCTCCAAAGGGATATGGCAATCGATGCGAGGCATGTCGGATAGATCTAACTGATTATGGGGCGGATGCCGCCGCATACTTTATCGCGACGGTCTTTGATTCCTACGAGCGAATAGTGGATTATTACGAAACGAACAAACGAGCATGACTATGAAGAGAATCATCATCATCACAATCGCCGTCCTTATGGCGATGCCGGTATTCGCCCAAGGGGCCCAGTACCGCAAGAAACTTAGGGAAATCAAGAAGGAAGGCTGGGAGCTCTACGGCTCCTCCAAGACAATGAAGGAGGTGCTGCGCACACATTACGAGGCACTCGATCAAGAAGGTGTCTTCGAAGTGTTCGGCAGCGCCACCGGTATCAAGTCCGAGAGCATCGGGCAGCAAATGGCCTGGAACAATGCCAGCATCAACTACGTCCAGCAGGCCGGGAGTTTTCTCCGCGGACGCATCGCAACAGATAACCATGCCGGCGGTGGCTATGATGGCGAGTTTAACAACTTCTACTCCGCATACGAGACCCTGCTCCAGAAAGAGATCCGCGGCGAGCTGAGACCTTCGTACACCCTGGTCCGGCACAATGCCGACGGCTCGTATCAAGTGATGTCTTACTTCATTGTGAATGAGGAAGCCGCCATGAACGCCCGGGTCAAGGCTATGGAACTGGCTGCCAGCGAATCGGAAGCGGCACAACAGATTGCGGTGCGTATCAGCGAATTCGTGAAGGAGGGCTTCGATGAGTAAGTCTCTCTTCTGTTCCCTCCTTTTCTTTGTCTCCGTCGGTTTGTCTGCACAAACCGGCGGAGATAATCGTAATGAGTTCCTAAGGCGAAGCAGCGCCCAGGCCCAGGAATACCGTTCCGGAAAACGGCAGGAGTACGGGGCATTTCTGCGACGGACCTGGAACGCTACTGCTGAGTCGCAGCCCAAAGAGGATCCGTTCAGGCGCGGCGATGCAGGAAGACCCGCTGAGGATCCGCCGCAAGATGTAGTTACTCCAATCAGCGATGTCCCCGCAATTCCGAAAACCATTCCTTTAGATGAGGAAGCCATCTCCCGAGGAAGCTTCCCATTCCGTTTCTATGGGCGTACGTATAAGGTTCGGTATGATAATCATGATATACCTTTGCCGTCTGTCGGGGAACAGGACGTGGCCAAAGCCTGGGATGAACTCGCAGTCAGCGCCACTCCCCTTCTCGATGATTGCTTGACCATACGGGATAGCGAGTCGCTATGCGACTGGGCCTATCTGCAACTTATTGATTCGTTGTCAACTGCTATTTATCCGTCCGCTTTGAATAAACGCGAGCTGCTTTTCGGTTTCCTGATGGGCATGTCTGGATACAACATTCGGTTCGGACGTTCTGGAGACGATTTGACTTGCCTCTACGCTGCTGAGCAGATAATCTATGCACGGCCTTATTTCTCGAAGGACGGTGCTTATTTCTTCCGTCATCGCCCCGGTCAGGGGGCCCTGGAGCTGAGCGATTCCACTCCGGTGGCGGCACGTCCTTTGGATCTTACGCTCACGAGGAGTCCTGCGTTCACATCGGGACATGAGATGGTACGCCACATTGAAACCGGCGGCATTGGATTCGATTTTAGGATTCCCCAGTCACAGTTGGATTTCTATGCATCCTATCCGCACACCGAGATGTATATCAAGGCCAACGCTCCCGTTAGCGAGGCCGTTAAGGAGACCGTATACCCGGCCCTATCCTCATCCATTTCCGGATTAGGAGAGGTTGATGCCGTAAATAAGCTTCTCGGGTTTGTGCAGGGCTTGATGGAATATAGGACGGATGGCAGCCGATGGGGTTACGAGAAATGGAATTTCCCGGAAGAATCGTTCTATTATCTTTGCGGCGACTGTGACGATCACGCTATTTTGTTTTCGAGGCTTGTCCGCGACCTAGTCGGGTTGGATGTCCTATTGGTGGAGTGCGAGGTTGATGGGGCACCGCATGAAACGACAGCCATCCGCCTCTCGGAGTCGTTGAAGGGTGATTCAATCCGTTATCATGGGGACGTTTATTATTGTTGTGAGCCCACCTCGAATGTGGCTAAAGTGGGCGAAAGGCGCTGGAGGAACTACGTTGTAAAGAGGCTGGATAAGGTTAAGTGACAAAAAATGCTTAATTTTGACAATCACAAGAACCACACAATTAGAAACATGGCATTTAAGACCTTTAATCCGGAAATCGCTGCACGAAAGAAGAAAAATGCGGATATCTTTCGTGAGACCACAAAACTTATCCAAGCTGGAGGATATACCACTCCGTCTGGGAGGCAGATTCGGTTTGATTTCACCAGAATGCTCCAGCAGGGGAAGTGTTTCCAGCAGGAGATACCTATCGTTTACTCCCCTTCTGTCGAGGGCGGGACCAAGGTAATGGTTGAGTGTAACGACTGCCTTGTGGCTGCCGAGCGGCTGGTGAAAGAAGGATACAGTCCTGTACTTCTCAATTTCGCAAGCGCCGGTCATCCCGGTGGTGGCGTGGAAACCGGGGCTCGTGCACAAGAGGAGACCATCTGCCGTCGAAGCACCTTGACGAGATCCATCTACTCATTCGACGCCAAGTTTGCATCCAGATATGGATATACGCTGCAGGCGGGAGAGCATTATCCAATCGTATCGGAGTTCAGCGCTATCTACTCCCCTGCCGTCACCGTTTTCCGGGAAGGCATAGATTGCCTATTGATGGAAGAGCCATACGATGTTGCCGTGGTTACATGCGCGGCGCTGAACTTAAACGGGAAATATCCTATCAAACTTACTCCAGATGGCCACATGCCACAGACAGCCATCGACATCACCAGGAACAAGATTCGAACGGTTTTCCGTATCGGAATGATGTATGGCCATGATTCTCTCGTTCTCGGTGCCTTTGGCTGCGGAGCGTTCAGGAATCCCCCGGCTGAGATTGCTAAACTCTTCCACGAGGTAATGGAGGACCCGGAGTTCAAGGACAAGTACAAGTTAATCACGTTCTCTATCATCGAGGATCACAACTCCAAGAATGCAAATCTGATAACATTCCGGAATGAGTTTGCCGACAATGCAATTTGAAACACATTCATATGGCAAAGAATAAAATAGAAGGCCCTTCAATGGCACAAAAGAGGGCGGCTGTAGACAGGTGGTTAAAGTCTTCTTTTGTCGCTGGTGGCAATATCAGTGACAAACTCTACGAGATTTCCCAAGGCAAATTTGATTCAAAAATGCCATTCAAGGGGTTGGATGATCCTAATTCTGTCTTATATGCCGTTGATGATATCTGCAAGGCACTAAGTACTAAAGGAGAAATTGACGAGCTTTTCAATGCGTTGACTGTCCTATATGCAGTGAAAAAGAGTATTGGGCTTAGTTTCGATTCCACAGGCAATCTCATCGAACACGAGACAACCGAAGACGACACCTTTAATATCCTTTTCAAGGCGACCGTGGCGATTAAAGGTTCGGACTATCGATTTAAGGATGTTTGTGAGCTTTATAAGATTGTGTCCCGGCTTGGGAGAGACGAGTTTCTTGACTTCTATCCTGGATTTATCGAGGCAGTTAAGAATCAGTGCAAAGCCCTTAATGGCGGCACTGTAGCTTTGCCAAAGTTTTTTATTTCAAAGACAATAGGTGATATTGTCAAGAAACGTTGCTGCAAAACGGTATATAATCCGTTTGCCGGTGTTGGCGGGCTATTGCTGGGGTTGGATTCTTCTATGGATTATACCGGGCAGGAAGCATATGGCGTATATAGTATCTTTTCCCGTGTAATTGCTGATGCCTATGATTTTAACAACGCTTCCTTTCACGTCGGTAATCCACTAGTAGAATGGCCTGACGAGCAGTTTGATGCCGTCGTTTTCAACTTGCCGACAGACTGCTACTTTGACGACTACGACAACTACTTATACAAAAGTCAGGATTACGATCAATTACACGAAGATGTGTTTAATCTTCTTCTTGAAAAGCATACTGCAAGGAAAACGGCAATTGGTCTTGTCCGTTATCCTTTTATCCGCAGTTATGAGTTCAAGAATCTACGCAGGAAACTATTTGATGCCGGAGTACTAGAGCGCGTAATATGTCTCCCCGAGGATGACGTATTCTCTGATTCAAAGATCAAGACGGCTATCATTGTTCTTGATTTTGAGAAAAAGCATGATACCGCCGTTTTCTACCGGGGAGATTATGCCGTTATTAATAACCACTCTGCTTATGCAACCACCATGTCTGGTGGATACAACATCATTGAAGAGACACCAGAACCGTTCATTAAAGAAGTCAATGGAGAGATTCTTGACTATTTCGATTGGAAGTATATCTCAGCCATATATGCAAATCCAATATTCTGCCAAAATAACGAGAAACCCTGCTTTCTCTCCCAGGTTGCATCTATTGTTCCTGATAATCCTCCCAAAAAGAAATCCGGGTTTTTCGTCTCATCCGGCTGCTTCAGCACACGCTTTTTTGATGTGTTGAATAAGCGTAATAAGTATGAATTCCAGGAAATACGGTGTCATGAGCCGTCGGAAGTATCCGGCCCGTGCATTCTTTTCCGGGTGGACACTTCTGGAATGATTGGCGCGTGCATCGTCAGGGAAGGCGAGACTGTCATATATAGCACATATAACATTTATGCGTTAAAGCCCAATGAGGAAAAGGTGTCATTGGAATATCTTGCATATTCATTGGTTACAAGTAAGGAGTTTGCACATTATATGAGGGATTGTCTTGAGTACAATGCCGATGATAGAGTTCAAGAGCGAGTGCTTCTTTTTGGAAGGCTTGCAATAGATCCGGACATTGGAGCTCAGAAGCAGTTTATTAACGAAACCCTGAAGAAATACATTGTTACGAAAAACCGTACTTATAATGTCATTTGGGCATCAGATTTCTGGAGCAACAACACCGATAAGGGAATCATACGAATGCAAGAACGCATTCAAGCTGACGTGGCCAAGTTCGGTGTAAGAATTATTTCTACACCATCCACGGCGGTTCAGTTAGCAGATTCACTTAGCAAACACATTGACGAATGTATTTCGTCTGCGGATAGGGCAGACGCCGTTTTCCTTGATGCCGGTATCAGATATGGTCAAAAAGAGGAGGAGGCTTATGATGGGCTCGACTTCTCTATTGAGCTCAAGGACAAGTATACCTCTCGGAAACTCCCCTTCTACCTATACACAAATACGTCTTTTGAGGATATCTCGAAAGCAAAGATTAAGGCAAGGCGATTGGAGTATTTCCGAAACAGGTATTTCAATGCAACTGCGCCAGAGTCCTTAGAGTCACTTTGTCTTAAGTTCCAGGATGAAATGAATGCGCTCGGTTCAAGAGAGGCTGAGATGCGCAGCAAGTACGCCAGGGTCTTCCATGCGGCTGATCGATATAACGAGGGTAACATCCAACGTGTCCTCACAGATGCTTTGGATGAGGAATTCTCAAACGAGTTGAGCCTGAAGGATACGGAAGACAAATTCAACAAGCTTAGACAGATTGCTGAGGACCTTTTAAAGAGTCTTGCAAGGAAGGATATCCTTCCCGACATCAAGTTCGGCGCACAAGTTGATTTCCTTGCTGATGGCAGATTCGATGACTTGCAAACAACGGCTCGGTTCTATCATGCGGAGAAACGGTTAATGTCCAATACACTGAGCCTGGCGCTTCGCTACTTCAAACAAATCGTAGCCGGCGGTTCTCATAAGGCATTCGGGGATAATCTACTTGATGTTGTAGAATATGTCTCCAAGGAGTCAAAGAACTCAGATCTGTACAAATCTGCTCTTTATATCCTTATGGACGTTCTTTTGTGGTACGAACAGATCCTAGACAAGGCGGAAAGCGACCCTGATTCAGTCGTAGGGTCATTTACAAGTGTACCAAGGGGAAAACCTGAAACTGGCACTGTTGAAGTCGATGATGATGGCAGCTTGATTTGTGGCCGCACTCGCCTGAATACCAATAGACAGAGCGCTATTAAGGCAGGCGATACGGTGATAATCCGTAAAAGTAAAGTGGATACGTTCCACCCTACCGATAGAATATGGTTTTTCGCTCAACCGGACGACTATACCGTTGTGTCTGAAGCCGAGTAATACAGTTTCAGGAAGAGTCTCCTGGCCCGGTCTTTTCCTGCGAGAGAGGCCGGGCTTATTTCATACGGATGTTCTGTGAAGATTACAGGCATATCCGCATCTATTGTCTCAATACCGGTGAAGCCCGTATGTGGCGACTCCATGGTAACCTCAACCATTCTAGGAGCCAAAGAAACCACACCTCTTATCACGGTCTCCCCTATCCTAAATGCAATATGACTACCATCGTAGATGTCCGATTCGGGATGAATCCACTCCACGTTATTCAGCATACGATCAACTTTTCTCTCTAGCGTAATACTTTCACACATATCAATTCGACTTTATTTCTAAAACAATTCATGACTATACCATGATTTTGACAGTCATCGCGTTTCGTTTGGTTTATAATACATACCCTTAAATATGGTAATCCTTTCTTTTGCCGGAGAAATAAACTAAATTTGTAGAACGCCAAAAAATGTTAACGCTATTGCAATATGGGTATCAGAGAGAACTTCGACCATTATCATGCTGCGATGAAGCAGCTGGTTAACGATTACTACAAACAGTGTCCCGGCTCTATTATCCCTTTATTCCTTCTATATCTCGCTAGGACTGGGAAACCGGGGAAGGAATTAATCAAGATTGAAGAGAAAATTCGTAAACCTTTAGACTGGAAGGATAATCCGGAACGTCGTTATTCCAGCGAGATTCTCTCACAATTCACGCAGGAGGATGCTGCTGAACTAGCACAAAAAGACCCTGCTGGAGCTAATCTCCTTGAAAGATGGAAATGCAATGAAATGGACCACATGTCCGTAGTTGTTTTCCATACGGCCGGTCGTATTCAGCAAATACGTGAGGCTTTTCAAAAACACGACGAAGTTCTTGTTGACTCAATGGATAAACGTCGCGCAATGTTTCTATTCGTGCAAGGTCTATTGCAGTGTCCAAATGATTATTTGAAAGAATACTATCTGGATATTGCAAACGATATTTTGAAGCATGCCTGCGTTTTCAATGAATTTGACGACCTCTCCCTTGCCAGATTTGAAAAATGGATTTTAGGAGATATCAAGGGTCCTGTTTTTATCCCATTCGCCAGAGCTCCTTTTGCGGCGTCGATGCTCAGTAGTGCTTCTGTTTCGACCGAATCCTGTGGGCCAATCGCTGATTTGGCATCCATGGTAAGTGAGCTCATTATTAAGGGTAATGGTATCAAAAAGATAACTTCGGTTTCTGTTCCAAAGCCTTATGAGAGCATTGGAGATGTTAAGTTTGATGGCGTTGTCTTGAACTATGCCAGCCATGATGAAAAGACGGGCTACACTTCGTGGCATACTTGCTTGAAGCATATAAAGAATAACCTTTCTGAAAAGGGCAAGTTTGTTGGCTTAATCGAGACAAAATACCTATTTCGAATGGTCGGCAAGCAGAAGTTATTCAAAGAAGTAATTGCCGATAATTCATTAGAATCCGTGGTCTTGCTGCCCCGACAATTCGGATTGGCGTTGATATCTGTCAATAAAGCCAAGAAGCATCCCTCCAATGTTAAGATGGTCAATCTATTTAATGAAGATATCGACTGTCGTTCTCGTGAACTTCAGAGAAAAGTCTCTCTCAACTCAAAAATAGTTTCCATAGATACCCTGGCTAAGGAGCAAACAACAATAGAGTCCTTCTTTGAAGAAATAGTCCCTGAGAAAGAAGGCTTTCGCTTACTCCCTTTAGGGAAGGTTCTCAATAGGTATCGCAAGGATTCCTTCTTCGGAGTAACTGATTCTGCCTGTCCTGATGAACTGATGAAGGTGTATATTGATCGAGAGCACCCCTATAGCCCTTATGAACATTTGGCCGGCTATCAGCCTATTGAAGCATTCTCTCTTTTCGAACCCGCCTATTATCTTGATACTGTGTCTCTCTTAGTGAACAATGAAGGTGAGTTGGAACCGCGTATTTTTAGGGGTGATCGTCATCCCGCCTTCTTCTCGGAGGGGCTGGCATTTGCGATTTCTACTAGAGGGGTATTTCCGCCTTATATTATTAATGAGCTACGCAAGCCATATGTTCAGACACAACTGAATCACTGGAGCGCGTCCAAGGAACGTCGCCATTCTGAGGACGAGATTATGGATATTAAGATTTATATTCCTAATAGCGATGATACTTTTGAGACCGAAAGGAGCATTTGTGAGAAGGAACTAGATTCCAGTATTCTTCCTGATGGATTCGTGGTCAGCGATGGTAGAGGGACTGATTATACTATTGAAAAATGCCTAGGATCTGGTGGTTTTGGTATTTCCTACTTAGCTACGGCGAGTTCTTTCT
>JAEEGF010653303.1_pt1 | contig 11547 bp, 11 predicted proteins | sample 9134171 | NCBI WGS metagenome assembly JAEEGF01 (sample SAMN16246542, study PRJNA631951) | gut metagenome | biome: gut microbiome; feature: rumen; material: AP-attached | host: Bos | place: Iran: Karaj | collected 2018-10 | reverse complement strand
AGCGGCGGGCGGTGACGGTCCCGGCGCCCTCGTCCAGGTCCAGGATCTCCTCCACGCAGCTGAGCTGGCTGCAGTCCAGGCGCTCCGCCAGTTGGGAGGCCATTTGGCCGGTGGCCCCGTCCAGGGACTCCTTGCCGCAGAAGACCAGGTCAAAGCTGCCCAGGGTCCGGGCGGCGGAGACGATCACATAGCTGGTGGCCAGGGTATCGGCGTTGGCAAAGGCCCGGTCGGAGAGCAGCACCGCCCGGTCCGCCCCGGCGGCCAGGCACTCCCGCAGGGCCTCCTCCGCCTGGTCCGGGCCCATGGTGATGCAGGTGACAGAGCCGCCATAGCGTTCCTTCATCCGCAGCGCCGCCTCCAGGGCGTTTTCATCGTGGGGATTCAGGATGGCCGGGACGCCCTTGCGGATCAGGCTGCCCGTCTCCGGGTCGATCTTCACCAGGTTCACGTCCGGCACCTGCTTAACGCAGACCAGAATGTTCAGCATGCGTCCCACCCCCTCTCCGGGTCGTGGCAGACCTTGCCGGGATTCAAAATGCCCTTGGGGTCGAAGACCTGTTTGATGGCGCCCATGAGGCCGTAGGCCGTGTCCCCCACGGACTCCCGCAGGTATTCCTTCTTCGCGTGACCGATGGAGTGCTCGCCGGAGACCTGCCCCTCAAACTCGGTGCACTTGCGGTAGCAGGCGTCCATCAGCTTCTTCACCCGGCGCTTGAATTCTTCCTCCTCCAGGTCGTTGGAGCAGCAGTAGATATGAAGGTTCCCGTCCCCCGCGTGGCCGAAGGAGCGGACGTAGACCCCCTGCTGCTCGGCCTCGTCGTGGGTGTAGACCAGAAATTCCGCGATCCGGTCCACCGGGACCACCACGTCCATCTCGTCCAGCAGCTTCGTCTCCGCCTCGATGACGGTGAGGAAGGCGCTGCGGGCGGCCCAGACGTCCTTTTTCAGATTGTCCGTCCACACCACCAGGGTGTCGAAGGCGCCGGCCTCCTGGGCTACCTGGCCCAGCCGGTCCATTTTCAGGGTCAGCTCCTCCTCGCTGCCTCCTACCAGGGTCACCAGGATATAGGCCCCGGCCTCCCGGCCGTTCACCACCGTGGGGAACACCGGCGTGCCGGTGAAGGCGGCGGAGGAATCCACAATGTCCCGCTCCATGAATTCGATGGACTGGGGGTCCAGGTTCGCAAGCTTGATGGCGGGGACTGAGGCGATGGCCTCGGCAATGTTCGCAAAGGGCAGGATCAGGCTCACGTCCCGCAAGGGCTTGGGGATCAGTTTCAGGGTGAGCTCGGTGATGACCCCCAGGGTACCCTCGGAGCCGATCATCAGGTGCAGGAGGCTGTAGCCGGAGCTGGTCTTGCAGACGGTTTTGCCAAGCTTCATCACTTCGCCGGAGGGCAGCACCACCGTCATGGCCAGCACATAGTCCCGGGTGACGCCGTATTTCACCGCGCGCATACCCCCGGCGTTGGTGCTGACGTTGCCGCCCACGGTGGCGGTCTTCTCCCCCGGGTCCGGCGGGTACATGAGCCCGTGGGCCAGCGCGTCCGCCGCCAGGTCGCAGAGCAGCACCCCCGGCTGGGTGTGGACCACCAGGTTCTTCAGGTCATAGCGGAGGATCTTATTCATCCGGGCCGTGGAGAGGACGACGCCTCCGCAGAGGGGGACGCAGCCGCCCACAAGGCCCGTGCCCGCGCCCCTCACCGTCACCGGGACGCTGTGCTCCCAGCAGAAGCGCAGCACCGCCGAGACCTCCTCCGTGGTCTCGGTCAGGACCACCGCCTCCGGCAAGTGGCGGCCGTAGATGGGCATTTCATCGTGACTGTACTCTTCCTTTACCCTGTCGCCGTACTGGAAGCGGCCGGGCCCCACCAGGGTCTCCAGTTCCCGCGCCAGCTCCGGCGTCAGCTTGTTGTAGGCGCTCATGCACCCTCCCTTCCGGACCTGCGTCCTGTTCCGATCGTCCTGCTGCCTGCCTTGTCGTCGCCGGTTTTTTTCAGTTTTATTTTATCCACAGGAGCTTTTCCCGTCAAGAAAAAAGGCCGGGCGAATCCAAATCTGTGTGATTTGGATTCGCCCGGCTCTGCCGCTTTACTGCAAGGCGGATGACGGATGAGGCGTCTTTCTCGTGCCCGCTTTACTGCAGGAAGAGGAACACCAGGATGATGACAAGGCCTATGCTGAACATCAAGAGGCTGAAGTTCAGGCTGGCGCCGTAGCCCCGGGTGCCCTCTGGCAGCTGCTCATACACCGTGAAGCGCTGGTTCTCTTTGGGGTGGACATAGCCGTTGTCGTTATTCTGATAGAGCAGGGCGCAGAGCCCCTTGCGGATCAGCTCCGGCAGGGTGCCCACGGTGCGGGCGGCGAGAGCGCCCAGGAAGGGCAGCACCTTCAGCAGCAGGGGCCGGTAGAGACCGTCCTCCAGGTTCAGGAAGGCGGGCCAGCGGTCCAGGTATTCCCCCCTGCGCATGAGCACCGGGCGGACGAAGAGCAGATACACCGCAAGGCCGATGCCGATGGAGATGGCCCCGCCCTTGAGATTGCCGAGGGTGAAGTAGTCCACATGGGCGCTCTCCTCCACATGGAAGAAGGGCTCCGCGAGGGCGGCAAGGCGGTCCATGGAGAGATAGGCCGTGCAGCCAAGCAGCGGGATCAGCAGGGCGCAGCCCAGCAGCACCGCGCCGGAGACCCTGGTGCACCAATGGCCGTTCTTTGCGTCATATTCCTTCTGCCGCCTGGGGTCGGCGTTTTTCTCCACGCAGAGGGCGATGAAGAGCTTCAGCATATAGGCGAGGGTCAGGCCGCCGGAGATCAGGAAGATCCACTCCGCGGCCTCATAGGGCAGGGCTGCCCGGCCGCTCTGCTCCAGGATCTCGATGTACTCCACGATGCTCTCATGCAGCAGGGTCTTGGAGATGTAGCCGCTGCCGCCGGGGATGCCGGCCAGGCCCCAGAGGCCCATGAGCAGGGAGACGATCAGGATGGGCTTGCCCCGGCCGAAGCCCCGGATGCGGTTGAGCTCCAGCTCGTGCAGGTTCATGAACACGGCGCCGGCGGCAAGGAAGAGGGTGAGCTTGAAGAGAGAGTGGTTCAGCATGTGCAGGGTGAGGCCGTGGACCGCCCCGGCGCTCTCCTCCCCCAGCAGCTCGCTCATGGCGACGCCGGTGAGGATGAAGCCGATCTGGCTCATGGAGGAGCAGGCCAGGGTGCGCTTCAGGTTGGTGCTGAAGACGCCCAGCACCGCCCCGGTGAACATGGTGACCATGGCGAAGGCCAGCATCACATTGCCCCAGGCGGCGTCGTGGAGAAAGACCTTGGCGGAGAGCACCAGGATGCCGAAGATGCCCGCCTTGGTGATGATGCCGGAGAGCAGGGCCGAGGCCGTGGCGGGAGCCACGGGATGGGCCGCGGGCAGCCAGGTGTGCAGGGGCCACATGCCGCACTTGGCGCAGAAGCCGAAGGCGGTGAGGGCGCCGGCCACATAGAGCCTTGCCCGGTTTTCATAGCCGGGGGCCAGGGCCTGCAGGCGGGCGATGTCCACCGTGCCGAACATATCCTGCAGCATGAAAAGGCCCATCAGGGTGACGAGGCCGCCGATCACGGCAAAGGCCAGGTAGCTGTCCGCCGCCTTCATGGCGCCGGGGGTCTCCTCGTGGGCAACCAGGGTCCAGGAGGCCACGCTCATGACCTCGAAGCAGACCAGCAGCGTATAGAGATCCGCCGCCAGGAACACGCCCAGGGTGGCGCCCTCGGTGATGAGATAGTAGAGATAGTAGCGGCTCTTGTGCTCGGCATGGGCCAGATACTCCTGGCCGAAGACCGCGCTGCCGAACCAGAGAACAGAGCCCATCAGGCAGAGGATCCAGCGCAGGCCGTCCAGCGTGAAGCCCAGGCCCAGGCCGCAGACGCCGGGAAAGTCGAAGCGGATGGGCGCGGCAAAGCCCGGGATGGCCAGCAGGATCACCAGCAGCAGCTCCGCGGTGGGCACGATCCAGCTGGTGAGGGCACGGAGGGCTTTCCCCGCGAACCAGCAGATGAGACCGCCCAGCACCGGCAGCAGCACCAGCACCGGCAGGAGGATGGAAGAAAGCGTCATGTCTTCTCTCCTCCTTTCACATGAGTCCCGCGGCGAAGGCGCCCAGCACCTTCTGCAGCAGGGGCATGAAGCAGATCAGCACAAGGCCCAGGCCCATGCAGATCCAGAGGGCGCCGGACATGCGCCTGCCGGGATCCGTCAGCTCCTCCAGGGCGCTGTCGTCAAAGTCCCGGGGCGGGAAGCAGGCCTCCTGCACCGGGCCCAGGAGATACATGCCTGTGAGAAAGGCGGAGACGGCAAGGGCCGCGCAGCCCAGGATGGCCAGGGCGGTCCCCTGCCCCACCGCCGCCTCCGCGATGGCCCACTTGGAGGCAAAGCCGCAGAGCGGCGGCACGCCGATGAGGCCCAGAGAAGCCACCGTGAACACCGTGAAGATGGCAGGGGTCTTTTTGCCATAGCCGGTGTACTGGAAGACGTACTCCTGCACGCCCTGGGACAGCTCCTCCGTCCGGCAGAGCAGAGCGCCGGCGCAGAAGAAGAGAGCGATCTTCAAAGCGCTGTGGGCGATCATGTGGAGGATCGCCGCGGTGAGGCCCGCCCCGCTGCAGAGAGCGGCGCCAAGCAGCATGTAGCTCAGATTGGATACCGTGGAATAGGCCAGGCGGCGCTTCAGATGCTGCATGCGCAGGGCCATGGCAGAGCCGTAGACGATGGTGAAGGAGGTGATGGCCAGCATGCCGTTCTGGGCAAAGCTGCCGGCCAGGAAGCTTGCGCCGTAGCCGAAGTACAAAAGGCGCAGGATGGCGAAGATGCCGGCGTTTACCACCGCCACCGCGTGCAGCAGCGCCGTGACCGGGGTGGGAGCCACGCCCGCGGAGGGGAGCCAGCCGTGGAAGGGGAAGACCGCGGCCTTCACGCCGAAGCCGAAGAAGCCCAGGAGAAAGCCCGCATAGAGCAGCGTCTCATGCCCGGCGGCAAGGCTCCGGTCCAGGCCGCCGCCGCTTTGGAAGGCCAGGCTTCCGTAGCTGGAGAGGACCATCATGCTCACGAAGGCCAGGGCCGCGCCGCTCATGGAATAGAGCAGGTACTTGAGCCCCGCGGCCTTGGCCACGCCGTCCATCTCATGCATGACCAGGGGCAGGGTGCAGAGGGTCAGCAGCTCATAGAAGAGATAGAGGGTGAAGAGATTGGCCGCCAGGGCGATGCCCAGCACCACGCCGTAGGTCATGGTGAAGAAGGCAAAGAAGCGGTTCTGGGCGTGGTCATGCTGCATGTACTCGAAGGCGTAGAGATCCGTCACCGGCCAGAGGACGGCGACGATGGCCACGAACACGGCACCCAGGCCGTCCAGCCGCAGGGTCAGGGAGAAGTTCTCCCCGAAGATGGGGGCGATGAGGAAGAAGGTCTCCGCTCCGGTGAGGAGCCAGAGCACCAGCAGCGCGAGGGCCAGCAGCGAAGTAAGGGAGCAGAGGAAGAGCACATAGACATTGCGGCTGTGGGTTTTTTCCGCCGGGCGGATCAGCAGGCCCAGGCCGCCCAGAAGGGGCAGGAGGATCAGGACCGAAATCAGAATATGCATGTCGTTCTCCCTCCCTTCAAAGGATGCCGGAAGCGATTCCGGAGAGCCAGCCCAGCAGCTGCGTGGGGAAGAGGCCCAGCAGCAGCGCCGCGCAGGCCAGGGCGATCAGCGGCAGCTTGATGCAGAGGCCGCAGCGGATGGGCTCATAGGGGAAGTCCTCCCCCGGGAAAAAGCCCTTGCTGACCACCGGAAGCAGATAGCCCGCCGTGAGCAGGGCGGACACCAGCAGCACCGCCGCGCCGATCCAGCCCAGGGCCGGAAAGGCGGTGAAGCTCCCCTCTGCCAGATACCACTTGGAAACGAAGCCCGCAAAGGGCGGGATGCCGATAAGGGAAAGCCCTGTCACCGCAAAGCAGAAGAGGGGCAGGGGCAGGGAGCGGCCGATGCCGTAGAGCTGCTCCACCCGGGTCTTGCCGGTCTTGCAGATGAAGGCGCCGGCGCAAAGGAAGAGGCAGACCTTGGCCACCGAATGGAAGACTGCCTGAAGGATGGCCCCGGCAAAGCCCGCACGGTTCATCAGCAGCAGGCCGAAAAGCACATAGCTCACCTGGGACACGGTGGAATATGCCAGGCGCTTTTTCAGCACCTTTTCCTTATAGGCCAGCATGCTGCCTGTGAACACCGTGGCGAGAGCCAGGAGCAGGCCCGCGGTCTGCACCCAGGTCCCCCGCAGAGCATCGGCGCCGCAGAGATAATAGACCGTGCGGAGGATGCCCAGCACGCCGCCCTTGGTGATGACGCCGGAGAGCACCGCCGAAGCGGGAGCCGGAGCCTCCGGGTGGGCGGTGGGCAGCCAGTCGTGCAGGGGCATCATACCGGCCTTGCCGCCGAAGCCCACGATCATGGCGAAGGCCGCGGCCAGCAGCAGGGGCGTTGCCGCGCCCTGGAGCGCGCCGCCGGGGACGAAGCTTGCCCCGCCGGTGGCGGGATAGACCACAAAGAAGCCGAAGAGGGCCAGGGCCGCGCCGAAAAGGGAGTAGCCCAGGTACTTCATGGCGGCCCGGCGGGAGGCCTCCGTCTGCTCGTGGAGGACCAGGGGGAAGCTCAAAAGGGTCATGGCCTCGTAAAAGAGATAGAAGGTCAGGAGATTGCCCGCATAGCAGAGGCCCAGCATGGCGCTGAGGGTCAGCAGATAAAAGAGATAGTAGCGCTCCCGCTTCTCATGGAGATATTCAAAGCCGAAGATCCCCGCCAGCAGGAACATGGCCGCAAAGAGGACGGAGAAGATCCTGCCCACCGCGTCCAGACGCAGCAGGATGGGCATGCCCGGCAGGAAGGGCAGGGCAAATTCGCCCTTGCAGAAAAGGCAAAGCAGCACCAGGGCAAGCTCCAGGCCCATCAGGGCGATCAGGCTGCGCTGTTCGGCCCGGCGACGGGCGAGGAAGGCCGCGGCAAGCGGCAGCAGGAGGGGCAGCAGCAAAAGCAAAGCAGTCATGGCATTCCCTCCTTTCAGAGCAGGGCCACGCCCCGTGCGATCAGCTGCACGAAGGGGCGGGCCAGGCAGCCCAGCAGGACCACCACGATGCCCATGCAGAGGACCGCCGTCCGGAAGGACAGGCCGGGATCCTCCCGGTGTTCGTCATACACTTCGCCCTCGGGGCCCCGGGGCTCCGGCTCCTTCTTCCAGATCTGCAGGATCACCGGCAGATAGTACCATGCGTTCAGGAGGCTGGACACCGCGATGGCCGCCAGGGCCGTGATCATCTGCCACTGGGGGATGCCCTCCGCCAGGGCCGCCTGGCCCAGGACAAGCTTGGTGACAAAGCCCGCCAGCAGCGGCAGACCCACCATGGAGAGGCCGCCCACCGTGAAGCCCAGGCCCGCCGCCACATTGCGCCATGCAGCGCCGCGGAGGTAATAGAGCTTCTTCTGGTGGCCGGAGGCGCGGATCAGGCCGCCGGTGGAGATAAAGAGCAGGGGCTTGGTAAAGGCGTGGGCCACGATCTGGAAGATGGCGGCGGTGATGCCCGCCGGGGTGCAGAGGCCCAGGCCCAGGTAAATATAGCCCACCTGCGCCACGGAAGAATAGGCGATCATGCGCTTGGCATGGGTCTCCCGCACGGCCCAGACGGAGCCGTAGATCATGGCGCAGGCGCCCAGCACGAAGAGCACGGAGCCCACACCCAGGGAGCCGATCTCCTCCGGGGTGAAGACCCGGCACATGATCTTGATGAGCAGGATGATGTAGCCCTTCAGCACCACGCCGGAGAGCACCGCCGAGGACGCCGTGGTGGCGCTGCCGTGGGCGGTGGGGAGCCAGGTGTGGAAGGGAAAGAGGGCGCTTTTCACGGCAAGGCCCACGCACATCATGCCGGAGAGCACCGCCAGGGGATAGTGCAGGGCGTCCTGATCAAAAAGCGCCGTCACCGCGGGGTACAGGCTCGGCATCAGGAGATGCCCGGTGATGGTATAGAGCATGGAAACGCCGAAGAGAAACATGCCGCTGCCCACCAGGCTCATGATGAGATAGCGGATGGTGGCCAGGATGGTCTGGCCGCAGTCCCGGGCCATGACGATACTGCAGGCGGCGATGGTGTTGATCTCGATAAACACATAGCCGGTGAACATGTCATTGGTGTAGCTCAGGGCAAAGAGGGAGGCCGCCAGCAGGTCCATCATGATGTAATAGAGGTTCTGCTTTTCCGGCAGGATGTCCTCCTCCAGGTCTTTGCCGCCGCCCATGAGGGAGAAGAGCATGACCAGGCAGAACACCGTGCAGAGCATGGACTCCACCGGGCCGGCCCGCAGTTCGTTCCCCCAGGGGGCGGGGAAGGCGCCCATGGCGTAGCTGAAATTCACATTGCGAAGGCTGGTCTCCAGAAAGACCGCGCCGTTGAGCACCGCCGCGCAGAGGAGCATGGCCAGGGTCACGGCCCGGGCTTTTTTCCCGTTCCGGATCAGGGTGGTGAGGATGCCGCTCAGCAGGGCAAGAAACACGCAGAAGAAGGGGAAATTCTCGTAAAACATCCGCATGGCTCAGTCCTCGCTTTTCCGCGCCTGCATCATGATCTCGTCGATGTTCAGCGAGTGATACTTCTTGTACAGGCGCTGGGTCAGGGCCAGCCCGAAGGCGGTGAAGGAGACGGAGACCACGATGCCGGTGAGCACCAGTCCCGCGGGGAGAGGGTTGGAGTAGGCCTCCACCGTGGCGGGAACAGAGGGGTCTGCAATGATGGGGGCCATGCGGCCCTCCACATAACCGGCGCTGGTGAGGAAGAGGAAGATGGCGCTGTCCATAAAGCCCATGGAGACCACCTTCTTGAAGAGGTTGCGGTTGAAGAGCATGCCTGCCAGGCCCACCACGAAGAGCAGGACCGAGGCGGTCTCAAAGCGGTTTTCCGCCAGGTGCCGCAGGATCTCATTCAGCTCCATATCACAGGTCCCCCCTTCCGAAAAAAGTATAGAACGCGTACATGGTGCAGGCCACCTCCAGGCCCACCGCCACGTTGATGGGCAGGATGATGCCCGCCGAGAGGATGCTGCCGGGCCGTCCCAGGGGAATGACATTGGGCAGGCCGTTTGCTCCCACATAGATGGTATAGCAGATCAGTACGGCATAGAGGATCAGGGCCCCCACCTTGATGATGTGGTAGACCTTGTGGTTGAAGAAGCTCCGCACCCGGCGGGGGCCGAAGGCGTTCTCACAGAGGATCAGAGCGCCGCCCAGGATGCTGCCGCCGGCAAAGCCACCGCCGGGAGAGAGATGGCCGTTGCAGAGGATATAGATCCCATAGAGAAAAATCACCGGCATGAGGACCGTGGTGATGTGGCCCAGGATCTGGCTGCGCTCCTCCTCGTCCAGGGCGTCGCTGCGCCGCAGGTCCAGGCGGTCTTTTCGGGAAGTGTTCTTCCGGTCCGCCTCCAGCAGCATGATGACCGCTGTGGCGCCCAGGAAAAGGACGCAGCTTTCCCCGTAGGTATCAAAGCCGCGGTAGACCAGGATGATGTTGGTGACCAGGTTCGTGGCGCCAACCTCCTGCATGCCCTGCTCGATATAGCGGCGGGAGGTCTCGTTGGCGGGGGCGTTGTCCGCGTCGCCGAAGCGGGGCAGATAGGCCACGGTGGTGAGCATCAGCAGGGCGAAGATGGCGCAGCAGAGGATGCCGAAGGCGGTGGTGAGACGGTACATGGCCATACCGCCGGCACCCCGGAGCAGAGAGGGGCCGTGCTGCACGGGGAGCTCCTCTTCCCTTTCCGCCTGTGGCTTATCCACATGCGCCCGGGGCTCGGGCAGGGAAGGGCTGTCCCCTTCCACCCAGCGCTCCAGCTTTTCATACCAAAGGGGTTTTTTCATGTTCCGTCCCCCGTTCCGTCCATGTGATGCATGCTGCGCAGAGCCAGCAGGAAGAGGATCGAGTCGATGCCCACGCCCACCGCGGCCTCGGTGATGGCCAGGTCCGGCGCCTTCAGCAGGATCCAGATCACGCTGAGCATGGTGCCGAAGGCGGCATAGATGATGATGGTGGGCAGGAGATTGCGGGTAAAGTTCGCCGCCACGGCGCAGACGATCAGGCCGATGAGCAGCAGCGTTTCAACAGCAGCCATCATTCCACCTCACAGTGCTTGTCATAGTCGGGATTGCTGAGGATCTCCACCTTGCTGATGCGGTGGGTGGAGACGGGGCCGGTGATCCACTGGAAGGCCAGGATCAGCAGGATCTTGGCGCTGGCCCAGCCCAGACCCCGGAGCAGGATCATCCCCGCGAAAATCAGCAGGGTGCCCAGCGTGTCGATAATAGCGGCGGCATGGATGCGTGAGAGCACATAGTCCATGCGATAGACGCCGTACATGGCGATGCAGCAGCAGATGAGCCCAAGGCCAATGAGCAGCGCCGCCAGGATCTCCCGGATCATGCCTCTCCCTCCTTTTCTTCTTCCGTCTTTTCCGCCGGCTCCCGCAGCTTGCCCAGGACCTGGTTCTGCACGAAGCGGCAGAGCACGATGACCATCAGAAAGGCCAGCAGGGCGAAGACCAGGCCGATGTCCAGGATATAGTCCGCTCCGATGAAGATCGCCAGGACCACAATGCTGTTGAGTCCCAGGGAGCCGATCATATTGGCCGCCACGATCTTATCCGTAAAGCGCTTGCCCAGCACCGCGTAGAGCAGTGCCAGCAGCACCAGCACGCTCAGCACCGTCAGGGCGATGAGCAGATAGCTTTGCATAAAAGCGCTCATGCTTTCCCCTCCTTCTCCGAAAGCGTCTCCTCCATGGTCATCAGGCGGCGGTTCAGGCCGCTGCCCGGGGTGCCGGCGGCAAAGTCGCCGTTCAGGGCGTGGACCATCAGGGTGCTGTCATAGATGCCCAGGGTGTAGGTGCCTGGGGTGATGGTGATGGAATTGGCCAGGATGGTCTGGAGAAAGCCCCGGTGCAGGTGACTGTCGAAATGGAAGATCCTTGGCCGCACCGAGCGGCAGCCCGGGGACAGGATCACCCGCATGGCGGCGAGATTTGCCTTGACGATCTCCACGACCAGGCACCCGGCATAGCAGAGAAGCTGCCAGGCAATCTTGATAAGCCGCCGGCTCCGCCGGTCGGACCAGCCGCAGACCTTCACCGCGAAGAGGGTGACCAGGGCGCTCAGCACCAGGCCCACACCGGCCACGTCCCAGCCCAGCCGCCCGTTGAAAAGCAGCCAGAGCGCAAAGAAAAACAAAAACATCAGCATGCCCATTCCTCCTCTTTCCCCGTCTCCGATCCGGCGGGAAACGGAGGCGATTTCGAGAGTATACAACACTCGGATTTTACTGTATGCACCGGGAAAAGGCAAGGACTTTTTCCCTTTTGAGGGCGCTTCCGGCAGGATCCTGCCAGGTACGGGAGCCATTATGGAAAGGACCCCCGGCGCGAAAGCGCCGGGGGTCCTTTCAGACTGTAGACAAACCAATGCGGCATAGCATAGACACGCATGGGGGGATTGTTAAGGGGGGGAG
>JAEEGF010150596.1_pt1 | contig 11548 bp, 9 predicted proteins | sample 9134171 | NCBI WGS metagenome assembly JAEEGF01 (sample SAMN16246542, study PRJNA631951) | gut metagenome | biome: gut microbiome; feature: rumen; material: AP-attached | host: Bos | place: Iran: Karaj | collected 2018-10 | reverse complement strand
CGTCCGCTTTACTTTCTCTAACAATGAACTCCGCCAAGGTATCAGCATCCCAGTGATACGGATTCTTTTTTGCATCTGCCGCCCAAAACAGGCCTGTGATTCCCTTATAAGTCACCGTCACACTACTGTCATCGACCTCTTCATCCAGTTCGAAACAGTCCGGATACTCCAACTTAAACAGCTCATCACCCACGACAATTGTATCCAGTTTCTCCCATGAAATAAGATCCTTCTTCTCAGGCACCCACCATCGATTGGCCTGTTTCTTCTGCTCATGAGAAGAACACGAGCTCAAAGCTACAATCACAATAATCACCCCAAACAAAAACTTCCTCATATCCTATTGAAATTATCACCTGTTTGATTCCTCAATTGTCATTGTTCATTGCTCCATCAAATGAATAACTATCTTCTGGCGGAAAAGGCAAGTCACTGTTCTTTCCGTTGACGCCAGAGTCTCTGATCTCGCCACCTTCCGCTGGCAATTTTTTACTAATCACCTTATCTTCTGGATTTTCAAAGCGAGTAAATTCGCCCTTGAAGTCCATCATGACGATACCCGTTGCACCCTTACGATGCTTGGAAACGATGACCTCAGCCTTACCTCGATAGTCAACAAAACCATCTTGGCTCTGAAGGATTCCATAATACTCTGGACGATGTAGGAATATCACCATATCCGCATCCTGCTCAATAGCTCCAGATTCTCGGAGGTCAGACAACTGAGGACGCTTCCCCTCTGCACCCTCACGCGATTCCACCCCACGATTCAACTGGCTCAGAGCCAACACTGGGATATTCAACTCTTTAGCCAGTCCCTTCAACGAACGCGAAATCAGCGACACTTCCTCCTGACGACTATTATATCTCATACCACTCGCTGTCATCAGTTGCAGATAGTCCACCATGATCAGTTCAATATGCTGTTCCTTTTGGAGTCTTCGCGCTTTTGTTCTCAGTTCCATCACAGAGAGTCCTTCCGTATCATCGATAAATAGAGGTGCATTCGTCAAAGAACTAAGATTCTTGTCAAGCCTGTTCCAATCCTCTTGATCCAGCTGACCATTCATCAGTTTCTTGCTATCTATATCACAAGTATTCGACATCAACCGGTTTGCCAACTGCACATCCGACATCTCCAACGAAAAGAAAGCCATTGGCCTTTTCTGATCTACAGCTATATTTTTCGCCAACGAGAGGGCAAAGGCTGTTTTTCCCATCGCAGGACGCCCAGCAATAATCACAAGGTCCGACTTCTGCCATCCGCATGTCATATCGTCAAGTTTATATAAACCAGAGGGAATGCCCGTAAAACTCCCTTTATTGGCATAGGCATCCTTGACTGCGTTCACAGCTTTTTCTATGACTGGAGCCATTGCAGAATAGTCCTTCTTCATGTTCTTCTGCGACAATTCCAATAGAATGCTCTCTGCTTCCTGTACAACATCCCTGATGTCGTATGTCTCATCAAACGACTTTTTCCCTATCACATTGACATACTGGATCATCTGGCGCGACAAGAATTTCTCCGCCACCACATTGGCATGATACTCGATATTGGCAGAAGTAGCCACCCTCGAACTCATATCCATGATATAACCAGGACCACCTACCTCTTCGAGTTTTCCCATTTTCCCCAACATGTCTGTCACAGTCAACACATCAATAGGGTTCTCCTCCCTGCTGAGCTGTTGTATCGCCTCATACACCACCTGGTTTCTTGGTTCGTAGACACTCTCTGGCCTCAACAAGTCACACACCTCCAGATACGCATCCTTGTCTATCATCAGCGCCCCCAGCACAGCTTTCTCCACCTCAGGAGCCTGAGGCATCACATGGCCATATAGGAAATCCTGAGGTTGTTGACCGTTTCTCACTGTTCCTTGTCTATTGGCGTTTCTTTGTCCTGGCATACTTCTGTCTTGTCTGCATCCAACTTCTTCCTCTTACTTTCAGCCCACTTCTGATTCGCTTTGGTCGTTTCCGACAACGTGTCGAGAATCTTCACTTTGTCTTCATCGTCGAGCGAGTCATAACGCTCCTTCATTTCAAGCACGATGAACTTCCCATAACCGTTTTCATCGTGGAGGTTCTTAATGAGTTCATCCACATTCATCGCCTTGATCTTCTTGTCCCTTTCCTCAATACGTTCCTTAAACAACAGATTGAAGATGGCATCCCTGAAAGTTGACTTGCTATCCAACCACTTGCTCTGATAAAGCGATACCAACTCCTGCCTCGAAAGCTTAGGCAACATATCGACGCACTTCCTTAACTCTCCATCATCCCACTTTGAAAAATGGAACTTCTTCACCTGAATAATAATGTACTCGTAATCTGTCATAACTGCTAAAATTAATTCGATGGCAAAGATACAAACTTGCACCATTGCCACCAAACAATTTCAGCCCACAAGGCTTGTGGAAATGAAAGTTTGTTTTATTACGGCTATATTAAGAATAATGGTATTTATAAGCAGAACTTTTTAATTATTTGTAATTCACGCGGATCTACAAATCCATCACATTCTGACATTTCCATAAACAATGTATGTGCATATCGTTTCTTTTCTATAGATAAAGTAGAGAAGTCTTTTTCTAATTCTTCAAGATCCATGTCTTCCATATGATCAAATTCCTGATAATCAAATCCAAACTCATAGAATATATTATCAAGATATTTGGTTTCTGCTGGATTAATTACAAAATCTGCTTTCATTATCAGATTTAAAATCCGAAATATTATTCTCTTTTCTGAGAGTGTTAAATTATTCATTATTATTTACGTTTGAATGAAAAAAATGATGATACTTTTGGTTCCCCAAGTTAATTATAAAGAGATTGCATTTAGCACGAGTCAAAGCTGTGTATATAAGGGCGGGGGTGTTTTCCCTCTCTTGTATATAATAACCTTCAAAAACAGAATTATTTTCCATTTCTGGCTGAAGTAACAATATTATCGACTCAGCTTCCCAACCTTTAAAACTATGAATTGTTGATAATTTAAGCATATCACAATCAGTTGTAAAATGAGTTTTAGCAGCCCTTCTTATTTCTTTTAAGTCCTTCTGGAAAAGAGTCGGGCTTTGTTGTGCCTTTCGTAATTCTTCATATTCATCGGCAGTTTCAAAATTTGTCATACATTGTAGTTGTTCAAAATTAGAATGCTTCTCTATATCACGTAAGATATTAATCGATTCTGACAATACGGCAGTATTTCTAGATAAAATCTTGTGCTCTTGCAGAATCCACTTGATATTTTGCCATAATGTTAAAGATTTTGTTTCTCCACCTACATTCCAGTATTTAATCCAGTATTTTTCAAAAACCAAATCATTTGGAACATTGAACATTTCCATAGAATTATCAACAAAAGTTTTTGCAAAAAGGAATGATAGTTTCGCAATCTTAGGGTTTAGCATTCTCATGGAAATACGTTCCGACAAACGAATCCATGGAACATTCACATAAGTAGGAATAGTTGGCATCTTAGTGTCTGACTCATATTCTCGATTATATATATTTTGTTCACCATCACCAAATACAGAGATTGTTCCCTCTGGTGATAGGAAATAATTAATAATAGAGCGTAACCAACCAGTTTTGAAGTCTTGGACCTCATCAATTATTATTGTTTTAAATCTCTTTATCTGTGTGCTGTAAGGAGCAAAAAACTCCGGGTCATCAAAGTCTGCCAGTGTGAGTCTTTTTTCTGAATAGCTATTTGCCATTGACAAAAAGAACTGATGATAATTGGTAATGTAAAATTTTGAAGTTGAGAAATCAGCAGGAACTTGACCTATTCGCATTCTTACATATTGAATTAAAGAGATATTAAAAGTAAGAATAAGAACTTCTTCTCCCGTTTGAAGATGCTTTTCAACAGCTCGATTTGCAACAACTTGTGTTTTACCGCTTCCTGCTACACCTTTTACACGTAAACGATTTTTATCGTTCCTTACAATATCTTTTTGTTTCTCCATTAGGCGAAAATTAGTATCACCGTCTTTATAAGAGTGCCAATGACCAACAATAATTTTAACTAACTCATCATAGTAATCAAATTTAAACCCACGTGCATAGACTTTATTTATTTTATCATTATAGTTATCAGAATCATATAGTCGAATGAGGTGTTCATAATAGTCATTTTCAGATTCAACATTCTTTGTTCTATTCAATCTTTCAATCTCTTCATCAACTTCTATTTGTGAAGAATTAGGGAAATAGATAGCTGTTTTAATACAACCATATACACTCCGATTAATTATAGAATCTATTTTTATTGTTTTCAGATGTGTATTAAAAAGATAGCTTTTTATATTTTCTACTCGCTTATAATCTATATCTAAATTAGCGAGATCTCTACATACAACAACAATTATGATGCCATGACTAACATTTGCCAAAATAGCATCAGGGATATCAAGGCCAATGCTAGGCCTAAGGAATATTGTATATGTATTACCACACTCGTTTCTTAATTTATGATAGAAATTAAGTGTCTTCTTATCAACGGTTGACCTTAGACAATCTATAGCATAATCATAATCATCTGTTAACTCTTGTATAGATGCACATTCTATATAATTTGTATTTAGTTTCTCCGAACTCAAATGAACGAAGCACTTAGTCTCACAACTAAACGGATGGTGTGTGTCTGATGTATATGCATAACAATATGACTCGATATTTGAGAAATATGAAGTTGGTTTAAAATAACCGCAGAAATCCTTAATGCGAGTGTTTTCTGTAAATTTTGGACCAACACATATCATATAATTGATTTTTCCCAAAGAAGCTGTTTTTTGGGCTAGCCAAGCTAAACTAAGGTTTTTTATGTCTAAGATATTCGAAAAGAGATTTATACTTATATGCGAAGTACAGCTTATATCTTCAATAACTGCATTGTAATCTTCGGGTATAGCGCAATTAATTGCCTTAACTCTAACAGCAGGCCCAGCATTTTGCTGCACCCATCTTTGTGCTCTATTAAGCGCAATCATTGAAGGTTCAACAAGAGTAATAGAATTGAGTCTTCCTAATAACCCTCTTTCCTGTAAAAATTCTAATAGCGTTAAAGTTGCGATACCTTGTCCGCATCCCCAATCGAAGATTTCAAAATTGTGACAATAGATATCATCGTTAGGTTTAGTACAAGGAAGATTCTGTAGTGCAGCCCGGCATTTTATGATATGCATTTCTCCATAGGCTGCCAAATACGCATCTAATTGCTCTTCTGTTTGAAGGACAAGACGACCATGATCAGTAGCAACCCATGGACATTTCTTTAAGTTTGCAGGTAGTTTCTGGTAACATTGCTCAACAACTTTAACTATATCTATCATGTTATACTTTCGTTAAATGGATTGTTTTTATGAATATTATAGTTCGATAATGCAATAGCTTTATTTGCATTGGCATAGCAGTATTCACACAAATGAGCGCAGGTGTTATATTCACCTATATCTTTACTTCGCATACATCCACAGAACTCCCTTTGACCGGAATCCTTTATAGCATATCGACCATCCGGTAACTCAATAGCGTTAGCAGGTAGAGGTTCCAGCTCACCAAACAAATTTGTACTTCTTTTCTTTATAGTCGCACCAATAAAATCCATCAATGTCTTATCTTCATGAGCAAATCTTACGATAAGATCATAATCTATGCAATGATTCGGCTGGATATTATATTTTTTAAGATCAATTCTCTCTCCACATGTTGCAAGAGTATAACCCCATTTTTGGTTTCGTTCAGATAGGCGTTGTGCAAAATCAATCATTTGCGGTTCTGTCCATTCGTGAAATGGAATATTATTCTTTTGAAGATTGGCTTTGACTTTTCTGTAACTTAAAATATCAGCATAACTAAATACCAATTTTTCTGTATATCCTTTCAATTGGTCTCCGATTCTCTCGATTTTTGACAAAAGATTGTCTATACTTATGTTATCGGTCAAAACAAGAGGATCAAAACGCCATATCACACGTCCTACACCTAATTTATCAACAAGTTGCTTAAACGTATCAATACGAAACTGAATGGGAGGCACTTTAAGTTCTAATTTCTCATCTTCATAATCATTCAAGGAATACTGAATGTAGCAACCAATGTTTCTCTCTTCTAAATAATCAAGATGCTTAAGCAAAGGATGAGGGTTCTTGGACCAGAAAACAATAAAGCGAGTATTCTTATAAGATACAAAACTCTTTACTCCATTAAATGGATTTGTCCAGGCTGAATAGCCAACCTTCAATCTATGGAAAAACCAATCAGAGTAGAAAGCAGGAATATCTGTGCTCCTACTTGCAGAGATAATTTCAGGAACTTGCATTGATACAATTTCACCATTCTCTCTTAATAGATCCTCCTTTTTCCAAATTGCCATAAAAGATTACCATGTTATTTCCTCTGCAAAAATACAAAAAATAAATATAACCTATACTATTTATACAGAAATATGTTTAAAAAGGCTTGTGGAAATACGATTTTATTCCCAGACTACCAAGTTACGAGGCAGAGAGATCTTTTTTGCCTCCCCACGAAGTCCATCAATATAGTAGCTCTTCGCCATATAATCATCAAACTGGCCTACGAACGCCCCACGAATCCTTGCACACTTCTCATTGATAGAGTTCAATAATGGATTCGTCACGTCTTCAATACTCTGTAAGGCTTTATCCGTCAAGCCTACTGGTCTAAGTTCTGCATATATTCGAGCCAATTCCTCTCTATAATCTGGCAGATATTTAAACATGATACCTTCAGGATGCCTGAGGAACAATAGATATACTGACTTTACTAAAGGCTCCATCTTGATTTCCATATCATTATAGTCAGGCAACACGATGCGATAATCCTTGGTAATCACCAAACGACTCAGTCTATTGTCAGGATGTATCAACTGCTCCAGCAAGTATTCTGCGATACCACGCTGGCGCAACTTGGCTATCCGTTCCCTTACTTCCTCCATCAAGTCCTCAATGTTCTCTGTACCCTTCTGCGAATTAAACTGAGAATCAGCAGGACTATCCGAAGAATCGCCATCACCCCACTCATCAATAGTTCTTCCTGTCAGTTTCTTCTGGCTATCCTCTGCAGCAATCTGTTTACTGATTCTATGCAGCTGATCAGCAATCGGCTCTCCACCCTTCGACGAAAGCGGATAGAAGCGGTTTATGGCTTTGTCCTTCCCGTCGTCACCACGATGGATATTCTCCGTCCGAATAAAGCCATGCTTCAGTTTCCCTTTGTCAGCAGGATTATCCAAGAACCTGAGCATGAAGTCATTGCCTACAATAGCACTTTTCACCTCAGTATCATTCAGATATGGCGCACGATACTGCAGCACACGCTTCTCCTGCAACCGTTTCATCAGCAAAGGCAGATAAATAATGTGGAATCCCATCATCTGCCCCCACCCTTCGAACACCTCTGGCTTAGTCTCAAACAAGTCCTCCAGTTCCTTGTCCTCTTCAGAGGCGACGTAAATCAACTCCTTAGGCCCAAGCTTCCCTTGAAGATTAAACTCGAAACTGTTCGATTCAAAAGGCTCACCTATTATATTTATAGGAGGAGCCGAGCCTTTGACCTCCGTATTTCCTCCACCCTTCTTCCATTCGTAGAAGAAAAGCATAATCAATCCTATCGCGACTATAACGTCAACGATATTCCATACCGTTCGCCCCAATGCAATCTTGTAAAAAGGCTGAAAGAGCAAAGCAAGTGTTCCACATGTATAGGCCAACCATTCCTTTCTTTCCCTATAATAGCGATACGCCATCACTCCAAAAGCTATTGTTGACAAGAACCTCACCAACTGAAAATACCCGTATGGCATTGGAGCCAAGCAAAGCAGCATCAACACTGCAATAATCAGATAAATCTTTCTCATTTTCATCTCCAGTCATCTAAGTTAGCATACGCCTCAACTTCATTCTCAATATCATCAGGAAGAGCAGGAAAGAAGTCTATTCCACTTATTCTTTCCACTTCATCTACCGTATTGATATATTGATCACGCTTCTTCGTTCCTTCATTATTTCTGACAACAAATCCAATTGCTTTAGGCATAGGATTCAAACAAAGAATTACTTTGAAAAACGCTTCTGGGACTACAATTTTATTTTTACCAATTGTCTCATGCTCCCTGTTTAATAGAACAGGGCCACATACAATATAAAGGTCACCATATTTTGTGGCCCATTTACGACAATCCCGTTCTATTACATTCCAAAGGCCACTATTTAGACTTGCATGCTGGGGGCATATATTCGTTAGCAAATTTGATTCTCTCATCGCAATACTATCCCATTTATTATCAGCAGCAGGACACATATGACCATGAGACCAATTAGAATTTTGATAGTCTTCATCGGTGGCTCTTGGAACGGAAACATTATTATCTTCCAAATATATATTTATGCGCTTGTAGGGTCCTTCTGTATGTTCTGTGGTGAGGTGCCAAGCAACCCAGTTTGGCAATTTTGTATCCCTATTATAAGATAAAAAATAGGCCTTCCGACGAATAACTTGTTCTGAGCAACCAGAAAATGGGGCTGGAATATATATTCTAGACAATGAATCAGAAAAATAATGAGGTTCCTGACTCATTTCTCTTTTACTATTCTTATTTTCTTCTGATAAGCCACCATTTGATTTTAATGTTCTCTTAAATGTGATACTTTTAGGTATTCTATGTTGTCGACACGAAACTGTCAGTGTTATCAATGACAGAAAATAAATAAGAACAATTTTTGAGCCTGCCCTATTAGTCATTATATATTTGTATTTGATTTGCCAAGATTTCCTATTTTGGGAACAATTTGTATTATTATCCGTTGATTACGAACTTCATCATGTGGGCTTTTTCCATCTGAATTGTAACGTCCTCGTCCTCTAATTCCACTACCAGAAATCTGAACCTCACATTGAGACTTCTCGAACGAGATTCCATTACGCCTCCAAAGATAATACAAAGAAAGAGCTCGCTTATAACTTAACGCGTCATTATCATAGTAATTATCTTTTGATGCCATTCCTTCAATAACAACGAGATATGTTATATCCATATCCTTATATTTGGGATCTTCTTTCATCTTGTTAAGTTTTTTAATGACATCCATAAGAGAATTGCCGACTTTAATCAATTTCATTGTATCATTCAAAACCTTAATATCAAAATCCGCGAGATTGAAATTTGGAGAGTATGATTTCTTCAGTATCCAACGTTTATTAACAGCATCTTCTTCAAAGAAATCAGTAGGTAACTGATTTACGGCTTCCTGAATCTGTTGAATACTTTTGAGTTGCTCCCTTGACGCTCTTTCCATTCTATCCTTTTCTCTAAGCGAGTTGCTTAAGGAAACTATCGTCAAAACAAACATGACCAGCATTAAAAAAAACAAGCTAGTCATCAAGTCTGAATAACTTGGCCAAAAATGCGAACTATGTTTTTGCTTACTCATAGCAAATTGTTCAGCGTTTGAATTAATGAAGGTAATTCTTTGACAATCATAATACCACTATAAAGGGCTATTATAAAAATTGCTACCCGTATGGAAACAGACATTCTTCCTGAACTAGGATTCTTAATCACAACCCCATCTTCAGTTACTACCTTTTTATTTGAACTATTAAATAATATGGTTTGCAAGTCGAGTATTCCTTGCTTTATGGCTCCTAAATTAGATAGTTCCCTAGTATACCTTTTCACTTCGTTGGGTAGTGAGTCTACGACCTGCTGAAGTTGTGTGAATATATCAGCCAACTTTTTGTTCCTTTTGTCAATTTCACTTGACATTTGTTCAAGTTTTCTATTAAGAATCCCCTCTTGTATTTCAAGAGCTTTCTCTAATTTTTCATTTTGGTCAGCTATGACTTCTTCAACATTTCTTATTTCATTAGCAGAAGTTTGCTTCAAGTGATCAAAAGAAGACTGGAGTTTTTCATCAACATTACCAACTGCCTCGGAAATAGCGGCTTTTCTATTTTCAATCTCATTTATTTCTGTTTCAAAGAACTTTCCCATTTTTTCCCAAGTTCTTGCTCGTTCATCTGCATCATCTAGTTTCTCCGTTAACGCTTTAACCTCTTCGAGATATTCTCGTGAATCCTTCAAAGCCTGACCTATCAGGCCTATTTCTGTAGTACAATTTTTTAATTTTTCGTAAACTGTTATATTGGCTGTAGCGACTTTTACAACATCTACTCTATCGATTTGCTGCAAGAGCCTAGATTGTATTGCATATGATTCATTAACATGAGCTAATGTTTTGTCTAATTTCTCGGTATTTGATGAGAACGTTTTATTGAAATCACGTAGGTTTGTTGTCATTTTAACTAAAGCAGAAGTCATATCTGTAGACAGATTAGGAAGTAATTCAGACTGTATCCAACCGAGGAATGCATTTTCTCTCAGTTCTACAATCCTTTTAGCTTCCTTAAATAGATATGAAGATCGCATTGTTAGTCCAAGACCAACAGCACTAGTAAGCACAGCCAATGCAACACCGCCAAGCAACTCGGGGACACCGCTACTCGCCAAAGATGCGCCAGAACCTGTCATAAGGTGATTCAAACCGCCACCAAATACAAGATGGAAAACTCCGACGAAAATACCTAACATCGTTCCTACGAGACCAATATATTGGGTGAATGGAATAATCGTTTCTATTTCAGACTCTGATACTTCTCTATTTCTATCTACAACATCTTTCATCAAGTGATAGTCACTCACTTGATTTGAATTCTCTCCAAGGTATCGGTTAAGTGTTCTAACGATATTTAGAAACAACTCAGATGAATGATGCTGGATTTTAATCCGTATGTTGTCTTTATCGAAATTCAGATCTCTCAAATCACTAGGGAAGATGTCTTGATACAATGACACCAACTTTACAACTTTTTTATACTGAGTTAATTCCCATACGACAAAAATAGCAATTAGTACTCCCGATATAATATAACTCATATTATGTTAATTTAATTGTTGCTTTCTTTATTATTTTTAAATTCTCATCTAAGATTCCGGGGGTAAGATTTTCTATGTTTGTTGCTCCATTTTGTTTTCCTTCAATTTCACAGACATCATCAAATATTGCATTGATGTTTGCAAGAGCCTTGTTAACATTACCATAAAATTCATATTTTCGTTCCCCATGTTCTTCCCATGTCCTGAAAAAACATTTTTCATCTGTTGTTAATAGTTTCAAGAATCTGCCTTCAACAGCAGCTTGCATATACTTGTATTTACTTTCTATTTCAATAACATCAACATATTTATCTGATTCAGATTCTTTATCTGGATTTGGATCTTTGGGAATAGATTCAAGATTATTCCATACAATCACATTATCTTGTTTATTAGGCATCATATCATAATCCTCAGCAGGATTATTTGTTAGCTCTGATTCTGTCTGGTGTGGTCTTTTGCTTGCTGTATTTATTTCATCATTTCTACTACTTTCGTTAATTCTCCCATAATAGTATTGCTGATTTTTTCCCCAATCTGGATGATTTTCAAAATAATCACTTCTCTTTTGCTT
>JAEEGF012036284.1_pt1 | contig 11549 bp, 8 predicted proteins | sample 9134171 | NCBI WGS metagenome assembly JAEEGF01 (sample SAMN16246542, study PRJNA631951) | gut metagenome | biome: gut microbiome; feature: rumen; material: AP-attached | host: Bos | place: Iran: Karaj | collected 2018-10 | reverse complement strand
TGACATGGAAGGTCGAGAAGTAGGAAATATGTCCTCCCCACAACCATGCCAGCTGATCGAAGATGGCATGTGAAATGTTCTCGACATGGCCCGTATTGAGTGTCCACGTCCAATATTCGGGGTGATGGACATAACGCACGCGCTGCACCGTGCGCGTATTACCCCTGCCGTCACGGACGGTCTCGAGATAAACCTGACGCTCGGTCCACTCGCGATAGTGGCGTACCTCGGTGACGTAGCCGCTGAGGAACTCGGTATCGAGGCCTGCACGACGAGCCAGATAGTGTGCCAAGCCCACTATACCTTCGGTCACGACAAGCGCTACCGCGTAGAACTCATAGGGTACGCGGTAGGCGTCGCCCCCTCCTTGATAGACCCACAGCCAGTGGGCAAAGAGGGCAATTGGAGGAAGTAGATAGGCTAAGCGATGCACATCAACAGATTATTTCTTCTTGAAAATCTCGACTTCGTCGTCAATGCCCGTCGTAGTGACAGTCTTGGTGCGAGTGCTGGAGATGATGGTGTAGTCAATCTTGCTCTTGTTCGAGATGAAAAACTTGGCAGGAATGGTCTCAAGCAGTGTGTCACGCTGACGTATGATGTCGAGCATACGTGTCTGCGCCTGGGTGAAATAGGAACGCTGTACCTCGATGGCCTGCATCAGGTCCTTATAGAGACTGGTGTCGAAGTCGGGGTTACTCTCCTGAATCCACTTCATAGCCGTGCCACCGTCCTGATTGTAACGTCCCGAAATGATCTCAGGGTAAACCTTCTCGAACGTTTCACGATACTCGTCACTGACACCGGCTTTCTGCTGGATAACCTTCCACATCTGGTCGTGTACGCTCTCTACCTTGCCCTTCTGGGCTTCTGCCTCCTTGCGAAGTGCAACCTCCTGGTTGTTGTAAACGATATACATGCCGATGAGAATGATAGCCGCAACGGCAATGACCGCAATTAAAATCAAAGTTGCCATGTTTCTGATGGATAATTGATAGTTTATAATAAATAAATGTACTCTCCGAAGAATAATTGAACCATTTCAACGCCGCAAAGATAAACACTAAATCGTGATTGTGCAAATTTTTTGGCGAAAATATTTTGTCGAAGCGCAAAAAGTGCAATTTTTATGCAAACAAACGTTAACAAATTCGCAAATTTATAACTATTTTTGTAAAATTATCTTAAATGTAATGTACTTTGCAATACAAGGTACTAAAATAATGCATATATTTGCAGCGGCAAAACGAAATAGCCGAAAAAAGAACCTCTTACATAATAAAAGTATCAATATGAATACGGAAAACGCTAAATCACAGATGCGGAAAGGAATGCTGGAGTACTGCATCCTCCTCTTGTTGCACAAGGGGCCGGCCTACGCCTCCGACATCATCCAGCAGCTCAAAGAGGCCCAGCTCATCGTGGTGGAGGGCACCCTCTATCCCCTGCTGACACGCCTGAAGAACGATAGGCTGCTGAAGTACGAATGGCAGGAATCGACCCAAGGGCCTCCGCGCAAATACTACGCGCTGACGCTCGATGGTGAGGAATTCCTCCGACACCTCGACTCGGCCTGGAATGAGTTGACCAACACCGTCAACATCCTCCACAATGGCAGCGAAGTCGTCATTTCCCACGAATAGTATAATTATATATAGGAAACCAAATCATCAAACATCAAAACGTCAAGAATATGAAAACGAGTATAAACATCAATCTGTTCGGCACGCTATACGCCATCGACGAGGACGCACACCAGCTGCTCAGACAGTATCTCGACAATATGAAGAGCTACTTCAGCAAGCAGGAAGGAGGCGACGAAATCTCGGACGACATCGAACACCGCGTAGCTGAACTCTTCTGGGAACTGAAACAGGCAGGCAACGAATCAATCACCATCGAACAGGTGAGAAGCATCATCCAGGAAATAGGCAATCCCGAAGATTTGGGAGGATCACAGACCGGTAACGAAGGGCGACCCACTGACGATGAACAAAATACGAACAATGGTGGTCAGCAATCGACCGACGGAAGCCAACAGTTCAAGCAAGAGATAAAAGACTCTGTACGTAATGCAGGATCGAAGACCAGGGACTGGATGAGCCAACGCCGCTATTACCGCGATCCTCAGGACAAAATGGTAGGTGGCGTTCTCTCGGGCTTAGCACACTACTTCGGCAACGGAGACCCCATCGTCTGGCGTCTGCTTTTCGTTGTGCTGACCCTCTTTGGCCTTGCCATCCCCATCATTCCCATCTATCTGATAGTCTGGCTCTGTGCTCCCGAGGCAAAGACAGCCGAAGAACGCCTTCGCATGAAGGGTATGGAGGTAAACCCCGAGAATATCAAGTCGCAAGTGCTGGGCTATGACGATCCCTCGACAAGCACGCAGCAGAACAACAGCGGATGCCTGGGCAGCTTCACAGGACTGATGGCAATCTGCTTCAAGATACTTCTTGTACTGTTGGCCATCCCCGTACTCTTCGTCATCGCTGTTGTGCTCTTCGCCCTCTTTGCCGTATTGTTCAGCCTCGTAGCAAGCCTCTTCGGACTGGCAACCGGCCTCACTGCAGGCGGAACTTCGCTGATCGGATCGGTTATCGCTCCCGAGAAATGGACCATCCTCGCCCTTGTTCTGGCTGCGCTGGCGTTCATCGCTCTCATCATCTACACGATCTATCGATTCTTCCATCGCGACCGTACTCCCGCCAGCGGACTCACCTATATTATCCTCTTCGCGCTGATGCTCCTGTCTGCACTGATTGGCTGGACCAGCATCAACAGACTTTCGCAAAAGTGGCACGACGTGGACTGGAGTTCCGTCATCAATGGCGTCGATTGGGATATTGACGACGACGATTGGGAGAACCGAGGCAGTGCAGTCTATTGTGACTCAATCTATTCCATCCCAGCCTTCAACCAGGTAGAGATACAGGGAATCGGGCAGGTGATCTACCGCAAGGGGGACAGCTGCAGCGTACGCGTCAATGCTGCCGACTTCCTGCTGAAGCACACCATCATCGAAGAGGAGGACGGAAAGCTGCTCATCACGCAGGACGACCAGCTGGGCCACAAGAATAATCTGGGCAACTTGAACCTGAAGGTGTATGTCACGGCCCCCTACATCACCAACCTCTGGATGCGCGGCATCGGAAAGGTTGAATTCGACGGACAAATCGAACAGGAACAGCCTATGCGTTTGGAACTGGAAGGTATCGGCAAGGTTGATATCGAAAACGTGACCTGCCCCAAGCTCGAAGTGGTGAACAAGGGTGCCGGAAAGGTGGATATCGAAGCCTACGTGGACAGCCTTATTGTCTCGAACGAGGGCATCGGCAAGATTGACATCGAAGGACGTGCCTACAGCTATCAGCGCAACAACGAAGGCATTGGCTCCATCGATGACAACGAACTGAAAATAGGAATGTAAAATGATTACCGAGCAACAACTTATCGAAGTGGGCTTCATCGCCAAGCTCCACGGCCTGAAAGGTGAAATGCAGGCACGTATCACCGATGGTGTCATCGACGAGGTGGAGCATTGCCCCTACCTGGTGTGCGAACTGGATGGCATCTATGTTCCATTCTTCCTCGAAAGTCTGCGTTTTCGCTCTTCAGAAAGTGCACTCCTGAAGTTCGAAGACATCGACTCGGCCGAAAAGGCAGACCCCTTCTGCGGACTGAAACTATACTTCGACCGCAAGTGTTTCACGCCCGAAGAACAAAAGCATTATGATCAAAAGGTTGAGGAAGACCTTGAATTCATCGGCTATCAGCTCATTGACAAGACCTTGGGCCCTATAGGCGAGATTGTGGATATCAACGACCTGACCGAGAATGTGCTTTTCATCGTCGAACATGAGGGGGAAGAAATAATGATTCCCGCCGCCGATGACCTTATCCTGGACATCGACGACGAGAACGAGACCATACTCATGGACTTGCCCAAAGGACTTGTCAACTTCGATGAAGCAGAAACAGACGAAGAATAAACCAGATAATCTAGCAGATCCAGAAAGTCTAGACAGTCCAGAACAATACGAATATTATTTATTGAACCGAATCACCACCCAGTCGTGACGACTACGGTGATGATGATAAACAAGACCCAGCTGTTCGGCGCAGGCTCGGATGGCTGGGATATCTGTCTCATAGAATCCGCTCATCAACAAAGTGGCGCCCGGGCGCATAACGTCAACATAACGCTCCATATCCTGCAAAAGGACATTGCGATTGATATTGGCTAGAACAAGATCGTAAGTCGGGCCCTCGGTGAGCAGTGAGGCATCTCCACATTCGACCTTCATTCGACCGGCCAATCCATTGTAGAGCACATTGTCAACAGCATTGGCAGCCACCCAGTCGTCAATCTCGATGGCACGCACTTGTTCGGCGCCAACAAGGGCACACAGAATGCCGAGTACGCCCGTACCTGTTCCCATATCCAGCACCTTGCCTCTTGGCTTGATCTCCAGAATCTCTTCAAGCAATTGGCTTGTCGTCTCGTGCGTTCCCGATCCGAACGACATACGTGGATCGATGATCACATCATATCGGCACGCGGGAATCTGGCTGGCAGGAGTGAGCGGCGAATGCACACAGCACTCCTCTCCCACCACGATGGGTTCGAACTGCCGGCTTTGCTCCCACTGATGGTTCCAGTCCTGCATCTCGATCACCTGTGATTCCCATGTCACCTTCACATCAGGCAAGGGCAGATTGGCAAGCAATGCATCGAGTTGATGGCCTGAGAACTGTTTCTCTGGTATATATGCCTTAAGACAGGAGGTCTCACCAACTTCCGTAGCAAATGAATCGAAGCCCAGCGGAGCCAATAGTGCAGCAAGGACATCACACGTCTCTTCGGCAAACGGTGCGGGCATTAATTTGACTTCTATATAATCCATAAAATGTTAAATGTTAAATTTCAAATGTTAATTGAAGCCCCTTTTTGTTAAATCTCTTTTCATCGCTGCAAATATAGCTATTTTTTTGCTTGTCAAGGTCAAATTAATCAAAGTTTTTTTAAACTTTTATTAGGATTCCCCGTCCAAACACTGAAAATTAAAACCTAGATAGCAATGATGAAACGTTTGATTCTGGCTGCGCTGGCAGTGGTAGTCACACTTCCCGCAGCAATCTCGACCCAGGCTCAGGACGACGTCTATTACAGCCGTAAGAACAGCCGCAAGCAGGCTTACGAATCGACTTCGAACGACGTTTGGTCCACCAAAGCCAATGACGATTGGGACGTTGACGCCTACAACCGTCGGTCGTCTTCGTTCAACACTACTCCCGAAATAACACTTCAGAGCGACAGCCTGATGCTTTCGGCTCAACCCAAGACTGTCCCCGATACCATCTATGTGGTAGAGCAGTATTATAACAGCAACCGTATTCGTCGTTTCCACAATCCACGCTTCACCTGGTGGATGTGGGACCCCTGGTACGACGTAGCCTACTGGGATCCATACTTCTGGGATTACTGCTACTGGGATCCCTGGTGGTATGTCACTCCCGCCTTCGGTTTTCACTGGGGCAACTGGTGGTATGGTTGGAACTACGGCTACTATACCGGATGGTACGGTGGTTGGTATTCTCCCTTCTATCATCCTTATCCCCACTACTGGGGTCTCTACGGGTGTGGTGGTGGCGGTGGCTACCGCAACAACATGGGTGGTCACTATGCCCACTATGATGGACATGGAATGGGGAATCACTATGGTCGAAACGGCTTCCATAGCGGACGCGATAATACGCGCACCTCTTCAATCTCGACCCAACCGGGCATTGCCAGCCGTCATGGTGCCAACCTTCGCAACAGCAACATGCGAGGCGATATGCGCCGCGGCAATCGTGGACGCGACGGCAGCAACGTGGCAACACGCGGTGGCAACGGTTCACGTGGAGGTAACGGATCGCGCGGCACTGTAGGCGCAGATGGAAGAACAACCACTCGTCCCGTAGCTGGCAACACCCATACCCTAGGCAATACGCGTAGCAATCGCAGCTTCGACAACAGCAGTGCACGTCGTAGCGCCAATGGTGTACGCCAATCCGACAACGGACGCACAAGCACACGCCAAACTGGTGTTAGCGGCACCCGCAGCAGTTCACGCGGCAGTGCCGGTGTCAGCGGAAGAGGCGTTGGCGGCTTTCACATCGGTGGTGGCGGCTACAGCGGTGGAAGCTCTCGCAGCAGCGGTGGCGGCTATAGTGGCGGAAGCTACGGTGGCGGCACACGCAGTGGTGGTGGCGGTGGCGGCGGCAGCTACAGCGGTGGCGGTGGCGGTGGCGGCAGCCACAGCGGTGGCGGCGGCGGACACAGCGGCGGCGGTCGTCGATAAAGCCTAAAACGATAGCGGCATCCGATCCAGGATGGCCGCTATCTTGAAAATCAACGTGAAAAAGCATAATATTTAATTCGAACATCCACATATATATGAAACGAATTATAGCATCAGCAGCCGCCATCCTATTGGTTGCTGCATCAGCAAACGCACAAAATATTGTCAATGCCGCACATATTGGCTCCGAAAGCATTAGTGGAACTGCACGTTATCGGTCGATGGCAGGAGCCTTTGGCGCATTGGGTGGCGACCCATCGGTAATCACCGACAACCCTGCCGGCTTGGCTATTTATCGCGGAACCAACGTTTTGACCATAACCCCACACTGGGGATTCACAGGCACAAAATCGAAAGGTTCGGAAGAAGCCACCAATAGCGACCACAACTTTGCCCTCTCGAACCTGGCAGCGATCTTCTCTTACCGCACGCCCAATAGCGACAACCTCGTGAACTTCAACTTCGCCCTCAGCATCGACCGTCAGTACGAGAACAACTCGAAATACAACACCGTCATTGATGGCGGAAGCAGTTTCGGCCAATACCTTACAAACCAAGGCAACAACTATCTTGGCGGAACACTGTCTCCTCAAACGGAATTCGACTGGTACAACAACGGTTCGCGGGCACCATTCCTTTCAATGATGGCCTACGATATCTATGCCATTGTCGATGATCCCCACAATCCTCACGCTGTAATTGATCCGATGAAAGGACAGACAGCCTATAAACGTCTTTTCGTCGATGAGGACACACGTCTGGATCATTATAACATCTCCGGTGCCTTCAACTTCAACGATGTCTTCTACTTGGGAGCCACGATGAGCATCTCCGATTATCGGTCAATCCAGCGGACTGAATTTGACGAAGACTATTCTTACGACTACGATGGCAGTTACATTGCGTATGACAACAAAGTTGAATTCAAAGGTTCTGGCATCGATTTCAAAGCGGGTGTAATCTGGTCTCCTTTCGACAGTTGGCGAATTGGTGCATCTGTACACACTCCTACATGGACCACCATCAGCGAATACTACGAGGGATCCATGATTACCGATGACGAGCATGTGAGCGATTGGAGCACATACTACGACAGTTGGAAATATGAGTTCAGCACACCTTGGGAATATCAGTTCTCAGCAGCCTACATCTTTGGCACACGAGGACTCTTGAGCGTCGAGTATGACCTTCGCGACTTCACGACCATGGAATACTCTCATAACCGCAGCTATGGCTTGACCGACAACTACTTCAGCTACGCCAATGACTGCATCGACACTTACCTGCAGCCTCAACACACCTTCAAGGTTGGTGGCGAGTATCGTATCACAAAGAATCTGAGCGGTCGTCTGGGATATGCATTCGTCACATCACCCTTTACCGACGATGCCCTCTACGGCAACGTTGCTGCCGGCGACATCAACCAGTGCTTCTATGAGACTACCAAAGTCAACTACCAAACCCTTGGCAACCAATACTACATCACGGGAGGTTTGGGCTGGAGCGGCGCGAACTGGTACATTGACGCAGCCTTCATGTACCATCATTCGAAGATTCATGCTGCCGCTTATCCCGGTGACTTTGCACCTACTGAGCCCATTGACGTGAACTTCGGCGAAAAGAATGTCGATGTCACCATCGGTTACAGATTCTAAAAATCTTCAATAATAGTGGAGAATTACCTATCAACACTCAATGAGAGCCAACGGGCCGCCGTAGAATACTGCGACGGCCCTCAACTTGTAATTGCCGGTGCAGGTTCGGGCAAGACACGCGTCTTGACCATGAAGATTGCCTATCTTTTAACCCATGGATATCGCCCACAGGACATCATTGCACTGACCTTTACCAAGAAGGCAGCCACCGAGATGCAGCAACGTATCCAGCAGATTGTTGGTCCTGCACCAGCCCGACGACTCTGGATGGGCACCTTCCACTCGCTCTTCTGCCGCATCCTCCGACGCGAAGCGGGTCGTCTGGGTTTTCGCTCCGACTTCACCATCTACGACCAAACCGATTCCCGCTCCTTGATCAAGACCATCATCAAGGAGATGGAACTCGACGACAAGATCTATAAGCCCAACAGCGTGCAGGCTCAGATTTCGAATGCGAAGAACAACCTGATTACGCCAGGTATGTATAGCGCGAACAAGGAACTGCTCACCTACGACACGCGCTCCAAGCGCCCACTGCTGCACATTATCTACCGGAACTACTGGAACCGTTGTTTCCAGGCAGGAGCCATGGACTTCGACGACCTGCTGGTCTATACCAACATCCTCTTCCGCGACCATCCCGATGTGCTCGAGTTCTACCAGCAGTATTTCAGCTATGTGCTCGTCGATGAGTATCAGGACACCAACCGTGCCCAGCATCTCATCGTAGAGCAGCTTGCTGCAAAGCATGGTCATCTCTGCGTAGTGGGAGACGATGCCCAGTCGATCTATTCTTTCCGTGGCGCCAATATCCACAACATTCTGGATATGCAGCACAAGATTCCCGACACCAAGCTCTTCAAGCTGGAGCAGAACTATCGCTCGACGCAGAACATTGTCGATGCTGCCAATTCGCTCATTGCGAAGAACAAGGATCAGATACGCAAGACAATCTTCAGCGAAAACGACCGAGGCTCGAAACTTATCCTCACCGGCACCTACTCCGACCTGGAGGAATCCTATCAAGTGGCTGGACGTGTACAGTCGCTTCACGACGACCAGGGTTACAACTACCGCGACATCGCCATCCTCTACCGCACCAATGCACAGAGCCGCACCCTCGAGGAAGCCCTGCGCAAGCGCAATATCCTCTATCGCATATACGGAGGCCTGTCGTTCTATCAGCGCAAGGAGATCAAGGATATCATCAGCTATCTGCGACTTATTACCAATCCTGCCGACGAGGAGGCCTTCAAGCGCATTGTCAATTACCCAACTCGCGGCATCGGACAGACCACCATCAATAAGATTGCAGCCATCGTGGCAACCGGCAAGACCTTCTTCGACGTATGCTCCGATCCCGAGGCCAACAACCTGGATGTCAACAAGAGCACAGCCGCCAAGTTGCGCGGGTTCACAGCGCTTATCCAGCATTTCCAGGAACTGAACGAACAACTGAATGCCTATCAGCTTTGCGATCGCGTCATCGTCGAAAGCGGTATCAAAGCCGACTTGGCTCAGGATAACTCTGTCGAAGCAATAAGCCGTCGTGAAAATGTTCAGGAACTTCTGTCGGCTATCCAGACGTTTACATTGGGAGCCGTTGAAGAAGGTCGCGAAGTCAAACTCGTCGATTTCTTGGCCGACGTCTCTTTGAGTGGAGATTTGGAACCCGAAGGACACGACGCCGACGATGACATCAAGAACTCCGATTATGTCTCCCTGATGACCATCCATTCGGCCAAGGGTCTCGAATTCAAGAATGTATTTATCGTAGGTATCGAGGAGAACCTGCTACCTTCCGAAATGTCGCTCAACGAACCTGGTGGTGTAGAGGAAGAACGTAGACTGCTCTACGTGGCCATCACCCGTGCCGAAGAGAATTGCTTCATGAGCTATGCCAAGTCGCGTTTTCGCAACGGAAAGAGCGAAGCAAGCCGTCCCAGCCGATTTATCAAGGATATCGACAGGCAATTCATCCAGCAGACCGGCAGTCCCGATTCAAGCACCGACTACGGCAGCGCAGGCGGTGGAAGATTCGGCTTCGACTATGGCGGGCACAGCGGCTTTGGCACAGCGGGCAAAGAGGGAAGGACGATTGATAAGCGCAACATTGTCTGGCATCATCCCGGAGAACTTCCCGAGACACAAAAACGGCCGGAACCGAAACCATCTCCGCTCGACCTCTCCGGTCCCATCCGCAAGACCATTCGTCCCAACGGAGCATACACCGAGGGAATGAAGCCCAAGGCCACCCCTGCTTCATCCGAATCAGCCACCATCACCTTCAATGGCCAGCTTTTGCAGGCAGGCACACGCATCGCCCACGACCGTTTCGGCGAAGGCACTATCACTTCGGTCGATGGCAGCAACGACAGCGCACGCATCTCAGTCAATTTCGACCATGTCGGGAACAAAACCCTCCTGCTGAAGTTCGCAAAAATCAAAGTGATATAACCAAGCTCCCAAAAACGACAAGCGTGTCAAGGAATTCCCCTTGACACGCTTGTGTTTTTTCCTATAGTGACTATATTATCTATAAGAACTATAAATACTATAGGAACTATAATGTATTATGAACTATCTCGCTATTAAGCGAGCAGCTTCTGGAACTCTTCGAAGGTTACCTCCTTTTGCTCGAGAGTAATGGCATTGCCGACGAAGTTCATGATCTTGCGGGTGATGGCACTATCACGGAGCTGGCCGCGCTGCTTCTCATCCTTAACCATATCCTCGGCGTACTGCTTTACATACTCCTCAGGGATGTCGGTGAGGCCGTACTGAGCCATCTGAGCCTGTACGTGTCCTGTAGCCTCAGCCTTGATGTCGTCGTCAGAGATCTTGATGTCATTGGCTGCCACAATCTTCTCTTCGATGAGCTGCCATGTCAGGTCCTCCATCATCTTGGGGAAGTCCTCATCAAGCTTCTTGGCATCGCGCTTCTCGTCCTTCGAGAGGAGCCACTTCTTGAGGCTGGCCTCGGGGAACTTGAGCTCACCTACCTGGTCGATGAGAGCCTTGCGTGTATCAACGCTGAACTTATAGTCGCTGCTGCTCTTGTACTGAAGAGCAATCTGGGTAGCAACAGTCTTGCGGAACTGCTCCTCGGTGGTGCACTCGTCACCGAACACCTTCTTGAAGAACTCTTCGTTGAGCTGGGCTGGCTCGTGGTGGTTGATCTCGGTGATGGTGAAACGGAAGTTGGAAGTCAGGCCTTCTACCTCCTCCTTCTTCTTGCCAAGCAACGATGCGAGCTCGTTCACGTTGTTGTCGTAGGCAGCAGCAGGATTGAAGTCAACGCTTGAGAACTTCTTAGAACCCTCAAACTTAGCCTTCTCATCATCGCTCTTCATATAGCGAGGATAAACGGTGGTGCCTTCGTACAGTATGCCACCTTCCTTGATATTGCCGTCGGCATCAAGCTCGGCGATGTCACCCTTGATGACGTCATCCTGGGTAGCAGTATCAGCATTTACATACTCGCCGTACTGGGTCTGATAAGCCTTCACCTGGTTGTCGATCATCTCATCGTTAACCTTGATATTGT
>JAEEGF011366334.1_pt1 | contig 11550 bp, 12 predicted proteins | sample 9134171 | NCBI WGS metagenome assembly JAEEGF01 (sample SAMN16246542, study PRJNA631951) | gut metagenome | biome: gut microbiome; feature: rumen; material: AP-attached | host: Bos | place: Iran: Karaj | collected 2018-10 | reverse complement strand
TGCCTGATTTTTTTGATTGTTTCACATTGCACGTTGTTCTTTGTCTCTGCGTGAACAGGCTATCCTTTGATTTGTTTGACACGCAGATTTCCGGGTGAAGCACATTGTGTTGTTCGGACCTGTTATCCCTCAAACAATCGATAAATAGGCGCCTTTTGGGTCGAACGAGCCCTCTCTTCCGAACAGAAACGGGAAGAATTCGTCTGCGTATTTGATAAAAATCTCCCCCGCAACGAAATGAACATATTGATACGCAATGGACGTATTGGACAAATGTCGTCCTGTACCAAGTTTGCTTTCAGCCCAACGAATCATATTCTCTGTCAGTTTCTCCATCTGAAAATCTAAAGCCTCCACAAATGAGAATCCTCCTCAGTGGGCATTGTGTTCTTTCACGGCGAGACAATAGCCTACGCCTTCCGGAGCTGTCATGATGTGCTCCGCGTTTTTGTAGTTGTATTCCCGAAAGAAAGCTTCCGTCGCCTCGGCTGCGTTCATGTGTTCATAAATCAGAAACCCTGTCTCCGAAAGCAATGCTTCCTTCTCCGCAAGATAGGCAACGATCGCGTGGGCGGCAATGTTGCCCTCTCCCACTGCTTTGGTCCATTCTGTTTTCCCCCGTCTGTCCGGTCAGTCTGCAATCACGTTTTTGCTTTGTTTCAACTGATCAGACAGTTTCTGAAAGAAAGTAATATAGAAGTCAAGTCTTGATTTCCAAAGCGCATCAGCTGTTTGGGTGCCAAAAGACATTGCTCTTAATTCGCGTAATCTGGAAAGTCTTTTCCCAAGATATTCGGTTTTCTCTTCATAGCCCATTTGCAGGAATGCATCGCGATTCAACGCTTCGTGAATACGGTAAGCATCAAAACGATCGATGTTGTCCGCATCCCCCACCGAAAGGGCAAACGGTGTGTTTTCGCCGAAAAAGTCGGCTTTTTCATCTACATGAATTGCGATGCCGTAACAAATATCGTTAATACTGTTTTCAGGCAGCCCCAACTCCTTCAGAAACGGGCGGGCAATTTGTGCCGAGCGTCTTCCATGTTCCTCCCACCCGTTTTCTCCAAACTCCTCGCAGTAAGCAACATCATGCAGAAGGCAGGCGATGACCATCTCCGTTTCGTCAAAGCCTTCCTTTACAGCGATCTCGCGACCGATGTTTGCTACGCGGTAAGAATGCTCTATCCGATAAGCTTTGGCTTCCGGGTGTTCATTCAGATATACAGCATCTTCAAATTTCTTTTTCAGAAACTCTTCTGTTTTCCTGACCAATTCCTGATTCAACACGCCACACCTCCATAGCACACCACCAATGCGGCGGGAGCGCCATAGGTATAATGGGTGCATTGCGCCAGTTTCTGCATGCCTTCCGGCGTGTTGATCACAATGATTCTCTGCGGTTGGGCATTTGCCGCGGTAGGCGCGATCCTGCCTGCCTCGAGAAACTTGTCCATGTCTGTCTTCTCGATAGGTCTCTGTTCAAAGCTGCGGCAGGAATAACGCTTCTCAGCTGCCAGTTTTTCAAAACTCATTTGCATTTCTCCTTGAATGTATTCGATATGATAATCCCGATTGATTGTATTATCTCTCCGTCAATGTACAATCCATGCCTAAAAGATTAGCGATTCGAATTGCCTTTTCCAATTCGATCGTCGGCTTCCCGTTTTCAAGGTCGGACAGGAAACTGACGCTGATTCCGGTAAACGCGGATAAATATGCCTGCGTATAACCCAATTGTTTCCGTCTTTTTCGGACCGCTTCTCCGAACGATTTGGCGTCTGTTACGATCATATGCACTCCTTCACCGAACGACCCGTTTTAAGTCACAATAACAGTCGCACGGCTTATTCCATCCGTTCTCATTATAAATTTAGCCGTACGGCTTATTTTCTTCGTTTTCATTATAATTTTGCCGTACGGCGAAGTCAAGCTAAAGAAAAGAAAAAAGTCAATTACATTTCCGCAAATCATAATTGACCTTCTTGCTTTAGAAATCCAGAATCTGTTTTTGCATAGTATTTGTCTGCTTTAGACAAGATTTGAGATGAGAAAGCAGAATAAAAGGATCTTCAACAAAAAGTGTGGAAAGAAATGAGCGAGCAATAGCCCCGTAATTCTGTAAAATCACAGGCTATCACCTGATTATTCTCTCTATGAAGACTGGTCAGAGTGTAGGCCTGCATCGCATGGATTCCACAACTTTCGTTGAAGAGCCGAATAAAAGCTCTTGTTTTACACGTAACTATACCGTCACCCGTTTTTGCACATAGTTCAAATCGAAAAATATGCAACCAAATTGGTCAAAGACTGGGGTGATCTGCAATTCATCGATCAATCAGATGTATCTATTTACGGCAGATTCTCGGTTTTCCCTTATTTTTATGTGTTGCCGATATGACATTGATATGGTATAATACATACTAGGGTTATCGAACACAGCCGGTACGGAACCAGGTCTGATCTCACGGATCAATACACAGGTCCGAAGCGGCAGACACTTTCTGTCCGTTCCTCCTTTCGGTGACCTGAGGAACGCGTTCCTCATGCGTGACACGGAGGGAAACCCTAAACAATACACCATCAAGTGAAGACCGGAGAATGATCCTGCCATGACGACGAAAACAGCAGCCGGAGCAAAAGAGCCTGCAAGCAAAAAGCGGAAAACACGACTTCGCATTCTGATCATTCTGCTCCTGTTGATGCTGGTCAGCGGGTCAGCGGTATTTCTCTACAGCCGATATGCAAAAACACACTACAGGATTACATTCTATCAGGAGACATCCCAAAAGGTCAGCGGCAATATCCGGATTGCGGTTATCTCAGACATCCACAACCGAGAATACGGGGACCACAACGAGACGCTGATCTCCGATCTCTGGGCACTGAAGCCCGACCTGATCCTGTTTCCGGGCGACATGGTAATCTGCGATCAGGATGACTACCGGGCAGTGCTGGATCTCGTGTCCGCACTGACCGAGATTGCGCCCTGCTACGGCGTGCTCGGCAACCATGAGAGCGAACGGATCTATTACGGGGGCGACGAGGATCTGCCCGACACGTTCGAAAACGCAGGACTGAATCTGCTGCGCAATGCGCGAGAGGAAGTCCGGATTGGTATGGATACAATCCGGCTGTTCGGCGTGGAAGGCACGTCTTACGGGTTTGACGCCTATGGCGGACGGGAATTCATGAACAATACGGAGGCCGATCCGTCTGTTTACTGCATCGTCATGGCACATATCCCGATCCTCTTTGAACCACAGCTGTCCGGCTATGTGTTCGATCTCGGCGTTGCGGGCCACGTGCACGGCGGGATCGTCGTTCTCCCCTTCCTCGGCGGTCTGTATTCGAACGAGGAAGGATTGTTCCCGAAATTCACCGCGGGAAAATACACGCTGGAGAACCAACAGACCCTGATCGTCAGCGCAGGGCTCGGCGATTCCAGTTCCTTTCCGCCGCGGATCAACAATATACCCGAACTGGTCGTGATCGACATCAGCCGTTACTGAGCGGTTTTTGGCAGGAAAAAGGAGGAGAGCAATGAAAAAGAAAAACAAACCGATGGCAGACGGAGGCGCGGCTTCGTCCGGAACCCCGAGCAGCAGGGGACAGCGCAGCCTGCGAAGCGCGCTTCAGGTGTTCTGGAAACGGAAATACCTCGTGCTTGCCGTCTTCCTGGTTGTCTGCCTGATCGTGTGCGGCGTCCATTTCTGCAGGAACCTTCACACCGCCAGCACGATCCTGTCGTTGGATTATGAGGAGGCCTCCAAAGGTCTGACGCCTAACAAGACGCGGTTCAATATCTTTGAGATCCGGAGCAGCGAAGTGATGGAGCGGCTGATTGCGTACGCCGGTCTGGAGGGGAAGGTCACCCCGGAGGAACTTAGCGAGTGCGTCAGCGTGGAGGCGACGCATGACAAGAGCGTCAGCGGAGACGTGTATTACATCAGCACGTCCTTCGTAGTCAGCTTCACGAACCGGAGCGCAGTGAACAAGATCTCTGCGGAACAGATGCTCACGCTTCTGTGCAGGGCATACCGCGACTACTTCGTGGAGCACTACGGATACAACCATTCTATCCTGTCCTTTGACGCAGACCATCTGAAATTCAACGACGAATACCTTATGGCAGCGGACCTTCTGGAGCTCAAATGCAAACAGCTGCAAAAATACGTCCAGCTCCGCGGCCGGGAAAGCAAAAACTACCAGGATTCGAACACCGGGAGCACCTTCTCCGCCCTGGAACAACGGCTGAGCAATATTGAGACGTATGACTTTGCGAGACTCCGCTCCTACATCATCGGAAACGGCATTGCAAACGACAGGACCGGCCTTATCCGAATGCTGGATTACAAGATGCGCATGGACAGCCTGATGCAGGACAAGATGATGGCCGCATACGAGGAGGACATCAAAGGGATCGGGATGTACGACGCCGCCATGAGTGCCATTGTCATGATCCCCACCGAGAACGAGGATCTGCAGTACTATATGTCCCGGACCAGCACCGGGATGGACAGCATGGCCATCCACGCACAGGAGCAGCTGACCGGCACGATGGACCGGACGGAACAGATCGAGTATAACGCGTACCTGACCGAGAAGCTGAAAAACAGCACGTCCAGCCAGGCAAAAAAGGAAAAGGCAGATGCAATGATCCTTGAGATGGGGTCGCTGCTCGATGAGATCGCCTCGGACATCCAGACGTTGGACAGCGCATATTCGAGCTCGAAAGCACATAACTATATCGACTTCAGCAAAAATGACATATGCTTCGCGGAGCGGATCGGTCTTCTTCCCTCGATCCTCTGCACTATGCTGATACTTCTTGTTGTGTTTGCCTTCGTGTTCGTGCACAAATACGTTTCGGATAAGGAGAATAAAGCATGAAAAAGTTCAGTACGCTTCGTTATCTGAAACAATTCCGTCTGATGATTTTCCTCGTGTCCCTCATCGGCGCTTTAGCAATCCTGTTCTACGGGAAGTCCCAGCAGCACTACATCGCCTCGGCAGTCATCCAGTACACGAACGACGGCGCCAAAAACGGCTATACACCGGACGGAAGCCCGCTGAACGTGGAAGAGATCTATTCCTCCAACGTCATCGACGCTGCCCTGAAAGACCTCGGATACCAAACCAGCATCGATTCCGTCCGCTCCAACTGCTACGTGGAGGAGGTTGTTCCGGAAGCGCAGCAGAAGCTGAACGAGTCGCTGCTCGAGAAAGGCGAGGAACCTTCCTTCATCGCGGACACGTATCGGGTATACTACATCGGTGATGATGACACCGGCGAGGATTACTCCCGGAACATGCTCGACGCGATCATCAAGAACTACTACGACTTTTATGCCGAGAAATATGTGGAAGAACAGCTGCCGGGCAACGGCTTCTCGGTGCTTGCGGCAAGGGATTACGACTTCATCGAGAGCGCGCAGGTGCTGGAAGATTCCGTCTCCGGGATGCTGGACTACCTGCTGGATAGAAGGGCTTCCCATCCCTATTTCCGCTCGGTGGGAACAGGGTACGCTTACGATGACCTGTACCGCATTTACAACTTCCTGTACAACTACGAGATCCCGGACATCTACGCCGCGATCCTGGCCAACGCGGAGACGAGTGATATCGACTTGCTGATCAGCCGGCTGTCCAGAAAATGCGAGAACATGCAGCTGTATATCGAGAACCGGCAGGAGCGTGCCGACCACCTGAAGACCCTGATCGACAGCTATAGCGAGCGCAACAAGGAGATGATGGATTACCATTATCACAGTTCGAACAGCCAGGACATCGGCACGGAATACATCCTGAAAGACGTGGAGCACAGTTTGGGAGATAAGAATCGGGAGACAACGTATGACGAACTTATTTCGGAATACGTGGATCTGAACATCAGCATCCGTCAGATGACAATCGAAAAGGAGCACAACGAATACCTACTGTCGGTTTTCCAGTCTGCCCGCCGCTCCGAAAAGCGGACGGCTGTCAGCCCTGAGGAGATTCGCGCGAAGATCGACCACTGCGTGGCTCTGGCCACCGAATACTACTGTTACGTGGAGGACACCGGCCGTGAGCTGAACCGTCAGCAGAGCGCGGGCTACCTCGCGGTAATCAGCAGCATCAATGTCCAGCCTGCGGTAAACATCGGACTGTACGTCGCGATCGCAGTGATCCTGTTTGCACTGATGGGCGGCATCGGAGCCATCCTGCTGGGCAGGGCACTCGACTTCATCGACTATTTTCGGTATGTGGACAAGACGGTGCAGCTGCCGAACCGGGCCAGGTGCGACGCCTATATCGACGAGTGGTCGAGCCGTGTCCTGGATGAGGACTTCTCCTGCATAGCCCTGAAGATGAATTCCCTGAGCAGCCTGACAGCCGCATACGGGCGCGAAGCCGCCGACGGAGTCCTGAAAGATTTCGCCATGATCCTCAAGAGTTTCGGTGACCTGTACGGATTTGTCGGTCACAACGGCAGCGGCTTATTCTACTCGTTCTTCCCCGGCTGCTCTGCCCGGAAGCTGGAAGTGATCCACGAGGCGATTTCAAATCAGGTTCAGAAATACAATCGGATGAATCCGGAGCACGAAATCCGCTATTCCTGCGGCACCGCCGTTTCCGGCGCGGACGGCGTCTTTGAGATCCGTGACCTGCTCCGTCTGTCCATGCAGAGGATGCAGTACAAGGAGTCTTCCTCTGATTCGGAGCCCGTCTCTGCGGAGGACAGAACAACGATGAATTCGGAAAAAGATGATGACACAAAGTGAGTTTCGGCAGAGCGTCGCTGAGGGCGGAAAGCCGCAGGAACAGCGCAAGCAATGCCCGACCATTGCCGCGTTCCTCGCCATCGCCTGCACCGTCCTCGCCGGCCTCGGAGACTGGAAGGTCCTTAACAATGCGTACGGGGGTCTTCCCAAGGCGGTCGTCCTTGGGACGATCGTCTGCGCTTTCATCTGCCTCCTTGTAGTCGCCGATTTCGCGAACATCAAAAAAGCGGTACGCTATTTCCCAATCTTCCTGATCCCTATCGCCGTCTATGTCCTGGTCAGCATGTACATCTGGATCACAGACCTCTCCAATGCGACATCCATCACCAGAGCCGGGGAGAAGATTCTGTACCAGCTGATCGCCATCGTCTATACCGTCTTCATGTGCTACCTGCTGGAGGACAGAGCGGTCAACTACCTGTTCTTCAGCATGTGCGCCGTAAACACCGCCATCATCCTGCTGGAGCTGCCCAATTACGGGCTCAGGGAGAGCATCGCTTCCGTGATTCGCTGCCTCGTCACTTTCGGGGAAGCAGAAGGGTTCATGCGTGCGTTGGAGATCCATGACATCACTTTTCTGTTCGGGCAGTTCTTCATTTTCTATGCAATGTTCGCGCCGAAAAGCTCGGCATCGGAAAAACGGACACGGTGCTGGGGCATCGCGCTCTCCCTCTTTTTTATCCTGCTCGGATTAAAGCGCGCCATCCTGCCGGCGGTACTGCTCGTGTGTGTATATGTGAAGCTGCTCCGGGCGCTCAAGAACCCCCGGAAGCTGATTATAGCTACCGGGATCGTGCTGGTCTTGTTCTTCTACCTCTACCTGTATCTCACGCGGTCCGGCATTCTGATCTCATTCCTGGAATCGCTGGGGATCAACATGATGGGACGCGACCTGCTGTGGAGCCTGCCGAACGACTACTACGAGTTCTCCCCATTCTGGAAAGGTCTGGGCTTCGAGGGCGTCACTGACCTCGTGAACCGTTGGTATCAGGAAGGTCTCATCAGCCGGGCATACCCGCTGCACAACGACATCCTTAAGATTTTCATTGAGCTCGGCGCCATGGGCTTCACCCTGTGGGCGGGGATCCATTATGTCCTGAACCCTTCCTACTGGATGCGTCGGCACGACACCGAGACGGGACTGCTGTACCTTGCCGTCCTGTGCTATATGACGGTGACCTACCTGACCGACAACACCGCCTTCTACTTCTGGAGCAGCATCGGGCTGAGACTGATCCCCATGAGCTTCAGCTATAGGATCATCAAAGACGCAAAGCAGGAATGGTGGAAAGCACCGACGCCGGAGGAAGCAGCCGACGAGATCTGGCGTATCGAAACGGAAGAGAGATGTGAACATGCTGAATAAACTGAAGCGTCTGCCAGTCTATCTGAAAAATGTGTTTCTCCTCCTCGTGCTCTGGCCCGTTGCCGCGGTGCTTCGAAGGACGAGCAAAAACTACCGCGGTCTCTGGCTGGTGATGGAGCGCGGCTTCGACGCCAGGGATAACGCCTACTGGTTCTTTCGCTACCTTCGGGAGCGCCGGCCCCAGATCAACGCCTGCTATGTGATCGATCGCACCAGTCCAGACTACGGGAAGGTCGCGGCGTTGGGCAGGACCGTCGCCTGGAGATCGGTCCGGCACTACCTGATGTATCTGGCTGCAGACATGCTGATCAGCACCCATGTGCAGCCCGCCTCCCCCGACCTGATGGTCTACTACCACCTGCGTCAAATCGGGATTCGCGCACGGGGAAAGCAGATCTTCCTCCAGCACGGAATCATCAAGGATGAGATGAAGTGGATGAGATATCCCGCCATGAAGGTCGATTTCTTCGCGAGCGGCGCGAAGCCGGAATATGACTACCTCGTATCAGAATTCGGGTATCCCGAAGGGGTCATCCGGTATACGGGACTGTGCCGCTTCGACAACCTCATCCGGGGAAACGCTCCTTCGGACGAGATCCTCGTGATGCCGACCTGGCGCGGCTCGGATTATCCACAGGGGGATCGTTTCTGTGAAACGGCGTTCTACCGGACGTTTCAGTCCATGCTGGAAAACTCCCGGTTGCTGGAACTCCTTGAAAAGCACGATCTCAAGCTGGTTTTCTATCCCCATATCGAGCTTCAGAAGGAACTGGACAAGTTCCGGTCGTCGTCCGAGCGGGTCATCCTGGCAGACTGGCGGGAATATGACGTCCAAACGCTGCTGATGCGTTGCAGCCTGCTGATCACGGATTATTCCAGCGTGTTCTTCGACTTCGGCTTTATGGAAAAGCCTGTGATCTATTATCAGTTCGATCTGGAGGAGTTCCGGAAGTTCCATTATCAGGAGGGCTATTTCTCCTATGAGGAGCACGGCTTCGGTCCTGTCGTTCAGACGGAGGAGGAGCTGGCTGATGCCGTGGAGGCATGCGTCGAAAACGGGTTCCGTCTCCAAAGCGAATACCGGAACCGTCTGGAGGCCTTTTATCCGGTAAGGGATGAGATGAACTGCGAGCGGACCTATCAGATCCTTTGCCGGATGCTGAACAGGACGCCGGAACCTGAAAGCTGCCTTTGACGCGGCGCGATTCATACTGACAACGGGGGGAGGATCAAAAGATGCTTCGTGTGCTGCATTCGGTCAGCAATATGGCGCGTGCCGGGATTGAGACCATGTTGATGAACTATTACCGGGAGATCGACCGGAGCCTGGTCCAGTTCGACTTTTTGGCCAACAAGCCGACCCCGGGGGAATATGACGAAGAGATCCGCGGCTTGGGTGGCCGGGTTTTCGTCAGCCCGGGTCTAAACCCGCTGCATTTTCCCCGCTACAAAAGGTTCGTGGCGGACCTGCTGCATACCAACCCGGACATCCGGATCGTCCACGCGCACAACGAGGCCATGGGATTTTACGCCCTTCAAAGCGCCAAAGATGCCGGGATTCCCGTCCGGATCGCTCACGCCCACAACACACAGATTATCCGGGATTACAAGTATCCGCTGAAAATGGCCTGCAAACATCTCCTCCCCGGAGCGGCGACCGATTACTGGAGCTGCGGCAGGGACGCGGGGATCTATTACTACGGCGAAAAGCGCTGGAATGAGTCCGGTTTCCTCATGCGCAACGCGATTGACCTGTCGAGGTTTGCTTTCCGCGAAGAGGAACGCGCGCGTCTGCGGCAGCAATACGGCTTGGAGAGGTGCTTTGTGATCGGCCATGTTGGCCGGTTCAATATTCAGAAAAACCATACCCGCCTGCTGGATATCTTCGCGGAAATCGCGAAGGCCGCTCCCGAAGCCCGTCTCGCCCTGATCGGCACAGGCGAACTGGAACCGGCGGTCAGGGAAAAAGCCGGAGCTTTGGGTATTCTGGACAAGGTGCTCTTCCTTGGACAAATGGCCGACGTCAGCGGATGGTATCAGTCAATGGACTGCTTCGTTCTGCCTTCCCTGTTCGAGGGACTTCCCGTGGTCGGCATCGAGGCGCAGGCGGCAGGTCTGCCCTGCTTCTTCTCCGACCGGGTCACCGACGAGGTGCTGCTCTCCCCTGAAGCGCGCAGGATTTCTCTGGAAGCCCGCGACGCGGAGTGGGCAAGAGAGATTTTAGCGGTGCGAAAGCCCGAAATCTGTAGGGACCGGGGTGCGGACATCGTCCGCCGCGCAGGCTATGACATTCACAAGGAAGCGAAAAAGCTCCAGGAGATCTATCTCAAGATGGCAGCCCTCCCTGCCGGATCCTGAGCACAGACCTCCGCTGCAAAAGGATGGTGTTATATGAAACACGAGCAGAAAACGAAAAAAAGGATCGCGATGATCGGGCACAAGTACATCCCCTCACGCGACGGAGGTGTTGAGGTCGTCGTCAGTAATCTAGCGCCGCATCTTGCGAAGATCGGATATGACGTGACCTGCTATAACAGGACGAACAGAGAATTCAAGCAGATGCGCAAAAGCAATCCGCTGCCGCGGACGTATGAGGGGGTGCATCTGGTCTGGACGCCGACGGTGAACCGCCGCGGACTGGCGGCGATGTCCTCGTCGATTATCGCTACGGTGATGGCGTCCTTCCGCCGCATGGACCTTATCCACTTTCATACGGAAGGACCGTGTGTGCTGTGCTGGCTGCCGAAGCTGCTGGGCAAGAAGGTGGTGGTCACCGTCCATGGGCTCGATCATCAGCGGCAGAAATGGGGAAAGTTCGCTTCCGCCTATATCATGCTGGGCGAGAAGATGGCGGCCCGCCATGCCCACAGCATCATCGTGCTGTCCAAGGGCGTGCAGGAGTATTTCCGCGAACGGTATGGACGGGAAACCGTGATGATCCCCAACGGAATCGATCCGGCACAAAAACGTCCCGCCGCGGAAATCACAAAGCGGTTCGGGCTGCATGCAAGGGATTATATCCTGTTTCTCGGCAGACTGGTGCCGGAAAAGTGCATTCATTATCTCATCGAAGCGTACCGGAAGCTGCCGACGGACAAAAAACTTGTGATCGTTGGCGGCACGTCGGACACGGACGACTATGTGAAGCGTCTGCACGACATGGCGGGGGATAACCCTTCCGTCATCTTCACCGGCTTTCAGCAGGGAACGGTTCTCGAGGAGCTGTACAGCAACGCGTATCTGTACGTGCTGCCGAGCGATCTGGAGGGCATGCCGCTGACGCTTCTGGAAGCGATGAACTACGGATGCTGCTGCGTGACCTCCGATATTGGCGAATGCGCGGATGTACTGGGCGGCAGCGGCTTCACCTTCCCCCGCGGGAACGTTGAAGCCCTACGGGAAACGCTGCAGGATCTCTGT
>JAEEGF011108177.1_pt1 | contig 11550 bp, 8 predicted proteins | sample 9134171 | NCBI WGS metagenome assembly JAEEGF01 (sample SAMN16246542, study PRJNA631951) | gut metagenome | biome: gut microbiome; feature: rumen; material: AP-attached | host: Bos | place: Iran: Karaj | collected 2018-10 | reverse complement strand
CCTTAAAACCTTTCTCCCCTAAAACCATTATTATTGTCCAACAGGCTCTCTGTTTATCGGCATTGTCATGCACCTTGCACCTCCGCCGGCACGGGGCAGTTCGCTGGCCTTGAAGGTGACAACAAACTTGTCGTACGACTTCATGTCCACTTTGCCACAGCACACATCGTCGGCATCCAAAACCGAGAATCCGGCTTTTGAAAGGCTTTCAATTGTATTAACATTGCGCTCATACCCTATTACCTTTCCGTCGCCGAGGGCGAAGAAGTTAGCTCCGCTGTGCCACTGCTCACGGTCTTGATACCATCTATCTGTGCCGCCACAATAGACCGGCTCCATGTCCATGCCACAGGCCTTCAATCCCTCAAGAATGTTGGGGTACTCGTGGCTTTTTATCTTCCCATTGTCGCACTCAAGCAGTGTGGTTGCCATGCTCGAGAAGATACCTGTTTTCTCTATCATGGGCTGGTACACCATGTTTTGGTGACTGCCAAGAAATGTATGGACCATGTCGAGGTGGATGAATGAATCGGGCTTATGCGGCAACTCCTGAACCAAGATGCGGAACGAGGGGCGCTCGCTAGCAAACTTCTCTGCCAGGTACATTATACCCTTGTGATTGGTTCGGATACCCATGCCGATGCACAACAGGTTGGGAGAAGCCACCTGCACATCGCCGCCCTCGGTTCGGGCATTGGAGTTGGCATCCTTGGCGCAGAATGTATCTGCACGGAAATAATCCTCAAAGATTGTCTTATAAATCAACGTTTCACGCTCACGGACATGGAATGACATCGAATTGATAAGCACACTCTCATACACCGAAGACGACGCATCGCGGGTAAAAAAGAGGTTATAAAGCGGCTTCAATGTGTAGCGCTCATCGCGGAAACGGTCGGGGTCGGTGTCGTCATGATACGGGACGCCCTCAATCAGTTCCTCGGCCAGCCGACGGCTTTCGTGGGTCATCAACTCGTCAACCAGGTGCTGGCAGCCATCAATCTGGCAGCTTTGTGTCACCAAACGCTGGCGGACATCGTCATTGTCCATCAAGTCGGCAAGTATATCCTCAACATAGTAAACCTTCGTCCACTTCTCAAACACCCCGCGGAAAGCATCATACTCTTTGTCTACAATATGCTTGCTGAGAATATCGCTATACAGGGCATCCGCAGCGTTATAAGGGGTCATCCGCTCTATCTCTATACCTGGACGGTGAAGCAGTACAGCATTCAAACGGCCATACTCGCTCGAAACATTCACAGTGGTTTTATTCGTATCAGTACTATCTGTCATATATACAATTTAAATGTTACATATTGTATTGCAGGGCATTCACCCAACAATACCACACTTTGCACATTCTGCAAATATACGAAAATTTTTCGACAAATCGCATTAATCGATATTTTTTTTCTCATGTATACGATTAATGCGTCAACGGCACGCTACAAATCAGTATGATTACCAATCCTGCCGTTAGCAAATGTGAACCGATGTACGACAGAATATACCCAAATCGGTCATTAGGCCGACATTTATATCCTTTCTCGCTTTTTCAGGTCTCTTTATGCCATATCAGCATTTCTTTCGGCATCTTGGCCACATCCCTGTCTCGCCGTAGCCCGCTACGCCTTCGCCAGCGATATGGTCAATCTGCTCGAAACAAATACTAATCTGGCATAAATCCTAATGACCGATTTGGGATAAAAAAACCGGCACCCGTGGACGGTATGCCGGTAATTCTTTTATATCAAACACTAACTATCAGCGGATGGGGAACTGGTAGCCGACAGTGAGCAACAAGGCAAAGTTGTTGCCCATGGGCACTGTGGCATTCTCATCAACACCGTTGATACGCTTGAGTGCATCGGGAGTCTCGGCAACGGCAAGGAAGCCATAGTCGAGCTGCAGCATGACGGAGAGATCCTGGTGCTCATAGCCTACACCGAGCAGGAAATCGACGTCGAGCCTGTTGGCGAAGTTGAAGACCGGCTCATTTATCTCATAGTTCCATGCCTCTTGAGGAAGACCACGCGAGAATTTCTTGTCATAGAAATTACCCAACAAACCCACATTGACTGCAGGACCGATAGAAAGCAGAGCAAAATGGCCGGGTTCACGAATGGGCATTTCATAGTGGAAGGTGGCTAAAATGGGTATCTGGGCATACCATGCATCGTAATAGCCTTCGCGGATGGACATGGCCATCTCAAGCACTTCCCTGAAATTGGAACCACGACGGACGAGATTGAGCCCCGTCTGCAGATAAAAATTCTCGGCCAAAAGGGATTGCGACTGAGTAAAACCAAAGGAGACAAAACCACCGATATTGGCGGCCAAAATGGGTGAATTGATTGCCAAATCATCAACATGTGTTGCGATGCCGACACCTGCGCGCACACCATAGTTGATGAACTGTGCACGCGAGGTAGCCGAGAAGGCGACTACGAGGGTCAGGAGTATCAGAATCTTCTTCATATTGCTCGGAATAAAATCGTGCAAAAATACGACTTTTTTTTGATTTATCGTGTTTTTTTGTTTTTTTACAGCTTACGATGGATGAAGTCGGTCATGAGTTGATAGAGGTTGAGGCGTGTGTTTCCGCCATAGATGCTGTGGTTTTTGTTGGGATAGATGCGGAACTCAAACTGTTTGCCTGCGTTCTCGAGAGCCGTGACCATATCGACTGCATTTTGGAAATGGACGTTGTCGTCACCAGTGCCGTGGATGAGCAGATAATTGCCCTCAAGCAGATTGGCGAAGTTGAGGGGGGAGTTGTCGTCGTAGCCGCGGGCGTTGTCCTGCGGGCGCTGGAGGAATCGCTCGGTGTAGATGTTGTCGTAGTAACGCCACGTGATGACGGGTGCGACGGCGATGGCAGATTTGAACACGTCGTGACCTTTGAGGATGGAGAGTGTGGACAGATAGCCACCAAAGCTCCAGCCGAAGATTCCGATTCGGGTTTCGTCAATCCACTGTTTCTTGCCGAACCAGCGGGCTGCAGCCACAGCATCCTCGCATTCCATGCGACCCAGGTTTTTATAGGTCATTTTCTTGAAGTGGGCACCGCGTCCACCGGTACCGCGTCCGTCGAAACAGGCCACGACGTAGCCTTGCTGTGCCAGCATGTGAAACCAGTAGTAGTCGCTGTAGCCATAGCTGTTGGTCACTTGCTGGTTGCCGGGACCGCCATAGACATAGAAGAAGAGCGGGTATTTCTTGGTGCTGTCGAAGTCGGGCGGCAGGATGATGTAGTAGTTCAAGTCGGTGCCAAGCTCGGTGGTGAGGGTGCCGAAGGTTTTGTGTCCCACGCCGTATTCGGCCATGCGCTGGCAGAGGTCGGCATTGTCCTGCAAGGTCTTAAGGAGTTTGCCGTTGGCGGTGTGGAGGGTGTAGATGGGCGGGGTGTTGGCATCAGTAAAGGTGCTGATGTAGTACTTGCTGGTGGCGCTGAAGCTGGCGCTGTACCAGCCGGGGCGCTCGCTGAGTTTCTTTTTCTTCTTGCCCTTAAAGTCGATGGAGTATAGTTCTTTGTTGATGGGCGATGACTCGTGGGAAAGATAGTAGATGACGCCGGCCTTTTCGTCAACGGAGCAGACTGAGACTACATCATAATAGCCTTGGGTTATCTGGTTGACCAGACGTCCATTGAGGTCGTACATATAGATGTGGTTATAGCCGTCTTTCTCGCTGGTGAGGAGCATGTGCTTGCCGTCTTTGAGGAACATCCAAGTTTCCGGCACCTCTACATAAGCTTCGTCTTCCTCGGTGTAGAGGTTGCGTATAGCACCCGTGGTGGCATCGGCCAACAAGAGCTCCATTTTGTCCTGCAGGCGGTTCATGCGCATGAGGGCAAGGGTGTTGGGGTCTTGCGTCCACTGAATGCGGGGCATGTATTGATCGTTCTGGCTGCCGATGTTGAGCTTGAGGGTTTTCTCCGACTCGATGTCGTAGATTAGGACATCAACCACAGAGTTGTCCTCGCCAGCCTTGGGGTATTTGTAGGTGTAGTTTTCGGGATAGAGTTCACCCCACATCTGCATGGTGTATTGCTTCACACAGCTTTCGTCGAAGCGGTAAAAGGCAATCTTCTTGCTGTCGGGCGACCAGTAGAAGCCTTGGGTGATGCCGAATTCTTCTTCATAGACCCAATCGGTGGTGCCGTTGATAATCTCGTTGAACTTGCCATCGGTGGTGACAGCTGTTTCTTTGAGAGAGTTGAGCGCCATGACGTAGAGGTTGTTGTCGCGCACGAAGGCCACCATTTTGCCGTCGGGCGAGAAAGTGGTGAGGCGTTGTTTACCCTCGTTGGTGAGGCACACCAGGCTGCCGTCAGCAACGGTGTAGAGAAAATAGGTGCTCACGCCGCTGTGACGGTAGATGGGCTCGAACTGGGCACTGAGGAGGATTTTCTGCTCGTCGGGCGAGAACTCATAGGACTCAATGGGGGGCAGAGGTTTCACCTTTTTGCGCATGGGGTCGCTGAAAGCGCACACCACATCAACTTTTTCGCCCGTCTTGTAGCTATATTTCTCAATGCCTGTGCGGGTGAGAACACAGTAGTGTTCACCGTCCTGCATGGAGCGGATGCTGGAGATGCCGCTGGGGCGGAAGGTAGCACGCGACCAGATGTCTTCGAGCGTGATTTTCTTTGTTTGGGCAGAAGCAGCACCACAGAGGGTTGCTATGGTCATTGCGACAACAAATAATTTTCTCATGAGAATGGGTCTATTTTTTTTAAACAGAGATTGTGAATTGGGAAATGTTGGAACCTATCCCGCATTTCGCAATTCACAATCTGAACATTAAATGATTTACAGTTTGGGGCCGGCGGCGACGAGAGCCTTGCCGGCATCGTTCTGCGTGAACTTGTCGAAGTTCTTGATGAAACGCGAAGCCAAGTCTTTTGCCTTGGTCTCCCACTCGCAGGCACAGCCATAGGTGTCGCGTGGGTCAAGAATCTTGGGATCGACACCAGGCAGCTCGGTGGGCACTTCGAAGTCGAAGTAAGGTATCTTTTTGGTAGGAGCCTTTTCGATGGAGCCGTCGAGGATAGCGTCGATAATGCCACGGGTGTCCTTGATGGAGATGCGTTTGCCCGTGCCGTTCCAGCCAGTATTGACAAGGTAGGCCTTGGCACCGCTCTTTTCCATGCGTTTCACCAATTCCTCAGCATACTTGGTGGGGTGCAGTTCGAGGAATGCCTGGCCGAAGCAGGCGCTGAAGGTGGGCGTAGGCTCGGTGATGCCGCGCTCGGTGCCTGCCAGCTTGGCAGTGAAACCACTGAGGAAATAGTATTTGCACTGGTCGGGAGTAAGGATGCTGACGGGAGGCAGCACTCCGAATGCATCGGCACTAAGGAAGATGACGTTCTTGGCGGCAGGAGCTGCAGAGACGGGACGCACAATCTTTTCGATATGGTCAATGGGGTAGCTGACGCGGGTATTCTCGGTGACACTCTTGTCTGCAAAATCGAGCTTGCCATTGGCATCGACAGTGACGTTCTCCAACAGAGCGTTGCGGCGGATGGCGTTGTAGATGTCGGGCTCGCTGTCTTTGTCGAGGTTGATGACTTTCGCGTAGCAGCCGCCTTCAAAGTTGAACACACCGTCGTCGTCCCAGCCGTGCTCGTCGTCGCCGATGAGGAGGCGTTTCGGGTCGGTGGAGAGGGTGGTTTTGCCCGTGCCGCTGAGGCCGAAGAAGATGGCGGTGTTCTTGCCTTCCATATCGGTGTTTGCGGAGCAGTGCATAGAGGCGATGCCCTGGAGCGGGAGGTAGTAGTTCATCATGCTGAACATTCCCTTCTTCATCTCACCGCCGTACCAGGTGTTGAGGATTACCTGCTCGCGGGTAGTGACGTTGAATGCCACGCAGGTTTCGCTGTTGAGGCCAAGTTCCTTGTAGTTCTCCACTTTGGCCTTGCTGGCCGTATAGACTGTGAAACTGGGGGTGAAGGTCTTTAAATCCTCGGCAGAGGGACGGATGAACATGTTGGTCACAAAGTGTGCCTGCCAGGCAACTTCCATGATAAAACGCACGGCGATGCGGGTGTCCTTGTTGGCGCCGCAGAAAGCATCGACAACATAGAGCTCTTTGTTGGAGAGTTCCTTGACGGCAAGGTCTTTCATCTGTCCCCACACTTCTTCGCTCATGGGGTGGTTGTCGTTCTTATACTCTTCGGAGGTCCACCATACGGTATTCTTCGAGTTGGCATCCATGACAATGTATTTGTCTTTAGGGGAACGGCCGGTGTAGATGCCGGTCATCACGTTGATGGCATTGAGCTCGGTGAGCTGGCCTTTGTCGTAGCCGGTGAGGCTGGGGTCCATCTCCATCTTAAACAATTCCTCGAAGGAGGGATTGTAGTGTATGTCCTTTACGCCGGTGATACCAAGTGCTTCGAGGTCTTTTCTGATTTTTTCTTTCATAATGTATAATGTTTTTAAACTCGTTAATTCGTTAATTCGTTAATTCGTTAGTCAAGGACTCACACATTCTGAACTCGTTAATTCGTAAATGTGTTAATTCGTAAATCGACTAACACATTAACACATTCACACGTTTACACATTCATTCATTCATGGTCATTTTATATAATCTGACGGAGCCGTCGATATTCTTCTCTTTCGCCGAGTTGCCGTATTTGTCGACATCGAACACATTGCGCGGTGAACGGGTGATGCTGAGAGGACCACCGACACAGCCCCCATCGCAGGCCATGCCTTCAAAGAAGTTGGCAGTCTCTTTCTTTGCGCGTAGCAGTGTCAAATGCTGGCGGCACTGGTCAATGCCGTTCATAACACAAGGTTTCACTCCATCCACGCCAAGAGATTTGGCCACATCGGCCACACCCAATGCCAATCCGCCGCTCTTGGCGAAGATTCGGCCGTAGAACGAGGCATTGTCAAGAATGGTGTCCTCACACTGGGTGGTGTCGATACCCCGTGCATCGACAAAGGCCTGCAGCTCTTCGAAACTCATCACGCTGTCAATCATGCCACCTGTTTTCTCAAGGGTGTATTCCATTTTCTTTGCCGCACAGGGGCCGATAAAGACCACTTTGGCCGTGGGGTCACTGTGTTTGATGAGTTTGGCTGTCATCACCATGGGCGACACCGATGAGGAGATGGCATCTTTCAGCTCGGGGAAGTTTGTCTCGACAAAACGCACAAAGGCCGGGCAGCAAGAGGTGGTCATCACAGGGTTCTCGCAGGTTTCGGCTTTCTCTTTGAACTCGTTTGCCTCGTTGTAGAGAGTGATGTCGGCACCCAAGGCTGCTTCTACAACCTGGTGGAATCCCAGTTTCTTGATGGCTGTAACAACCTGCTCGATGCGGCCGAAACGGCATTGGCTGACGATGGCGGGAGCGATGACAGCATAGCAGCGATAGCGGGTGTTGTTCTCTGACTCCTTCAGCATCTTAATGATGTCGAGTACCAGACTCTTGTCGCTGATAGCACCAAACGGGCAACTGACGATGCAGGCTCCGCAGGCAATGCACTTGTTGTTGTCAATTACGGCTTTGTCTTCATCATTGATGCTGATAGCTTTCACTTTGCAGCTCTTGATGCAGGGGCGTTTCTGTGCAATGATGGCACTGTAGGGACACACAGAGGCACACTTGCCGCATTCTATACATTTCGTTTTGTCGATAAAGCAACGGTGGTCAACAATGGTGATGGCATCTTTGGGGCACACCTCCTTGCAGGAGTGCATGAGACAACCACGGCACACGTCGGTGACTATCATGCCGCCGGCAGGACATTCGTCACAAGCCTCGTAAAGCACTTCCACAACATTGGGATTCTCCTTGTCGCCGCCCATGGCCATCTGTACACGGTCCATAAGCACGGCACGTTCTTTGTGTATGCAGCAGCGGGTGTCGGGCTTCGGCCCCGGAGCAATAGTGCGAGGGATGGTGTAGGCATTCTCCAGCCCGCCTTCATAAGCCCGACGGATAACCTCCATCAGGACTTGGTATTTAATCCATTGTACGTTAGTATCAAATAGTTTCTGTTCCATTTTCAATCATAGTTTACCGTTACAACTTTACCCATCTTGCGCAGATTTTCGGCCAGACGTTCTACGAGTTTAAGCTTCATCGTAATGTCTATCTCCAATCCGGCATGGGCGGCATTGACATTTTGTCCTACGAAGAATACAATATGAGTGGCTTCTTCAAAGATGATGTTAGCCAGCAGGGAGCCTCCGTCTTTCTTTACGTAGGTTTTGGGGGTGAGATCTTTGGCAGAGACATACTTCTCCGACAGCGCCAACAGACGGCGGAGTGTGATTACACCTTCGGTTGTGAGGTCTATGCCGTCGATGAATCCAATAGGCGGCACTTCCTTGTCGGGGAAGTCGAAACTCGTCTTGAGTTCACGACCCAGACAGCGAGCCACCACCTGCGATGTGGTTCCTCCGCACACAATGCGTTTGTCAGCACCCATCATAAAGCGCTGCACATATTCGGCATCTTTCTCTTTGTCCACTGGCGGGCCAACCATGATGTGGGTCTCGCAGCGTGGACGGATACGGACGGCGGCAACCGTGGTGTCGTCGCCGGGACGGTCGAGGTAGAGATCGTTACAAGCAGATGCCAGCAGGCAGGCAGCAGCACGGGCTGACATGTGAGCATCGATATAGTGGTCAAGGTGCTCCATGATTTCCTTGCGCTGCCAACCGAAATTGAGCATTTGTCCGATGCCGGCATGTATGGTACCGTCGCTCATGACAAAAACCAGGTCACCTGACTCCAGATGCAGCTCGGTGTGATATACTTTCTTGCCACAGATGTCCAACTCGACTCGCGGAAAGTCGGTAGTATGGCCATTGTGGTACCAGATAGCTTCAGGGTTGTCAAATTCAAAGAGATGGCCTTCTCCCTCGTTGTTCACATGGATTAGGGAGAAAGTGCTGTAGGCAACCTGCCGCTCTTTACACACGGGCAGGGTCTGGATTATGGTCTCAACGCAGTCCTGCATGTCGGCTCCACCAGCAGTCATCGTGCAAAGAATCTTGCTGGTCAGCGTGGAGAGGATATTGGCTTTCACGCCGCTGCCCAATCCATCGGCCAGGACAAGCGTCGTCCACTCGTCGTTCACGCTAATCTCAACGTTGTCGCCGCAGAGTTCCTCGCCATAATGGTTCAGCGAGGTGTAGCCATAGTCAATCCAGAGTCGTTTCATAGTTTAGCTGTTTTCCAGTCTGTAGGGCGGCCATCTACGCCAAGATCACCTTGGCCGTCGGAGAGGGTTTTCTTCAATTTGAGCAGAGCCACCTTGGTTTCGGCAGTGGTCTCGCCCAGCAGTGAGGCAATCTCTTGTGCCACGCGCATCTGCTTCATGATAAGGTCGTCTGTGGTAGTAATCGTGTCCATACGTACCTTTTCCAGCTTCTTGTCGTAGTTCACCATTTCGGAGATGTCCTTCATCAAGCCGAAAAGCAGATTCTGTTCGCTCAGCAGACTGACTGTCAGACTCAGGTATCTATCGGTAGAATTGATGTGCAGACGAGGATTCTCCACACGCTGCTTCTTCGAGTAAGCGTTGTAGAAGTCAATCGGCTGGAAGCTGTCCGAAACAGGGCGGCCTACCACACTGTCCGGAGTACCGGTGAGACCGAGCATCTTCATGGCCGAAGCATTGATATCCACGATATTCATGTCGGGGTCAACAATCATCACGCCTTCAGGCGAATTGCGGACGATATCCACAGCCAGGCTCTCGGCGCGTTTGCGCATATAGGGCAGACAGATGTCGATGTCGGCATAGCCGTTCACTACAGCCCAGGCCTTCTCGCGGCAGGTGCGATAGCCGCAGGCACCGCAGTCCAGCTCGTCGGCTTTGGTCATTTTGCCGGTACGACGCAGCACGTCCTCGATTTCTTTCTCGGTGGCGGGACGGCTCTTGGCACGCAGGCGAGGATGGGCGTAGGCAAGTTCAACGCCGGCATCTGGCGCAGGCAGGTTCTTGCGCGTAGCCATCTCATGCTCCACATAACGGTCGATATCAGCCTCGGCTTTTATCATGCCGCCCTCGTGTGCTATGGCACAGGGGCCGTTGATGCAGCCACCGGGGCATACGTTCATCTCGATGAACACATGGTCCATCGATTCTATATTCTCCAAAACGTCGGCAATACGGTCTACTCCGTCCACCGACATGTAGCGGTAACCATCAGGCAATACATCAAACGAACGGATAATGCCTTGAGTGGCTGGGTAGGCTTTGGCACGGTTGGCAACCGTGGCCTCGTCACCCACCGTCAGTCTGTTGATGGTGCTGAGGTCGATGCCGTTCTCCTCGAAAAGCTGTAGCAACTCCTCAAAAGTAATGACGGCATCAATGGCGTGTTCATCGGCCTCGCGCTTCTTGGCGATACAGGGACCAATAAAAACAAGTTTGAGGTCAGGGTCATTGCGGCGCAGCATTTTAGCATGTGCCACCATGGGTGAGTCGACAGGAGCCAGATAAGGCAGTGCCTTGGGGTAGTACATCTGTATCAGGCGACAGGCAGCCGGGCAGGCCGAGGTAATGAAGTTGCGCATCTCACCCTGGGAAAGTATCCGTTTGTATTCTTCCGTGACAGCCTGTGCTCCCACAGCAGTTTCTTCGGCAACGGAAAAACCGAGTTTGGCCAGTGCAATACGCAGTATCGAGAAATCTTCCTGACCCAGACTGCTGATGAACGACGGGGCCACAGTGGCACCCACTCGAGCATTGCTCTTCAGCAACTCGCGCACTACGGGCAGTTCGCTGTGCTCTATCTTGGCATGCTGCGGACACACCTGGGTGCAATGTCCACACAGAATGCAATGCTCCTCGATAATCTGCGCGTGGTGGTCTTTGATGTTAATTGCCTTTACAGGGCATTCACGTAGGCAGCGGTAGCAGTCTTTGCATTGAACAGTCTTGAATTCCAAATACTCAGACATAATGTAGTAGTATTAGTTTAGAAATAGTTTGGGGTAAATCTCTTTGGCAAACAGTTCCTCCACATTGCCGGCGTTGACGCTGTGCAAAATGAATCCGTCCGCGGTCTCCTCTACCTGTGGGCCGCGTTCCGAGGGCTCCAAGCCTTCACATCCTACGGTTACGCCCAGGGCGCAGTGACCGAGACAGAAGCTTGCCTGCAAATCGATGATATCTTCCACATCGTATTTTTTCAGCACCTCCTTGAAGGCTTCGATAACTTCGTATGACCCTTTCAGGTGGCAGGAACTGCCAACACATACTTTGATTGTCATGTTAGTGAATATTTTTTTTCTTTCTGTTTTTAAGCCGTGAGCTTTAAGTATTAAGTGTAGGCCGGAGCCATTAACAGCTTAAAACTTAAAGCTCACAGTTTATTATTTTCTATTACTTTTCTCTGGCTTCCTTGATGGCTGCCTGGGCTGCGGCCAGACGTGCCACAGGAACGCGGAACGGCGAGCAGCTGACATAGGTCATGCCGTTCTTGTAGAAGAACTCGGCTGCCGTCGGGTCGCCACCGTGTTCACCGCAGACACCGCACTTCAGCTCGGGACGGGTGGCACGGCCACGCTCG
>JAEEGF010975142.1_pt1 | contig 11550 bp, 10 predicted proteins | sample 9134171 | NCBI WGS metagenome assembly JAEEGF01 (sample SAMN16246542, study PRJNA631951) | gut metagenome | biome: gut microbiome; feature: rumen; material: AP-attached | host: Bos | place: Iran: Karaj | collected 2018-10 | reverse complement strand
TATGGAGGTAGTTGTCCACTTCAGTCTTGACGAAATCGCCCACATACTTATTGACGCTCACCCCATTGGGACTCATGGTCAACGAACCGAGTTTGATCTTGGTCTGGCTCTCGAACATGGGTTCCTCCACGTTTACGGCGATGGCTGCCACGAGACCATTACGGATGTCGGTATACTCGTAGTTCTTGCCGCTATACTCCTTGATGGTACGTGCGATGTGCTCCTTGAAAGCACTCTGGTGGGTGCCGCCCTGCGTGGTGTGCTGACCATTGACAAACGAGTGGTATTCCTCGCCGTATTGGTTGGTGTGGGTGAAAGCGATCTCGATGTCTTCGCCCTTCAGATGAATAATGGGATAGCGGGCGTCGGTGGTCATGGTGTCCTTCAGCAAGTCTTCCAGTCCGTTGCGACTCAGGATGCGCCGCCCATTGTACATGATGGTAAGGCCGGTGTTCAGATAGGTATAGTTGCGGAGCATTATCTCTACAATATCATCATGAAACACGTAGTTCTTGAACAACGTATCGTCGGGTTCAAAACAGATATAGGTGCCGTTTTCGTCCTGCGAAGATTCCATCGTGTCTGACTTCATCTTACCTTTTTCAAAGGTTACAGACCTCACCTGTCCATCGCGATAGCTGCGAGCCTCAAAGTGTGAACTCAGGAAGTTCACGGCCTTGATGCCCACGCCGTTCATGCCGACGCTCTTCTTGAATGCTTTCGAGTCGTACTTGCCTCCGGTATTCAGCTGACTGACGGCCTCGATGAGTTTTCCTTGCGGGATGCCTCGTCCATAGTCGCGAACACTCACCCGGCGGTTGTCTTCAATGTCTATTTCGATGCGTTTACCCGCATTCATGCGGAACTCGTCGATCGAATTATCGATGGTCTCTTTCAGCAGCACGTAGATGCCGTCCTCGGGCAGTGATCCGTCGCCCAGACGACCAATATACATACCCGGTCGGGTGCGGATGTGCTCCACGTCCGACAAATGGCGTATGGTTTCGTCGTCGTAATTTACGGTCTGGTGTATCTCATTGTTCAAATCTTCGCTCATCACTCCCTACTCTTAATTCCTTACTCCTAACTCTTTTTTAAAGCAACGGCGTCGCTTGTGGTGCTCGGTATGGAAGTAGCTCCACTGTCCTTGCACATTTTCGTTTGTCTCCATTTCCACTTGGCTCTCACCCCATTCTATGCCGTATTTGTTGTACCAAGGGATGAGGTCGTAGAACATCAGGGCGTTGACACCCTTCGAGCGGTATTCCGGCAAGACGCCAATCATCTCCAAGTCCACGATGTTTGTCTTGTGCATTTTCAATGCCCTCAGCACATGCCACCAGCCGAACGGCAACAGTCTTCCGCGACGACACTTCTGCAAAGCCCTCGACAGCGAGGGAATGGTGATGCCCACACCCACCAGTTTGTGCTCTTCGGTCGACCAGTCCTCTACGATGGGGATGAGGTTCAGGTCGGCGTAAGGGAAGTACATCTTCACATATTGGTCCACCTGCCGTTCCGACAGTTCAGAGAATCCGTATAGGTCTTTGAAGGTGTCGTTGATGAGGGCAAAAATCTGATGGCCCATACCTTCCTCGAAGATTTCCTTTTTGGTAAGTTTTCTGACGCGGAGATTGTAGCGATTCATGATCATCTCCGAGATGCGCACCATCTTCTCCGGCACTTCCTTCGGCACAAATATCTTGAACTCCACGTAGTCGTTGTCTTTTACAAATCCCAACTGCTCCATGTGTTTCGGATAGTAGGGGAAGTTGTAGATGGTTGCCATCGTACCCAGTTCCTCGAATCCCTCAATGAGCATTCCTTCTGGGTCGAAGTCTGTGAACCCCAACGGGCCGATCATTTCTTCCATGCCATGCTCACGTCCATATGTTTCAACGGCATTCAGCAGCGCACGGCTCACCTCCAGGTCGTCGATGAAGTCTATCCATCCGAACCTGACGCTCTTGCGTTGCCATTTTTCATTGGCCTTATGGTTGATGATGGCAGCCACTCGGCCCACCAGCTTTCCGTCTTTGAATGCCATGAAGTAGTCGGCCTCACAGAAGTCGAAGGCTGCGTTTTTCTTTTTGTCCAGCGTCGTCATGTCGTCGCTGAACAAGGTGGGAACATCGTATTCGTTACCTTGATACAGGTCGTAATGGAATTCCACGAACCGCTTCAGGTCTTTGCGCGATTCCACTTTTCTGATTTCTATGGCCATTTTTATCAATGTATGTTTTAAAACTAATTTGCAAAGGTAATCAAAAAAAGCGAGAATTCCAAATTATGGATGCGATTTTCAAGTTTTTTTAGCGATTACCAACACCGGACCAGACTTCACTTTCCATATTTCAGCAAAAGCTCTGTTGTCCACCGTCGTGCCGAAGATATAGGTGTCGCCTCCGTCTTTCAGCTTTAGTTTCTTGCGCAAGACATCGGCAGTCATGGGGAAATTCCTCACGGCAATGTTGGCCCTGTCCGTTGAATCGAGCAACTGCCGTGTTACGTTTTTGTTAACCGATGAAACCGCCGAAATCTGGAACTTGCGCCCTGGGAAATCTTCGATGAAATGGGCGGAAACGAACAAATGGCTGTTGTTACCGATAGGAGTTACACTTAAACGCTTTTGCAACAGGTCGAAGCACCCGGCCTTCATGATTGAGGCGTTTGGCTCATAGAGGTAATTTCGAGGTGCGAACCTCCGTACCTTCGCACCCTCGCACCTCGATTCATTACAATCCTCACTCCTCGAAAAGACAAAACAGGAATCGTCGTTCACGCAATGAATGGAGAGTTCGTCGTCGTGGTTCTTGCTCAAAAGCAGCAGCAGTTCTTTACACTCATTGCCGACCGAGACGATATGCACCTCCCTGACGACATCGCCCAGACGGTTCAGGTCGCTCACGGCCTTATGCCAGTCGAGCATGGGCGAGAGTTTCAACATCACCCATTCTGCTTTCTCCAGCAGTTCTTCCTCCAAAGTCAACACGTCTGGCGTACAGTCGCTGATGGCGTAGGTCCGTCCGCCGTGGCCATCACGACGGGCGGGATCCAGGTAGATGAGTGTCGCTCGGTCGAGTTGATGCAGATATTCCACACCATCACCACATACCACCTCGGCATGTGTCAGCCCCAGCAACTCGAAGTTCTTGCGAGCAGCCTCGCAGAGATGGGGCTGACGTTCTACGTAGGTGGCGGTCGCCTCTTCAAAACCGCAACGCAATGAATAATCGACAGGCGCTATGGCCTGGGCCAAGAAGGCGAAGTCGACACCTAAGCCGCCGGTGAGGTCTACTATATTTCGGGGTGCGTGGTGCGAGGTACGAGGTACGAGATTACTGTCAAGCCCTTCAATACTATTCTCGTACCTCGCACCTCGTACCTCGTACCACGAAGTAGTACACCTCGATAATATCAAAGCCTTGTACCTCGCTGTTTGTTCCGACGAGCACTGCTCCATAGAGAGGTGTGGCGGATAGACGATACCGTCGATGGCTGCCCACGAGGGAATCTTCTTCCTTGCCATCTGCCATCCGGCAATCTGCTGCAGGGCGAAAGCCATGTCCACGTCGGGATAGCGTCCGCCTTGCAGCGCCAACTGCCGTACATCGTCCTCGCGATGCTCACGGATAAAGTCCTCCAAACAACTCATTCAATTCGTGAAATTCGTTCAATTCGTGGTACAAGAAGAGCTCACTTGTTCGGTGAATCCGTAGAACCCTTACATGTGCAGGTTCTTCATGATGAAGGCGTAGATATCGGCCTGTTCCTCAATCACCTTGCTCATGGGTTTTCCGCCTCCGTGTCCGGCTTTGGTGTCGATACGGATTAGCACGGGGTTATTGCCCTTATGGCATTCCTGCAGACGTGCAGCGAACTTGAACGAATGGGCGGGCACCACGCGGTCGTCGTGGTCAGCGGTAGTGACCAGTGTAGCAGGATAGCTCACCCCCTCTTTCAGGTTGTGCAGGGGTGAGTAGCCAAGTAGATACTCGAACATCTCTTTGGAGTCCTCGCTGGTACCGTAGTCGGGTGCCCAGTTCCAGCCGATGGTGAACTTGTGGTAGCGCAGCATGTCCATCACGCCCACCTGCGGTATGGCTACGGCGAAGAGGTCAGGGCGCTGTGTCATGCAGGCACCCACGAGCAGTCCACCGTTCGATCCACCTTGGATGGCGAGTTTGTCCTTCGATGTGTAGCCATTGGCGATGAGCCACTCGGCAGCACCGATGAAATCGTCGAAAACATTCTGTTTCTGCATCTTTGTGCCCGCCAAATGCCAAGCCTCTCCATACTCACTGCCACCGCGAAGGTTCACGTCCACATAGATGCCTCCCTGCTCAAGGAAAGGCACGCGGAGGGCTGAGAAACGAGGTGTCAAGCTGATGGCAAAGCCACCGTAGCCGTAGAGCAGCAGCGGATTCTTGCCATTGCGCTTCAATCCTTTTTTATAGGTAATGAACATGGGCACACGTGTACCGTCCTTACTTTCAAAGAACACCTGCTCCGTGGTGAAGTCATTCTGTCGGAAATTCACCTTCGGCGCATAATAGAGGCGGCTCTCATTCTTGTCGATGTCATATTGATAGATGGCACCTGGTACGGTGTATGAGGCGAAGGTGTAGAAACATTCCTTCCGGTCTTTTTCGCCACTGAAGCCCACGGTTCCCACGCCGGGCAGTTCCACCTCATATTTCCGCTTGCCGTCGAGGCCGTAGACATAGGCATGGTTTGAGGCATCTTTCTGGTAGGTCAGGATGAACTTGCCATCGATGAAATCGGCGTTTTCCAGCACTTCAGGGGCTTCTGGCACCAATTCTGTCCAGTCGTTGACGCCAGGCCGGTGGATGTTGGCTTTCATCAGGCGATTCATCGGAGCCTGGTAGTTGGTGAAGAGGATGATGTCGTCGCCCACGATGGCCACGGGAGCGTAGTTGCACTCCATGTCGTTGGTCATCTGGATAAACTGCGATCCTGGCACGCGGAGGTCGCGAACGAACAGTGTGACGCCCTGGCCGGCACCGCTCTCATAGAGGAACATCATTGTCTCCTCCTTATTCACAGACACAGAGTAGAAACGTTTGGGATAGGCAGGATTCTGGTAGAAGAGCACATCTTCCGACTGCGGTGTCCCCATTTTGTGGTAATAGATCTTGTGACCCTCGTTCATGTCGGAGAACTCTTTGCCCTCCTCGCCATGGTCGTAGGCGCTGTAGTAGAAACCGTCGCCCAGCCAGCAGGCATCCGAGAACTTCGCCCACTCGATATGGTCGGGCAGCAGTTCGCCCGTCTCGGCATCCATCACATAGAACTCCTGCCAGTCGCTGCCGCTGCGTGAGATGGCGTAGGCGGCATACTTCCCGTTGTTGGAGAAGTAGACGCCTTTCAGGGCCACCGTACCGTCGTCGCTCAGCGTATTGGGGTCGAGAAACACGCTCCCCGGTCCTCGTTCCTCACTTCCCGAAAGACGGTACAGCACGTATTGGTTCTGCAGTCCGTCGTTGCGATACTGATACCAGTGACCATACCTGTAGAAAGGTGTACCCACCTTCTCGTAGTTGTTCAGTTCCTTCATGCGTTTCATCAGTTTTCCACGCATGGGCAGTTTTTGCAGGTAAGCTTGGGTGACCGTGTTCTCAGCCTCGACCCAGGCCGTGGTTTCCGCGCTTCGGTCGTCCTCCATCCAACGGTAGGGGTCGGCCACTTGATGTCCGTAATACGCATCCACAGTACCGTCCTTGCGAGCTTGTGGATAGTTCAACACTTGTGCTGTCACACTTGCTGTCATCGTGGCCATCAGGGCCACAGCCAGAAATTTCTTCATGTTTTTATGGTTTTGATGTAAATCTTTCGTGTCAGAGACTGCAAAGGTACGAATAAGCGAGAACAATACAAAATGAAAAAGTATTTTTTTATGTTTATTGTCGAACGGAAGTACCTTCTTTCTCCGTTTCACTATGAAAGCGTCTCCTTCGTCGCCGAGCGCGACACAGTCAGAGGTGCGAAAAAACAGAACCTCCAACGATTCTCCGCAAAAAATGCATTAACCGTTGGAGATTCTTCAGAAGGCAAGCGTTTCCATCGTTCAGAAATGCAAACGATGGTGACGGTCTTACAGGCTATTCATCGCGGTGGCGCCGCCAATCACTCCGAGAAGGGCAGTGGCAATGGCCACCACCACTTTCAGGATGGTTTTCCATGCATTCTTTTTCATATCACAATCGTCTGTTATGTTTTGCGAATGAAAAAACGCAGGATTAACCCTGACCTCCTTCGCCACCTTCGCCGCCATTGTCGCCGGTATCCTCGCCTTCGTCCTCTTTGGGTTCGGGCATCACCGTGTTCTTCGGAGCTTCCTTCACCGTCACGCCGGCAACCAGGGCCTTGATCATCTTCTTGTCGGCGCCACGTTTCTGTTCGGGCTGGAAGCAGACATGGACACCCACCACGTTCTTCGAGGCGTTGAACTCACGCACCGTCACAGTACCCGTGCTGCTCAGTCCCATGCGGAACGTGCCCAGACCGTCGAGGCGGACGGCGTGAGAGTTCTGCAACTCCTGGGTCATCACCTCGATGAGCTCGTCGAGCACGGCCTTCACGTCGCTCTTCTTCATCGAACAGTTCTGCTGGATGCGCAGAGCCACGTCGTTCAGGCCGATCTTGTTGGTGGTCACAGCGTGGGCATACCACTTACCGTAGGCTTTCGTGTTCTTCTTGTTGTTGTTCTGACTCAATCTATAAAGTACTGACATGATTCTTTTTCCTTTCTTTAATTTCAATGTTTAACGTTTCATGTTTTTCCCTCATCCGCCCGACTCCGGTTCCTGATGTGCACCTCATTCTCCGTCGTCGTGCGTCGCGTTGCGCAACACTGTCGGGTTTTTGCTCGCGGGATTATCCGTCTTTTGTGATGCTTCCCGATTGCGTTTGCAAAGGTACGACATTTTTGAGCTGAATGCAAGCATTGGCTTGTTGCCGTGCATCCAAACTGCGTTTCAGGTTAAAAACAAAACAGAAAAAAGAACCTGTCAGTATAATCTGTTGCTGAAAAGGGGCGGATAGCGTTTACAAGTGCTCCGCGAGGTATCGCTCGATGGCCTCAAGCGAAGCGTCCTTGAGAATCACCCGTTTCTGGCTGTCGAGCAGATAGAGCGACGGCATGGCAGGCAAGAAATAGAGCTGTCGCGCGGTGATGGCCTGCCCGGGGTCGTAACCGTCAATCCAGTTGTCGGGTAGCGGCTGATCGTTGATGGCACCTACTCCCTGCTCCTTTTCCGTATTGACAAGCAGTACACCGACGGCGGGATGACGCAACGTGGCCATGGCGTAGGCCACGGGCATCTCTTGCTGGCACGACTCACAGTCGGGGTCGTTGAAATAGAGCACGAGATAGTCTGCCTGGGTTCCCGACAAAGTCCGCCTGCGCTGGGCACGCGTGTCGTAATAGGTAAAGTCCGTAGCCTGCTCGCCCACACGGTTTTTCTTCAGGTTGGTTATCAGGAAACGCGGCCTTGTCTTTTCTGCATCGTCCACACCTGGCAGCTCCACGAAGGCGCCGAGGAAGTCCACATACAGGTCGTCGCTGTGCATCGGCGACTGCGGGTTGCCGAGATAGTGGGCGGCCAAATCCATGAAGCGGTTCAGCATGTCGGGCTGCGGCAGCTTGCCCATCAGCGTGGTCACCCCTTTCTTCCGCTCGGTGGCATCGGCCATGGGCAGCACGGCGATGTAGTCTACAAAGGCCTGCTCGGTAAACACGGAGTCGGGATTGTGGGCAAAGGGAAACCGCTCCCAATAGTGCGCCGCCACGTAGTTGGCGCGCTCTGTCGGGGTGGTCACCGATGGCGGCATGTCGGGCATGGCGTAGTGGTTACTGGCCGTTGTCGCCGCCTTTTCAACAGAAGGCGTGTCGGCAGGTTTCGAGGGCTTGCAGCTGCTGAGCACCAGCACTGCCAGGAGGGCAAAAGTGTATTTATACATGATTCTTTAAATGGTCTGTGCTGCAAAGGTACAACAATAATCGGAGACCGAAAAAAAAAGAAGAAAAAAAGTAGGTTTTTCTTTTGCCGTATCTGATAATCTTCGTACCTTTGCCGCACTTTTCGAAGCGAGCATCCAATCTGGAATGGAATGGTACGCAAGAATGGTAAAAACACACTCAATACAAACATTATTTATCTTATGAACGAAAGGAAAACACAAAATCTGTCACCGACGGGAGGTCTTGGTGACCAGAATCCGGATGAAACCTTCGCCACCAACGGCGAAGAAAGCCCGAGGTCTGTACCTGAATCTTTCAATGCAGACGCTACTACATGTCAACAGTCTTTGAACCAGATGGCCAACCACCTCGACTCGCTCCACCATTATGAGGAGCGGATGCTGAAACGCGAGGAGGAAGACCTCGTCATGAAACGCTCCATGCTGAACCAGCGGAAAGAGATGGCTGGCATGTTACGACAGCTCTCCAAACTGATTCCCAAAATGGAAAAGCAACATTGCAAACAACTGGTCTACTCCATGCACGACGTGGTGCGCGAGGAACTGCTGCGTAGCAATCTTGTCACCAGCGATGTGCCGCAGCCTTCCTTGGTGATGAAGCAAATGACCGCAGTCCTGAGGCCTTGGCTCACCCAGCGGAAAGAGCGTGAACAACTCTTCAAGCAACACTTCCTGCCTATCATCGGCGAGAAGAAGGTGTGGATGGAGGCCGACAGGGTGTGCATACAAAGCCAATACCTGTCGAAGTTCATCAGGGCTCTTTTCTTATGCATGGACGAATACCACCTTGGCAAATTCCACACCCAGCATCTGGAGTCGTGTGTCAGTCTGCGCAAGTTTCTGGAGAAAAGGGTATGCTTCAAAAGAGATGGCAAAATCTGTGAGCCCCACCTCATGGTACCCATCGAGCGCGCCGCTCCGAAACCCACCTGATCCCTACATCCTGGCCCCCATTTTGCCCCACCCTTTGGTTGAGCGAAATGGGGGTCTTGCATCTCACGTGCACCATGTTCTGTCATAAATATATGCCAATTCAGTTGTTAATTAAACTTAATTTTGACACAAAAACACATTTTTTTTAAAAAAATCCTTTGTTATTATATATATAATGTTTATCTTTGCAGTCGAATTCCTTTAGAAGTAAGGGGTCAAAAGTGACAAGAAGTGAGAAGTTCCTGTGATATGAACGTAAAAAGCATTAAGCAGGGATGAATGTTAAGAACTTAAGAACGCTCAATAGATAGTTATGATGATATACAAATCAAAACGGATGTTAGCCACCCTGCTGCTCTGGACAGCATTCAGCGTGGGTGCCATGGCTCAGACCTTTGTTGTAAAGAACAATCTGCTCTACGATGGAGCGCAGACACCTAACCTCGGCTTCGAGCTCAAACTCTCCGACCACTGGACGACAGCGCTCAGTGGAGGCTACCGCCCGTGGCCTACCGACGACTGGAAGGAGAAGAAATGGCGTCACCTCCTCGTCGACTGGGAAATGAAGCGTTGGTTCTGCTCCACCTTCAACCGTGACTTCATCGGGTTCAATGCCGTCTACAGCCACTTCAACGCATCGAAACTCAAGTTCCCGCTCGGCCTCTATCCGTCTATCAAGAACGAGCGCCGACAGGGCGACTTCGTGGCAGTAGGTGCCTTCTACGGCTACTCTTGGATCCTCTCACCCCACTGGAGCCTTGAGGCGCTGGCGGGCATCGACGTGGGCTACACCTGGTACAAACGCTACGACTGCGTGCACTGCGGAGAGTACTTCGGCAAGGACCACAAGCCATTCCTCATGCCCAAGCTTGGCATCAACATCGTATACAATATCAGGTAGAATCGTAATCTATAGTTTCTATAGCATCTATTCCACAACCCCAAACGTAAGAAGAATATGAAAAAGGTATTATATATAATAATAGGTATAGCCTTCGCCACCACGGCACAGGCACAGACTATTGTCAAGAAACAGTTGATGCCGCAGCAGCTCGTCATCGACTATCAGATGCCCGTGGCAAAACCCTCCACCGACTACGCCGCCGTCGTCACACCCATGATCTGCTCCGCCACCGACACCATCCGTTTCCAGAGTGTCATCGTGCGTGGCGCACGCAACGCTAAGGCGATGCATCGCGACATGCGGCTGAACCATAAGCACGAGGCCGAACTGCCGTACCTCCGCGCCAAGGACCTCACCGCCGACGGCATCACCGGCCAGGTGGTGGCCGACCTGAGCGAGTATCCCTGGGTGCGCACAGAGCCCATCTCGCTCTGCATGCTCACCGAACTGGAAGGCTGCTGCCATGTCAACACCATCGACATCTCCTGCGCCGACCTCGGCCGTAGCATGGTGCCCACACGTGTGCCCCTGCTCCGCGTACAGCTGTCGCCCGACGACTATAAGAAGGTACGCCAGCTGGAAGGCCGTGCTTACATCGACTTCCGCGTCAATAAGATAGACCTCGATCCCAACTACCGTCGCAACCCGCAGGAGCTGAAGAAGATCATGGCCACCATCGATCAGGTGCGCGGCAAGAAGGATGTCGACATCGACCGCGTCACCATCCATGGCTATGCATCGCCCGAGGGTAGCTACGAGCACAACGCCTGGCTCGCCGAGAACCGTGCCGCCACGCTCTCGAAGCACATCCAGAAACTCTATAAGTTCAATCAGGGTGTCATCGGTTCCACCTCCACTCCGGAAGACTGGGCCGGCCTGCGCGACTACGTAGCCAAGAGCTCGATGGAAGAGCGTGCCGAGATTCTCAGCATCATCGACGGCAGCCTGGAGCCCGACGCTAAGGACGCACAGATCAAGCGCCAGTTCCCGCAGCGCTATCAGCAGCTGTTAGCCGACGTCTATCCCGGCCTGCGCCACTCCGACTATGTCATCCAGTACAGCATACGGCCCTACACCCTCGAGGAGAGCCGCGATGTCTATCGCACCAATCCTGAGGACCTTTCGTTCTCTGAGCTCGTCGCCCTGGCCAACGATGCCGGCATCGACACTGAAAAGGGACGTGAGATTGTCTACCGCGCCGCTGAGCTGAACCCGAAGAACCCGCGTGCCGTCTTGCTCGCCGCACAGACTGCCGTCGGACAGAACGACTATGCATTGGCAGAACGCATACTCCCCGCCCGTCCCACTGACCCGCAGCACGCCTATGTGCTTGGCGGCATCCGCAAGATGCAGGAGCGCTACGATGAGGCTCGTGCCCTTATGAATCAGGCTCTCCAGGGAGGCGTTGAAGATGCACAGGCTCAACTTGAGGAAATACGTCTCCTCTCTGGTGAGTAGATGTAGCTAACTGTTTGAAACTGAATAAATTCAGCGAAGGCAGCAGGGTAAGAGTAAAATAATCCCTTATGTTCAAGATTGTCGTGAAAAAATCAAAGAATCATATTAATAAAATTAACTATTGTAAATAACAAGCGCGTTAACAAACGGATATAAGCCAAAGACTTAGAAATTTCAAGACAAAAATCAGGGATTAGTAATAAACAACAAAAGTGTAAAACAAATTCAGAATAAATAGCAAATGCTCTCTG
>JAEEGF010778516.1_pt1 | contig 11550 bp, 7 predicted proteins | sample 9134171 | NCBI WGS metagenome assembly JAEEGF01 (sample SAMN16246542, study PRJNA631951) | gut metagenome | biome: gut microbiome; feature: rumen; material: AP-attached | host: Bos | place: Iran: Karaj | collected 2018-10 | reverse complement strand
TCGGGAACGTGCCGTCGAGCTCCTCGTTGAGGTAGGCGGCGCCGTCGCCGTAGAGCTTGCGCGCGACGAGCGCGCCGACGCCGTTCGAGCAGTCGAAGACGACCTTGAGGCCCGAGAGGTCCGGCGCGAAGAGCGAATGGAAGCGGACGTAGTCGTCCAGCGCGCCGTCGAGGCTCCGCACCGCGCCCGGCTTCGCGGCCTTGGGCGGGAGGCCGCCCGCGATCATCGCCTCGAGCTCCTTGAGGCCCGAGTCGCCGCCGACCGGCAGCGCGCCCTTGCGCGAGATCTTGAGGCCGTTGTACTCCTTCGCGTTGTGCGAGGCCGTGATCATCACGGCGGCGGCGTAGCCGCGCTCGGCGCAGAGCCAGTAGGTCGTGGGCGTCGTGCAGAGGCCGACGTCGTCCACGTCCGCGCCGGCCTCCGCGAGCCCGCGCGAAAGCGCGGCGAAGAGCTCGGGCGAGCTGGTGCGCGCGTCGCGCCCGACGAGGACGCGGTCCGCGCCGAGCAGCCCCGGCAGGCAGCGGCCGACGCGGTAGACCGTGTCGGCGTCGAAGTCGGCGTTCCAGACGCCGCGGATGTCGTATGCGTGGAAGGCTCCCATCGTGCGCTCCTTTCTCCGTGCCGCGCCGCGCGCTACAGCCGGACCTCGCGGCCGAGCTTCGCGGACTTGTAGAATCCCTCGAGGATGGCGATCATGTCGACGCCCTGCTGGGGCTTGTAGCAGGGTTCGGCGCCGTCGAGGACGACGTCGACGAAGTTCTTCAGGTTGCGCTGGTGGCCGTCGTCCTTCTGTTCGCCCGGCGGCACGACGTCGAGCAGCTCGCCGCGCTCCTCCGTGAAGATCCGCATCTTCGCGTCCTCGATCTCGAAGCCGGCCTTCGTGCCCATGAGCTCGACGAACCGCCGCTCCTTCGCGATGTTGCTCGCCCACGAGAACTCGATCTGCAGCACGGCGCCGTTGTCGAAGCGGATGAAGCCCATCGCGAGGTCCTCGACGTCGAACGTGCCGCCCTTCACGGAGTCGCCGAACGACGAGTGCTCGGAGTCGGAGACGTCGTCCGCGCCGGCGAACTTGCAGAACGTCTGGCCGGACACCGCCACGGGCCGCGGGCTGCCCATGAGCCACACCGCCAGGTCGATCATGTGGACCCCGAGGTCGATGAGCGGGCCGCCGCCCGAGCGCGCCTTGGTCGTGAACCAGCCGCCCTTGCCGGGGATGCCGCGGCGGCGCTGCCAGCCGCAGCGCCCGGCGTAGATCTCGCCCGCGCGGCCGTCCTCGACGAACCGCTTGAGATACTTCGCCGCGTCGGTGAAGCGGTTGTTGCGCATCACCATGAGGACCTTCCCGGCCTTCGCGGCGGCGTCGCGCATCGCGGCGGCCTTCTTCGCGTCGATCGCGTCGGGCTTCTCGCAGAAGACGTGCTTGCCGGCCCGGGACGCGGCGATGGCGATCTCGCTGTGCAGATCGTTCGGCGTGCAGATGTCGACCGCGTCGATGGACGGGTCCTTGAGCAGCTCGCGGTAGTCGGCGTACTGCTTCGCCTTCGGGAAGTACTCGTCGACGATCGCCTGCGTGCGCTCGGGGATGAGGTCGCATGCGGCGACGACCTCGACGCGCGGCTCGTGCGCGTAGTAGCGGTGGACGTGGAACCAGCGGCCCATGCCGCCGCAGCCGATGAGGCCGATTCGGAGTGTCTTCTTCTTCATGCGGGATTTTCCTCCCGCCGTTTTTGCGGCGGTTTCGTCGTGCGATTCTACCACACCCCGCCACGCCTCCGCAACGCGGCCGGAACGGTTCCGTCCACCCCTCGGCGCGCATCGTTTTGCGCTTGCCAACGAAAGACGAAAGTGCTTTAATTCCAGCGCGTTGCGCGTGCCGGACCGCTCCGGGCGCCGTTTTCCATCCCCCTCCTCCACCCCGCCATGCGCTGGTCCCAAACCCTCCTCTCCACCCTCCGCGAAGACCCCAAGGACGCGGAGATCGTCTCCCACAAGCTCATGATGCGCGCCGGACTCCTCGTGAAGCTCGAGGGCGGCCTCTACTCCTACTCGCCGCTCGGCGTGCGCGTCCTGCACAAGGTCGAGCAGATCGTCCGCGAGGAGATGGACCGCGCGGGCGCGTGCGAGGTGCTCTTCACCGCGCTGCAGCCGATCGCCCTTTGGGAGGAGTCCGGCCGCGCCGGCATCATGGGCAAGAGCATGTTCCGCCTGAAGGACCGCAACGAGAACACGATGGTCCTCGGGCCCACGCACGAGGAGGTCGCCACCGACTACCTCCGCACGCTCGCGAGCAGCTACCGCCAGCTCCCCGCCACGGTCTACCAGATCCAGACGAAGTTCCGCGACGAGATCCGCCCGCGCTTCGGCCTCATGCGCTGCAAGGAGTTCGTGATGAAGGACGCCTACTCCTTCGACCTCACGTCCGAGGGCGCCGACGTCTCGTACCAGAAGATGTACGACGCGTACCTGCGCATCTTCAAGCGCTGCGGCCTGGACGCGCACCCCGTCGAGGCCGACACCGGCGCGATTGGCGGCAACCACTCGCACGAGTTCATGGTCCTCGCGCCTTCGGGCGAGGACGGCATCCTGCACTGCCCCGCCTGCCGCTACGCCGCCAACCAGGAGCGCGCCGAACGCCAGGCCCCGCCCTGCGACTGGTCGACGCCCTCCGCCGAGCCGCGCGAGAAGAAGGCCACCCCCGGCGCGCACACCGTGGACGAGGCCGCCGCCTCGCTCGGCATCCCGTCCGACCAGGTCGTGAAGTCCCTCGTCTACCTCGCCGACGGCAAGCCCGTGATGGTGCTCGTCCGCGGCAACGCCGACCTCTGCGAGCCGAAGCTGCGCCGCCTCCTCGGCGCGGGCGAGCTCGAGATGGCCGACCCGGAGACGACCGCGAAGGCCGCCGGCCCGTTCGGATCGATCGGCCCGATCGGCGTCTCGATCCCCGTCTACGCCGACAACGGCCTCAAGGAGGCGCGCGACGTCGCCGTCGGCGCCGGCGAGGAGGGCTTCCACGTCGCGCACTGCAACCTGATGGACGACCCGGACGTGAAGATCGCCGCGTGGGCGGACCTCGCGACCGTCGTCGCCGGCGACCGCTGCCCGCACTGCGGCGCGCCGCTCGAGCTCGCGCGCGGCATCGAGGTCGGCCACGTCTTCAAGCTCGGGACGAAGTACACCAAGGCGATGGGCTTCACCGTGCTCGACTCCAACAAGCAGTCCGTGACGCCCATCATGGGCTGCTACGGCATCGGCGTCTCGCGCACCGTGCAGGCCATCGCCGAGCAGAACAACGACAAGGACGGCATCGTCTGGCCCGCGTCCGTCTCGCCCTGCCAGGTCGCGCTCCTGCAGCTCGACGCGAAGAACGACGCCGTCGTCGCCGCCGTCGCCGAGCTCGAGGCCGCGCTCGAGAAGGCCGGCGCGGACGTCCTCGTGGACGACCGCGACGAGCGCCCCGGCATCAAGTTCAAGGACGCGGACCTGATCGGCTGCACCGTCCGCGCCACCGTCGGCGCGCGCTCGCTCGAGAAGGGCGGCGTCGAGATCCGCGTCCGGAAGACCGGCGAGACCCTCCTCGTCCCCGTCGCCGACGCCCCCGCGAAGATCCTCGCGCTCCTCGCCGCGAACTAGCGCGGGGTCGCAAATTGTGTGGCCGCCGGGACGGCGGCCGCTACCTAAAACAACGGTAGCGGCCGCGTTCCGCGCGGTCACGGAATCGGCCGGACGCGCAACCGCCCGCGGCGACAACGCACGACGGCTCGCGGCGGGCATTCCCGCCGCGAGCCGTAGACGCAAGGTTCCGGGGGCTATTCCTCGGAATCGCCTTCCTTCTGCCGCTCGAGGTATTCGGCCGGGGTGATCGGATCGATGTCGGGATCGGTGTCGGGCATGATGCCGCCGAGGGCCTTCGTGAGCCGGGCGGCGGCCGCGCCGTAGGCCTCCTCGGACTCCAGGTTGCGCTTGGTGACGGAGATTGTCAGCACGTTCTTCTTCTTGGAGAAATCGTGCTCATCCACCCGATCCGTGGCCTTCTGGGTCGTGTTGGACGACCAGGTCGACTTGGACTTCCCCTCCACCGAATTGTAGGAGGAGGCGGTGCCGGAGCTGCCGATGTTCGAGACCTCCCACTCCTTGAAGCCGCCCAGGACGCGCTCGCCGCAGGAGACCTCGAGAACGAGATTGTAGGTGATGAGCGGATTGTGCTTGTCCGCCAGGTTGCCCGCGAGCGCGCCGACCGCGGCGGCGGAGCCCCCGCCGACGACCGTCCCTTTCGAATTGCCGCCGATGGCGTATCCGGCGCCAGCGCCGACCACGCCGCCGGCCATTGCGCCATACGCCGTTCCGACGGAGTTCTCGTCGCGCTTCTCGCCGAAGTAGCGGACCTTCACGTTGACGAGGAACCAGGACTCCTTGATGTTGCGCGTCACCTTGTAGCCGCATTCCTCCAGCGACTCCCGAATGTCCTGCTTGAGGTTGGGCAAATCACTTCCGGACGCGTCCTTGTAGTCGAGGTAGACGATGCGGCGCTCGCCGTCGACCGGGTCGATGTCGGGCAGTTCGCTCTCCCACGACATCTCGACCTTGAGCTCCTGGGAGCCGGGGTCGACGAGGTTGTAGAAGCTGGCGCAGCCGGTGGCGCACAGCGCGGCGCATCCAAGCGCGGCGAGAACGGGAACGGAACGAGTGTTCATGTTGGTCCTTCTTTTTTTGGGGGGTTGGTTTGGAAGAGTGTGGGGCTGACGCTATTTCTTGCCCGGAGGGACGAGCTCGACCGTGACGAGGTCGACGGACGAGAGGACGTCCTGGTCGATCTGGCCGAGGCGGACGCGGACCGTCACCGGGCCGGGATTCGGACGGGTGTAGGAGTAGCGGCGCGACGCGCCGAAGTTGAGCGCGGGGAGCATCGCGCAGACGCCCTCCTCCTTGTTGGCGTGCAGCAGGACGCGGCGCCACGGGAAGCTGTCGGTCTTGGAGCGGACCCCCGTCTTCTTCGTGAAGACGGGCTCCCCGTCCTTGTCGAACATGCGGACGACCACCGTGAGGTCGTTGTCGTACTTGTTCACGTTCGCGAACACCTTGCAGAGCGCCTTGACCTGCATCGGGGAGAAGGTGAGGAGCGTCCCCGTCATCGTCCCGTAGTCGCGCACGACGAGAAGCGTGTTCTTCTCGTCCGTCCGCCAGGTGTACGCGGCCCCCTTCTCGCCGTCGATGTCGGACACCTTCTGCGCGAAGGGCCGGAGCTTCTCGACGATCCCCTTGCGGAACACGCGGTAGGAGTCCGGGTCAATCCCCACGCGGACGTCCATGAAGACGTTGCCGTCGTCGTCGAGCTGGAACGGGAGGCAGCCGGGCTCGGCGAGCGGCTGCGCGACGACGACCGTCGAGAGCGCGTTCTCGAACTCGGACTGGAAGAAGGTCTCGAACTGCGCCTGGTTCTTCTTGAGCTGCTCGATCTTCTCCAGCATCTCCGCGCCCTTGATCTCCGCGACGAACTTCTCCAGCTCGCCGACGAGCTGGGCCTTGCGGACGTTGGCCTTGACCTTGACCGTGTAGAGCCCGTCCTCGTCCTGCGTCGCGGAGCCGACCTGCGTGCTCTTCTCGACGTAGGCGCTGGAGGCGGAGAGGATCTTGTCCTGCACGACCTCGCCGTTCTCCGTCGTGGTCGCCGTCTTCATGAGCGAGCCCACGACGTCCTCGATCGCGGCGCGGAGCGCGGCCGCCTTCGCCTCGTCGATCGTCTCGCCCTGTCCTTCCGCGATGACGACGACGACGAGCGGCGTGTTTTCCTCCGCCGCGGCGCGCATCGGCGTTGTCGCGAAAAGGACCGCCAGGAGGGTCGCTCCCATGCGGACGAACGGATTCATCGGATGTGTTTTCATTTTCGTTCCTCTTCCAGAACCTTCTGCTCCGCGAGCGTGGCCGGATCGATTCCGGCCACGTGGACGAACATCGTCCGGCCCGTCAGGGGATGGACGACCTTCCCCTTGAATACGTCCTTCTTCATGACGGCCCGCTTGCACGCCTGCGAAACGCGGGAGACGAAGTCCTCGGTCGCCTCCGACGTGTCGCCGTCGGACGCGGACCGCTCGCGAAGAACCGTGACGGCATGGTCGTGGGCGACGGTGTCCGCCCACAGCGAATAGACGAGCGCCTGCTTGGCCTTCTCCTCGGCCGCCTTCTTGGCGGCCAGCATCTCCTTGCCCTTCTTCCCCTCGACGTCGACGCAGCCCACTCCCGCGTAGCGGTAGACGCCGTGCGAGTCGGTGAACTGGGCGGGGCCGATCCTCCGGGCGAAGTCCGTCCGCTCCGCCCAGGCGGACCATTCGGCCTCGTCCTGCTCCGGCGTCGTCTTCGGTCCGTTTCCGGCCAGCGCCGCGCAGGCGGCCTGCTCCAGCTTCTCGCTCCACGCGACGGCCACGGCCACCTGGTAGACGCCATCCTCGTGGGACTCCTCCACATCCAGCACCGTGCACCCGTGAAGGATGCGTTTCGAGAAGATGTCGACGATGGACTTCGTCGTCTGGACCGTCTCGTCCCCGTCGCTCCGAAGTTCGACGGAGTCCACGACCGACACACCGCTTTCGATGAATTCGATCAATTCGCGCTTGGCCGAGAAAATTGCGGCGAGAGACATCTGCTCGCGCGTCCGGAAAAAGTCGGACCCCTCCAGGGAAGCGAGTTCCCGCTGGCAGTCATCCACGAAGACGAAGCGCTCCCGTTTCGCGTCGTAGCCTTCCTTGATGTCGTGTTTCGAGAGCCAAGCGCGGACGGCGTCGGTCGCGTCCGCGGCATTTGCGAAAACGGGGCCGCAAAGGATCAACGAATACAACGCTGTTCGAAGAAACAATCCAAACGCTGCTTTCATGGTTGTGTTCCGTGAAGAAGCGGGTGTCGTGGGGAAATCATTCCTACGACCGTATTTTCCCGAAACGGTTTTCACGGGGAATCGTGGGGCCATTTCGTTTTCTCCTGCGTTACCGCGCCAGCAACGGCTTGACCTTTTCGCGAGTCGCCTCGTCCTTGGCCGTTCCGAAGGCGAACAGGGCGGCGCCGCGGGCAAGTTCGGGGCAGCCGAGCTCGTCGTAGCGCAGTGCGATTTCGGCGACGATGTCGGTATCGGACGGGGTCATGGACAAAGCGTTGAGAAGACAGGAAAGGGAGAGGGCCGGATCGCCGTCGGCCCCGTATCTCGCGGCGAGCGCCTTCCACAGGCGCGGATCTGTCGCAGCACTGCGCAGGGCAACGCGTATCTGCTCGGCCGTCGCGTCTGCCGCAGGTAGCGCCGATGCAAAGGTCAGAGGTCCAGGAGCGCGGCGCAGGAGTCCTGCCGAGAGAAGCATCTTGTCCGATTCGTCTCGGATGATTTTGACTACTTGATTCGTCACTTGCTGGGCGGATTCGACAAAATTCGTGACTGACTGATGCGAGATGACCAGATTCGTGACGCCCGCCTCGGTGACAACCGAGTTAGTGACGGCAAAGCCGGAAACGACCGGCGTAGATACGGTGACGCTCGAAACTACGTCGTTCGTGACTGGACGGCCAGCGACGCATGATGTGCATATGCTTGATTGACGCAGAGCCTTCGCTAGCGTTGCATTCAAATTCTTCCATTCCTTCGATGCTTTGCCGGCGTCGGTATTGCGGGCATCGGCAATGAACAACTCAAGATTCTTTGGGAATGTGCGGACTTCGGGATCGGGGAAGAACACTTGATCCTTGGTGCAAGAAAGAGAAAATTCAAAGAAGCCGCATTTGACCGCAAAGGCCTTTTTGTCCTTGCGAAAAGCCGTTACGGCGTTTTTCGCGAAGACATCCATCGTCTCGTCCACAGTCGGATAACGGCGGAAACTTTGCGGAATTGCCTTCAGCAATGCTGCTTTTTGGTACACCTGGCATTGCATGTAGAAGCCGTCTTTTTCTCGTGGTGGGAATTGGCGGCAACCAATGGAGATTTGCCAGTTGGGAATTTCCCAACCTGGCAAGAGTTCATCGTTGAGAGCGGCCATATCTGCGACGGCTGCGGGATACGCGGGTTCTTTCCCGCGCTCCCGCGCCGTTTGTTCGAGAGCCCAGCGGCGCAGCTGCGCCGAGAACTGTTGCATGGCCATGCTCTTCATGCGCATTCTGTTGCCAGAAGCTAGTGGAATGCGCACTACGGCGAAAACAGAATCCCTATGCTCGTAAACTCCGCTCTCCTTGCCGACCAGAGAGTCTTGCCAATAGACAAACTCCGCGTCATCCGGCGCGTCGGCGGCGATTGCCGCCGACGCGCACAGCACTACAGAAAAAGCCGACAGAAGAATCCGTTTCACACTCATAAGGTTTCTGCGCCTTGTATGGTCATTTTAAAAGTCTAGATCGACAGTATCAAGGTCGACTCCGGATACGACGCCTCCCTTCTCGCCAATCTGATTCTTACCGTTTGAACCTTGCGGCCCCGAAACCTTGGCGTTCACCTCGGCAGCGCGAACACGGCTGGAGACATCGGCAGCAGCCTCGGCCTTGCCTTCCTCAAACTTTTGGTCAGAGGCTTTCGCTTCTTCGTAGGTCGCTTCCATGCCGGCATGCTGCCCTTCTTTGAATTTGCTCGCGTCGGTTACAGAAGTGGCATCTGCGTAGAGTTGCTTCATGCGCTCCATGGCTTGTTCGCTAAGATCGGGCTCAAGGTAAAACGCCACAGCATACACTTTCCTGCCAGTTATAGGATGGAAACCTTCCTTGCGGGCGAGTATCGTTGCGCCATTTAGTGTCATCTGTGTTTTTGAAGTAATCTCCTGAGCGACTTTCTCGTCCGCGTCAGATGATCCATCATCGTATTCGGCCATGTGCGTACTTGTCTCTGTATAAGTCTTCAAGTCGCACAGAAGAGAAGTCGCGACAGAGGCTCTAGCCGATGACTCAGCCCCGGTTCTTGCTCTGGCGATCTTGGTTGCGGGAATGCCAGATATATCACGTGCGGCGATGCCGATTATGATTGTTTTCCCTTCGTTGTCAGTAAAGCTCCAAGGCCCTACCATAGAAAGCAAATCCTGTCGCTGTATCCACTCTTGAACCGAAAACTTACCTTTCTTCTCCGATGTGGTCGGCTTCCCCATGGCCAGATTTTTCGCCTCTTCTTGAAGTTTCGGAGACCAAAGCACCGCCATTGACATTTGGTACAAGTTTTCGGTTTTGTCCCAGGATTCCGCCTGAGTCAAAATTTTGGCTCCCAAGAGAGGCATTTTAGAAAACAATTTCACGTTGCTATTAATTTCCTGATCTGGCGTTTTGGGAAGAGCCTTTGCTGCCTTCACTATTGATTGGATTTCAGCCACCAAAGAATCTCGTTCGGCAGAAAGTGGATTCGGGGAAGATAAAGGCTCGCCATCGGGATCGTCTGGATTCGGTTGCTGCACAGCAGAAAACTCCAATCCCTTGAGTGTTGCAATCAGATTGTCATCGACTTCAGCATCAGCAAGTTCAGGATTCCCCGCCTTTTCGGCAAAGCCAACTAGCTTGTCTTTTACAACGTCGCTCTGCTCCTTGAGTTTTTGCCCCTCTTCAGAGAGTGCCTCGGCTGGGAGATTGAGCCGGTCTTCAGCTTCGACCTTTGTGTAAATCGCTTGAATAATATCCGCCTTGGCCCGAAGATACGCTTCCGTTGCCTTCAAGCCACGTTTAATCATAAAGCCATCATCGCCTGCAGGACTTTTCTTAGTTGTCAGGTAGGCAGTCCCGATAGCAATAATGGCTTTCCTTTTGCGGTCGTAACCTCCTTCCGGGTTTAACCCCAAGGCTGCAAGTTGTTCCTTCACCTTGTCCTCGGCTGACACGAAGTTTTCAGCCGGAACCGAAACGGCGGCGGCGCCGTCTTGAGCGGCGGCGGCGATGGCCGCGCCCTGGTCTTCCGCGAAGGACGGGACCGCGAGGAGCGCGGCGCCGGCGAACGCGAATGCGATGTGTTTGTTCATGTGTGTTGTTCTCCTGTTGGAGGGTTGTTGTTGGTGAAAGCGTCCGGCGCAAAACGGGGCAGGGCCCTTCCCTCGCGGTTCCCCTGAGGCCCTGGAAAAGCCCGATCAAGAAACGCGAAGGAAGGGACGTGCAACGCACGCACCCTGCCAGCAGGCCGCCTTTGATCGTGTGAACTTTCCAGGTTTCAGGGGATCGGCGGTTTGCAGCGGTGCAAATCTGGCGCATAGTCTAGCAGACCCGCGTTGGCAAATCAACACCGTTTTCACGCTTCTTGATCGGGCGAGAGGTTCCAAGTGGTTAGTGGTTAGTGGTTAGTGGTTAGTGACTCGTGGTGAGGGGAAGAGGTGGGAGGGCGATGAGGGCGCGTCCGCGGGTGCGCGGGACGCGCTCATAGAGAATAGAGACGCCGGCCCGCCGATTCTTACGCGGAACCTTGCGGCCTCGCAGGGCGTGGCGGGGTTCAACACCCCGCCACGCCCGCATCGGCCGGGCGCTCGCGGCTTCGCCGCTCGCGGAGGACGACGAGACGACGGGCCGACGGGACGACGAGAAATCGTGCCTCGCATTCCCGAAGGACCAAGGAGGCGTCTCCCGTCGTCTTGTCGCCTCGTCGTCCCGTCGTCCTCGGACGGCCGTCCACTCGGGGATGATTCCCCCCGCGCCGCGGCCGGTCGACGCAATCGACGATCCGCGGCGCTACGGCTGAGCGAGCGCGGCCGCCTCGGATTCGAGGGCGAGGGCGCGGGTTTCGTCGCCGAGCCGACGGCAGGCCTCGGCGGAGTTGCGGAGGATGTCGGCGACGACGGGGCGGTAGCGCGCGGGATCGGAGACGAGGAGCGGCGCGAGGAGGACGCGCATCTCGTCCCAGGCGGCGACGGCCTCGTCGAACTGGTCGAGTTCGGCGCGGGCGGGCGCGAGGCGCCCGAGGGCCTGCGCGCAGGCGAGGCGGTAGCCCTCGCCGTGCGCCTTGAAAAGATCCCGCCAGAGTTCGGAGGCCCGGCGGTAGGCCGCGGCGGATGCGATGCGGCCGCCCGTTTTGCGATGGAACTCGCCAAGGCGGTAGTAGCAGCCGGCGAGGAGGTCGGCCAACGACCGGGGGACCGCGTCCCCCGAACCTTCTGCCGGCTCGTCCGGGAAGAGGATGGAATCGAGCTCCTCCGCGGCGCGGGAAGTCGCTGTGACGGCGTTGTTCGTGTCGCCCATTGCATGGAGCATCCCGCCGAGGGAGGTCGCCAGGACGAAGCGCTGCGCCTCGCAGCCCGGATCGTCAGCCGGCGCGTAGCGGGCCCAGAGCAGCCCCGCCTCTTGGAGATCGGCGGCGGATTCTCGGAAGCGGCCCTCCATGCCCTCCGCGAAGGCGCGCTCGGAGAGGAGCCAGGAGCGGAGCGGTCCGTAGCGCGCGGGATCGGACTCCACGAGCGGGTCGATGGCGGCGAGGGCGACGCGATAGGGCGCTTCGGTCGCGCCGTATTCGGCGTTGGCGACGTAGGTCCACGAGAGGCGGGCGAGGCATAGGGCGAGGCGGACGCGCGCCGCGGGGGCGGCGTTGGTGGCGGCGGCGGCCTTGCGAGCCATGGCGACGGCTTCGAACCA
>JAEEGF012189108.1_pt1 | contig 11552 bp, 6 predicted proteins | sample 9134171 | NCBI WGS metagenome assembly JAEEGF01 (sample SAMN16246542, study PRJNA631951) | gut metagenome | biome: gut microbiome; feature: rumen; material: AP-attached | host: Bos | place: Iran: Karaj | collected 2018-10 | reverse complement strand
AAGCGCGAGAGGTACTCGAGGCTCAAGGCTGCATAGAAGTTTTTACGGCTCTGCTGATGCAGGGCAGCTATTTGTGAATCGACATTATGCAAGGCTTCTGCATGCGCTTCAAGGAATCTTTCGCTCCATCCTTTGAGTCGAGGCAGATGTCCTATCCAGCGGATCAGCCTCACGACAAGTCCGTACTTGTATCCCCTATAGAAGAGGTAGAAGGCTATCAGGCAGAAGACCACGATGATGCCAAGCACGATGCCAACCGTCGTATCGAAGGGCAAATCGCCCACCAGCGCGAGTGCAAGGTAGAGGAAGACAGACGTGAACCAGAACCAGAAGTGCGCAAAGACGTGGAACATCGCATAGAGGATGACGCTGGAGGTGGCGTGCTGCTTCGAGATGTCCTTGCTCAGTTCCATGATGCGGTATGGTTCTCCGCCCAAGCCGCCTACCGGAGTGGCATAGTTGAGCGCATAACCCGTGATGGTCAACTTGTAGATCCGCCAAAAACCAACGGTTTCATCGGGACTTGTATTACCCCGGATGACTGACATCCACGCTAGAGCATTGATGCCGTAAACGACAATCCAGATGCCCACGATGGGGATGAGCCACAGACCTGCACGGCAGATGTGGCCCCAAAGTTCAACGAAACTGACATCGAACGTGAAGAGCATCACCACGACACAAACGATGCCGAGGAAGAAGAAGAAGTTATTCCAGCTCCACTTCATGCTCCACGTCTTACTTTTTCTGCAACCCTGCGGCAGAATGCCTCGTGTCGGCGATTAATATAATATGTGAGAAGTCCCATGCAGATGGCTTCGAAGAGGAAATTGAAGACTGGCAGGTCGATGAGACAGAACAGGAAGAACATGCCGGAACGGAAGTTGAAGGTGAGCATCGCGTTGAGGGGCATGATGGCTTTCGACTCGCGATGAAGCTCCTCGCGCACTTCTTCGGGCATATTTCCCGCACTTCCATATTTCTCGCGCAAGGTGCTCATGAGTTTCTGGAACTCAGGCGTGGACTTCTCCTGCTTGCGCGTATAATCTATATATGTCTTGAGGAAATACTTCCAGAGGCGATTCCCTTCGGCGGGTGTCTCGTCATAGACCTTCTGTTGCTGGAGGGAGGAGTCGAGTTCGCTGCCTTTCTCGCCTTTCAGGAGGAAGAGGTGAACCTGGATGTAGTAGTCGGCAAGCCGTTGCTGACCGCCCATTCCGGCGAAGCCCGAATAGAGTGCGAGGACGACGACTACCGCAGTTGCGATGAGGGCATTCTGTTCCGTATCGGGTATTCCAAGCCATCCGAATTCGAGAGAATGGTGGTTGTAGAAGCGCACCATCAAGAGGACATAGATGGGGATGAACCATACAAAACCGGCCATTCCATCGAGAATTCTGCCCAGACGACTCTTCTTTCCAGTCATTCTGGCAAGCTGTCCGTCCGTGCAATCGAAGATGTCTGCCTGGCAGAGCAACAGTACGCCGATGATGTTCATCAGGAGTCCGTGCCATCCCTCGTAGTAGAAGCTGCCGTGCATGAAAAACACGCTGGCTGCAGCTCCGATAATCATGGAGATGATGGTAACGGTGTTGGGGTGAATGTCGAGTTTTGCGAAGAACAGGGCCCACAGATAACTGAGCGGGCGAACCACGCGATAATCAAGCCAATCCTCTGTTTCTGAGGACTTTAAGGTTGCTTGTACTTTCTTCTTCAGGTCTTTTACCATTTTACCTTTTGCTTTCCAGTTTATGAACCCTTCCGGAGTGGCTGCAAAACGCATAGTGCGACGATTGCAATTTACTAGTGTGACGATTGCAATTTACTAGTGTGACGTTGGCCATTTACTAGTGTGACGTTGGCGAACTTCACGTTAGTCGTTTGCAGACAACCCTGCAGAAGTATTCCACCATTTAATCTGCAAAAGTACAACTTCTTTTTCAATTATGCCACATCTTATGCATTTTTTTTCATTTTGCTTTGTGGTTCGGGAGAAAAGTCGTAACTTTGCACGCCAAAATATAACTAAAGAAGATAATGAACTATCTTGACAGAAACGAATTCAATTTCGAGCCTTCAGAGAAGGTCATCGAGGCCATAAAGAACTTCGACCCTCGCACACTCTGTTTCTACACCCGCATATATGACCAGGGGAAGAAGAGTGTCGTAAGTGTCCGATTGAGTGAGATTTACGGAGTTCCCGAGGAACAAGTCCTCCTGGGATACGGCGGAGAGGAGATGCTGAAGAACGCCATCCACTACTTCCTGATGGAGGGTGACAACAAGACCATCCTCATCCCCGAATTCTCGTGGTGGTACTACAACAGAGTAGCAGGCGAGTGTGGCGGTTCGTTCGAGATGTACCCCCTCTACGAGACAGGCGACACCTTTGCCTACAACGTCGAGGAAGTCATCGCCTACACCAATCGCATTCACCCCAGAATGCTGCTCCTCGCCTCGCCCAACAACCCGACTGGCAACAGCCTGACGAGCGAAGAGATAGGCCGCATCATGGAGAACATCCCCTCCGACACAATGGTACTTGTGGACGAAGCCTACGCATCTTTCATCACAACCGACGTCGACTACATCGCCCCCCTTGTGAACAAGTACAACAACCTCATCATATCCCGTACACTCTCCAAGTTCTACGGACTGCCAGGACTGCGTGTCGGCTTCGCATTCATCGGTGCAGGACACGACCAGTTCCTCAGCTACTGCAACAAGTACCTGGGGTATAATCGCTTCTCGGAGGCAGTTGCGTTGGCCGCTCTCGACAGCGACGAACACTATCGCCGGGTTGCAGACGAGATGGAATGGGACCGTCAACTCTTCCAGAAGGAGTTGGGCGACAAGCCCGGCTTCAAGGTTTACAAGAGCGTGGCCAACTTCATCCTCATCAAGTACCCCACCTCCATCAAGGAGAAACTGCAGAAAGCCCTTGCAGATCAGGACTATAAGATCAAGTTCATGGGCGACAAAGGCCTCGAAGATTGCCTGCGAATCACCCTCGGCCGACGCGAGCAGATACAAACCGTAGTTGACACCATCAAGTCAGTACTCAATTCATAATTCACAATTCATAATTCATAATTAGGCTACGCCCTAAGTTTGGCGAAGGAAATAATTATGAATTATGAATAAAAATTATGAATTATGAACTATGAATTATGAATTGTAAAAAGGCCATCATCCTTGCTGCGGGAACAGCCTCGCGACTTCGTCCGCTCACACTTCACACGCCAAAGTGCCTCCTCAAAGTAGGCGAACGCACACTTTTGGAACGCTCGATGGATGCCCTCATCAAGGCTGGCATCCGCGAATTCTGCATTGTGACGGGCTATCTGCACGAGAAAATCGAGGACTTCGTCAAGCAGACTTATGGCGAAAGCATCGACGTATGCTTCATCCACAACAAGGACTACGAAACGACCAACAACATATATTCGCTTTGGCTGGCTCGTCCGAAAGCCGACGGACAAGAAGTGCTCTTGCTCGACAGTGACCTGCTCTACGACGGACAAATCGTCGAGCGCGTCCTCGCAGACAGTCACGAAAACGTCCTCACCCTCATTCGTCACGAACTTGGGGAAGAGGAAATGAAAGTCGTGATGAATGAAGATGGCGCCATCACCGAGATAAGCAAGACCTGCAACCCAGCCCTTGCTGCCGGCGAAAGCCTCGGCATCGAGCGAATGGGCAAGGCATACACGACTGCACTCTACAAGGAGTTGGACATCATGATGAACCAGGAGCACCTCGAGAACACTTTCTACGAGCTGGCCTTCCTGCGTCTCATCGCCCAAGGAAGCACCTTCTCTGTGCTCGACGTCACAGAACTCTTCTCCTGCGAACTCGACACAATCGAGGACTTCGAGAATGCCAAACAGCGCATTCCCGCACACCTCTTCTAAACTACACAAAGGAAAACAAATAAAGAAGCGAGGGCACATTGTTGTGTCCTCGCTTCGCATTTACCGGCTTCAAAGCAGAAGATTACTCCTCACCCCAGATATCCCAACTGTTATCTTCTTTCGTGAGGGCTTTGTTGCCATCAAGAGTTTCGTCACTGATAATCAGGCTTTCGGCAAGCATCTGTGCTGCCAGAGCCTCTTCAACCTGCAAAGCAGGCACAATATAAGTCTTCTTCATATTAGTAAAGTACCTTTTTGCCGTTAATAATGTTGATGCCTCTCTGCTTCTTCTGCAAGCGCTGTCCGGCAACATTATAGATGATGTCGTTCTCGTCAAGAGCCTCAACACCACTGATACCAGTAGCATTTTCATCTTCAAAGACGAATACCTTAGCATCAGAACCAGTTAACTCAAGGTAGCCCTTACCTGCCGCAATCGTAGTTCCAGTTGTTGCCTGATAGAAAGCGACACCTTCAGAACCTTCCCCAAGGATGTATTGAGAGCCATCTGCCGCAATTTCTTTCAAAGCAGGCTTCAGCAAGTTGCCTTCCAAAGCAGCAGGAGTCGTAGCAGCAACAGGCAATACATAAACACCTTCGGCTGCCTTCAGGAGCACAGCTTCGCCAGCAGGAGCAGCTGTAATGGGTTCCAAATGTACATAACCTTCCTTTGTAGATTCCGTTACAGAATAGGCTTCTACACCTGTCTCGGAGAAGTCGATGTCCTTTGTAGCCACATAAGTAGCATAACCAACAGAGGAAACAAATACAACATTCTTCTCTGGCAGAACTTCTTCGCCCTTGGCACCGAAGTTGTCGAAGCAGAAGTAAGCAGGCGTATTCATGCCATAGGCACCATTGTCCGTGCTGCTCAGAGCGAAGCCAAGCTTTGCGACTTCACCAAGACCAGATAGGTCAACATAGCGCCAATCGTTGATAATGTATGCAGTAGCCTCATCGCGCAGGTCGGCAAGGTAGTAGACCTTAGTGCCTGTCACCTCGTCGTCGGCATCATAACCTGTGATAGTGAGTTTGAACCAATCGCCCTTACCGAACTTCTTGGCACTTCCATCGCCGTTCTTCATGGAGTCGTAAGCGTAGCTGCTGTTTGTGATGTAGAAGCCTGGAACAACTTGTGGCTCAGTAAGCAGAGTAGCATAGCAAGGACCATTGAACTCAGCAGCGAAGGCAACACCATAATTAGCAGAACCATCATAGCCACCGCCTACAATATTGTTCCATTGGTCGTCGAGTGTCTCATACTTCGTCTCAGTTCTATTAGCATAACCGAACCAGTACCAATAATCCCAGTCGCTCATGCAGCCTGTAGCAAACTCGAAGTCACCACTCACGAATTCCGTGCGCTCGTCGTCTTCCTCGGTGCTGACGCTCATATGGCCTTCTGCGGGAACCTCGATGTCTTCGAAAGTAGCAATCTCAGCAGGCAACGTCACATTCTTCTCAGGCAGGACCTCTGTTCCTTCGGCACCAAAGTCGTCGAAGCAGAAGTAAGCAGGCGTGTTCATGCCATAGTCACCTGTATCGCTGCTTGTCAGCTCGAAGCCAAGCTTTGCAACTTCGCCAAGACCAGAGAGGTCAACATAGCGCCAGTCGTTGATGATGTATGCAGTAGCCGCATCACGCAGGTCCGCAAGGTAGTAGTCCTTAGTGCCTGTCACCTTGTCGTCGGCATCATAACCTGTGATAGTGAGCTTGAACCAGTCGCCCTTCTCGAACTTCTTGGCAAAGCCGTCGCCATTAGTCATAGAGTCATATGCATAGCTACTATTGGTGACATAGAAGCCGGGAACGACTTGTGGCTCAGTAAGCAGAGTAGCATAGCAAGGACCGTTGAATGCTGCTGCAAAAGCAACACCATAGCTTTCGGAGCCGTCATAGCCACCACCTACGACATTGTTCCATTGGTCGTCGAGTGTCTCATACTTCGTCTCGGTTCTATTAGCATAGCCAAACCAGTACCAATAGTCCCAGTCGTGCATGCAACCGCTATTGAAGGCATAGTCACCACTAGTGAAGAATTCGCGGTCATCATCATCCTCTGTGCCTACGCTCATGTGTCCGTCAACGGGCTCCGTAATGTCCTGAACGTCCTCGAAGGTAGCGATGGCAGGAGTCGTGGAGTCGCCTACTGGCAATATCACGTCAGGCACGCGGCCAAAGACTGCGTTCTGCGAGATGGCTGTGAAGTTGGGAGCACGGCCAGTGTCTTTAGATGTGGAGCGGTGGTTGCCGACGGGGTCGCCAAAGCCGCCAATACACATCACGCCATCGGTAATTTCTATTGTCTTTGCCTTCCAGTTGTTAGGAACAGTGAAGGAGATAGCTTGAGCAGTGGCAGAGGATGCCATCGTGTACTGGTTGCCCTTGCCTTTAGTTACGCTGACGCCTTCGGCAGGCTTCTTGTAATCAAGGAACGCATTGAAGTTGTGGATGCCTGCCAGCTTGCCAGCGGGATGATAAAGACCTGAATACTGCACAGTCACAGCGTCGCCAGGTTGCACTCTCGTCACGACTTCATCGCCGACCTTAATATCTCTGTGGCAAGGCTTGGCTGTCATAACCTGATAGACACTCTTTCCGGAAGCATTCGTAAGGCAAACGATGTTGCGACCTTCGGTGAGTTTCAGCGTGTAGCTGCCGTCTTCGTTGGCTGTGACGCCTTCTGCAGAGAAGCCTGTGTAGGAAGCCATATTCTCACCAATAACGGGACGGGCAAGTGTGACAGAGCTAGCTCCTTCTGGCGTGAAAGTGTATTCGAAGCCGTCCTCCGTGTCGAGATAGTAAAGCACATCGAACTCTGCATCAACATTCTCCATAGAGAGCTTGGTGTCGATGGGGTCGCCACCGCCCCAAGGAGTTACAGTTGTCAGGTAGTCCTTATTAATAATAATGTTAGGAGTGATGCCTGTGGCTTGGTCGCCGACAGTTACGACGAAGGCACCTGTGTTCTCGGGCCAGATAGCACCCCAATCGCTGCCGCCCACGAAGTCTTTCCTCGTAGCGCCACTATACTGGTCAAGGTGGATGGCATCGTAGGTGACGAGCACGATGGCTGTTCCTTCGCCTACTGCCGTCAGCAGTTCATCTTCGACCTTAACGACACTTTCGTCTGCCTCGCCATTGAGGTTAACGACAGTGAAATGGAAATCTGGCTCGATGAAATAGTTGTTTGTGATGCTTTCGATAAGTTCCCAGCTACGCATTGGCAGGATGTCATAAGTGTCGCCGACGTTAGCGAGCTGCAGATGGCCGCGCTCGTTTATGTTGAGGAAGAGGTCGCCCACATTGTAGCCGCCATTCGAGGTCACATCGTGATCGATGAACTTCGGACTTTTCGCCTCCATATCAGCATCAGTGAAGACGAGTTCCGGACGTTTTGTCTCGTCCGTGCTCATAGTGAAGAGACCGGCTTGAGTCAGCTTACCTTCCTTGCTGACGCGGTAGTTGTACTGCTGCTTATCTGCGAGTTTGAAGGTATAAACTGTGCCGTCTCCGTTAACGCTGACAGGCTCAACCCCCTTGAACTTCACGAAGTGAGCCTTCTTTGTGCCAACAAAGAGGTTTGCTCCGGCAGGAACCGTAATGTCGTACATCACGCTCATCGGAGCTTCGGCCTGTATTGTAGGATTGGAGGTCACAGTGCCTGAGTAGTTGGCAGCAATGTAACCCTCTGCCTGACGGGCTTCGGAGGGAACAACATCGAGGTAGTAGGTGTTGCCGCTGAACACAAGGAACATCTTGTTGCCGCTTGTGTACTCGCCCATCGTGGTGTTCACCGTTTCGCCTTCCTTCGAGGTGACCTTGAGGTCGAGGCTGTAGTCGGTGCCATAAACCCAATCGGTGTTCTTCACGCGCACCTCGGGAGAGTAGATAGTGAAGGCGGTGTGCTCGGCATCGATGTCGAGCTGGATGGTGCCGCTCACCGTTTCGCCGTCGGCAGCAGTTGCTGTCAGGAGGTAAGAGCCGGCAGCAGCATCGAAGGTGTACTTGTTGCTTGTAGGCTCGCCCACACTCACACTTTCATTGGTCGACTTGTTGACCAGCGACTTGATGAGCTTACTCTTTGCATTCATTGTCACAGTCACTTCTGTGGCAAAGGCATTGCCCGCTACGAACAATGTCAGCACAATGAAACTTAGTAAATGCTTTTTCATAATGTTAATAAATAAGGTTTATAATAAATTTATGGTTTGTCTATGGTTTGTTTAACTGTGGTTGTCGCTCAACTCGGCAGGCTTAGTTGATTGCTCCTTCATGTAAGAGCGATTGCTCCTACATGTAAGAGTGATTGCTCCTACATGAAGGAGCAACGAACTTGACTCGACAAGTTATCTGTTATAGAGTGTCTTCTTTCCATCCTTTATATAGATAGTTCCTTTCTTAAATTGGCTGATATTTCCGATGCGGCGGCCTTGGAGGTCGTAGGCAGAATGATAATCGGCAACTTGAGGCTGGTCGATGTTCCTTATGCCATCATAGTGTCCGTCTGGAGGCAAGGCGAGGAAGTGGCCGGGATTAATGTAAACCTTGTGCTTGCCGAGAAGCTGACCTTCTGGCGACCACTGGTAGAGATAGCCTGCACCCTCGAAGGAACCGGCATCTGAACCGTAGATATAGCCCGTATAAGGGTTGACATATATGCCATAAGGCTGGCTCATGTTCATAAAGTCGGCTTTCAGCGTTCCCGGCAACGACTCGCTTAGTCCGCTCTCGCCACCTGTCTCAATCATCTCTCTGGGGTCGATGGTGAGCTGAGAGAACTCGTATTCTCCTGTGAGATAGGAGAAGCCGGAACCAACTGCAAAGAACTTGCCGTCGAGGGTTGTCGTGTTGTAAGTGGCAGGATAATCAAACACGACGACGCAGTCTTCATTGTCGAGAGCTTTCTTACAATCGAAAATCAGGCCGCAAGGGGGCACTTCGTAGTAGTCTCCAGGCGAGTTAATGCAGAGATATCGCTCGCTTTGAGACATCTCGCCATAGAGGTTGGGAACCCCTGTGTCGATAGTCTTCTCCACAGTCATCGTGCCAGCATTGATGATGCTCACAGTCGACTCGAACTCATGACCTTCCTCAAAGGCATAACCCCCTGTGTTGGCCACAAAGAGATGACCTTCGTAGAGGGCAATTCCTTCTGGCTCGTAGCCCACTTCACAAGTGGCAACAACCTTGAAAGTGCCAATGTCAATCTTTGCCACAAAACCCTTGTCGAAGTAAACTGTCCCTTCGATTGTCTCGCATTCGTGTCCGTAACTGGTGACGTAGACGTACTCCCCGTCGCTACAAAGCCGGCGATTGTTGGGAATGTCCTCTGTCGCGGCTACTGCTTTGCCGTCCGGGTTGATGAACTGCACAATGTTAGACCAGTTGATGGCAATGGCAATGAGGGTGTCGTTAATCTGTATGATGTCGTTCGGCGTATCGCCAAGTTTCATGCCGTTTCTGTCCCTGAACCACTGGTTGCTGACTATCGAGCCGTCCTCAAAGTAGCTGAGTCGCCCATTGTCGGCTTGCCACATGCCTTCGTTCAAGAGGATAATCTTCTCTTGCGCGCGCGCGTGATATATATATAATAATGTAAGGCTGAAGAGTATCAAGAGTCGTTTCATACGCCAAAAGATAATGTGAGTTTATAGTTGCGACCTGGCATTGGATAGCGAGGAATGTGTTCATATTGGATGTCGAGCACGTCGCAAACCTCCAAGCAAAGCCCAAGCGAGACTTTTTTAATGTTGTGGGTGTAGGAAAGCTTCATGTCGATGTTGTGGTAAGGCTCCAGAATGTCCTCAGGATCTGCTTTGCTCCACATCCTTTCGCCTACATAAAGGTACGATGTGGTGAACTGAAGCGACCTCCAACCTGCTATCCCTGTAATGCCCGAAGAGAAGGTCGGCGAGTAACATATCGGCTTATCATACATATCTTCATCTGCCGGGTCAGTTCTGTCAACGTCCCTCTGCCAGGTAATTGACGAGAGAAGAGAGAAGTTCCACTGTTTCGTATGATAGTGCCCCTTTAGTGTCGCGTTCAATCCACGGCAGAAGGTCCTGCCGTAATTCATCATCGACCAAGTGTATGTACCCTTCAGCGGCAGGCAGACAATGCGGTTCTCTATCTTGTTCCGATAGATGTCGGCCTGAATGTCCATTGACCATTGACCATTGACCATTGACTTGCGTCCGCTGTTCCAATGGTATTCCACGCCAAGATTCAACTGCTTGGTGTCTTCGGGCTTCAGGTTGCGATTGCCGACCTGCGTGTAATAAAGGTCGTTGAGGGTCGGAGCGCGGAAGATTTCCTTGTACCAGGCTCGCAGAGTTACACCGTAGAGTGTGTAAGCCAACGACACTGCTGGCGTCCATCTGTCTATGGGATCGGCAGCTCCTGCCTGCACGAAAGTCCAGTCGGAATAGCGCTGATGGAGTGCCGATGCTGCAACTTGGATGCCTTTCCAATTAGCCTGAGCAGCAAAGACAAGCTTCTGATCCACACGCTTCACGTCTTCGAAGCGCTTCAGGTCGGCTTTCAAAATGCTGTACCTAATGTCGTAACTTGAGGAAAGCGACAGCCAGTCCCAAGGCATATAGGCAGCACAAAGGGCTCCATAGGCGTCCTGTTGGCGGTAATGGTTATTGACGCGAGCGGTGTTTTGGTTCTCCGGATAATCTGTGCAATAACGCAGATACTCGTTGGCATACTTGGTGTTTGCCTTGAAGAGGACTTTCTCGAAGAACCTTTTCTGATAACTTGCCTGCACAAAGAAATCACGATCCCACTCTCTGCCTACGTTTGTGTACTTGTCGCTCAAACGCCGAACGATACCACCTGGGCAGCCTCGCTCGGAATCATAATAGTAGATGTGCGACGAGAAACCATCCTTGAACAAAGCCGCTTCGACACGACCATAGCGGATGTCGCTGTTGGCGCGACGCCCCACAGTGTCCTCATATTCAGAATGATAGCGGAAAGGATAGTCGCCTCTGGATGTACAATACTCTCCGTCAACGAAACCCTGCCAGCCTTTCCACGAGAATTGTCCGTTCACTTTGGCCATCCAGGTATGGAACGAAGCGTTTCGCAACTGAACTGAAAGCGAGTCGTGAGTGGGCCTCTTGGTTTGCAAATAAACCGTTGCACCCGAGGCATATTCGCTTGCAGACTGGCAATAGTCGAGCCTGTTGGCATTGTAAAGTGACACAGTTTCCATTGATGAGAGCGAGAACTTGCCAAGGTCGACAGTTCCGTTCTGCGCATTTGTCAGGCGAATACCATCGACATAAACGCCAACATGCTGTGCTCCCAAAGAACGCACATTGATGGTCTTCAAACCGCCAAGCCCGCCATAATCCTTAATCTGTACGCCTGCAAAATACTTCAAAGCATCGGCAACCGATGTTGTACTCAGGGCTTGCAGGTCAGCACCACTCAGTGTTTGTGATGTCGCAATAGTGCGAACCGGTTGCTTCGAAGTGACAGTCACCTCGTGCAACTCCTTTATGCTGTCTGTTGGATTCTGCGCACTGGCACTTGCTGTCACAGCAAATGCCAATACGGTAGCCAGAATCGCTAGCAGATAGTATTTTATTAATTCATAGTTCATAGTTATGAATGCATAGT
>JAEEGF012138038.1_pt1 | contig 11552 bp, 12 predicted proteins | sample 9134171 | NCBI WGS metagenome assembly JAEEGF01 (sample SAMN16246542, study PRJNA631951) | gut metagenome | biome: gut microbiome; feature: rumen; material: AP-attached | host: Bos | place: Iran: Karaj | collected 2018-10 | reverse complement strand
AGTCGGGATTTGGCGGCGCAATACATTTCTTTTTCTATGATGTAATCAAGATAGCCATACAGCTTTTTCTAAAAGAATACAAATATAACTGTATGATTGATAAAAATATTGCAACAGGACTGATTAAATATCAGGAATATCGATTTGGTATTCCGTGACGACGAAGGATTCTGTATAATTAAAGATAGTGAAATTAAGAATTCAAGTTTATGGGGGAGTATTATGATTTTTATAATTGAAGGCATAGTCTTATGTGCACTATTTACCTTGATGGTTTACATCATGTCTAGAAATCCGATTAAGACATTGTACAACTATCCGCCGAAGATTCAGGAACGTGTAATGACCTTAGATGAATATAAGGACCAGGTTCCTACCCGAAAGAATAAGGTGGTAGCCAAAGTAGGAGCATCAGTATTATTTGTGGTGATTCTTGCTTTGATACTAAGATTTATCAATGGATATACAACATTCTTGCAGGCATTTGGATATGGTTTTTTGCTTTGGACTATCGTAAATGCGTATGATGCAATTGTGCTGGATATCATATGGTTTTGTCATGATCCGCAGTTCGTATTCAAAGGCACTGAGGACATGGTGGACGAGTATCACAACTATTGGTTCCATATCAAAGGATTTTTTATAGGTGAGGGACTGGCGATAGTGGTGTGCGCCCTGGCGGGGGTAGTTGTATCGCTGATGCCATAGAAAATCGCTATTTCATAGGTATCATAAACTTGGCTTTGAAATAGCTGCCTTCAATGGATGTTCCTAATATACCATCGTTTGAATTAAGAGTTTCCTGAACAATCTTAAGGCCCAATCCATGATTAAGCTTATCCATCTTTGTGGTTTCAAGATTTGGGTTAGAGGCTAACACATTTTCAGCTATTTTATTAGATATTTCGCAGCTTAAATAGCCTTTGATGCACTTAATTACAATGTGAATGTCTGGGTGGTCCACATTTTCACAAGCCTCCAAGGCATTGTTATATAGATTCAAAAAGATGGTACAAAATTCATCATCATTAATTGGTAATTCAGAAGGCAAAAGAATTTCTGAATAAACTTTTATTCCGTGCTTTTGAGCCTCTGATATTTTACGATTTAAGATGTAATCTATCATAGAATTACCAGTGGAAATTGCAGAGATACTTTGGATTTTTGCACCGATTGTTTCATCCAAATAAGCCTGAAGCTTATCATATTTTTGCTCATTCAACAGCGTCTGAATGTACAAATAATTATTCTTTAGTTCGTGACGCTCCTTCTTAATACGTTCTTCTAACTCCAACGAATATCTGTATCTGAATACCTGGGCCTTGGTTTCAGTAAGGGCTTTGTCTAATCGTCTTTGTTCATAATTGCCTATCATAAAGGTTGAAAACAAATCATAGAAAATTGGCAAAATAGGAATGATAAGAAATGCCAAAATAGCATCCTTGTATTCATCCCAAAATGAAATATTCATAACTCCAAGAAGATAATAAACACTGAGACTGATAGGTAGATATAATACTGCATAGTATCTAGGATGGATGTTGTTTTTATCAATTATTAAAGGGTAGTTGATAAAAGTTGAAGCTAGGAGTATAAGTAGCCCAACGAGTATAATGAAAAATATAATATCGATAATCTGGTATTCAGCGGCAGGAATGATTTTTTCATTTCTATAGATAGGAGAGCAAGCCATTTTTGCCAACTGAATGAATGCTGTGAAAAATGAAATATATACTGTTTTTGAAAGAAAATTGCCTTCTAAACAAATGTGGGAAAATAGAAGAGCGAGTGGTAAAGAAACAATATAAAAATACCAATAAGGTCTATTGTAATCCCAAAATGGTAGAATATAAGGAATATATTTTAAAGTCAAAAAGACACCCATGGTAACTACAAAATAGCTAGCGTTTGTCCAAGGTGCTTTCTTTTTTGGAAATATGCAATGCAACATATATATAAGGATGGCAAAATGAATAATGCCTTCTATTTCCCAGTTCCTAAATATCTGATACAACATAAAATCTCCTTTTATGACATAGAATAATTGATAAATAATTGTTTTAGAGTATCGCTGCTGCCTCGACTTATCGGTAACTCCTCGCCACCAGTTAATATGATACTATTCTTCGTAATTCTGAAAATGTAATCCATGTTTACAAGAAAGCTTCTGTGAATTCTCACAAAATGAAAGCTCTCAAGCTTTTCCTCTAAATCCATAAGCTTCATTTTCACCGTGGAATCACCATTTGTGGTAACGATTTTGCATTCCTTACGCTGTGCTTCAACATATATTATGTTTCTAGCATCGAAGGATAAAACATCGCCGCCATTGTTCTCTATGATGGTAAAGGTCTGTGGAGAACGTCTTTTTAGTTCATTGATTATGGAATCTACCAAAGACGGGCAAAGCTCCTTCAATTCGGATTTACGAATAAATCGAAATGGCTGGACTTCGAATGTTTGAAATACTAGCTCCTCTTTATTTGAAATAAAAATAACAAGAGCATCCTTGGATAGCTGTCTTATCTTTCGGCAAACGGATATACCATCGATGTTTGGCATTTCGATGTCTAAAAAAATGATGTCATAGTTAAAATGACTTTCAAACATAGACAGAAAACCTTCACTATCTGTAAAGAAATCAAAGGCAACTGCTGTATTACATTTCGCAAATTCGTCAGCTAGCAAAGCCTTTGTAGAATTTAAAATATCAAGTTCATCATCAACAATCGCTGCTTGATACATAAGACCTCCAAAATCATTTATTAATCTATATATGATTATACTTAATAGATTAGTTTCTTACTAGGAGCATTCCGTACCATATTTTTGCATTTCGTACCAAATCCTATTTTTGGAAAAAGAAGATGCTAAAGTATACCTATCTTAATTGTTAGGAGGATGTTTTATGAGCGTGAAAAAATTCACCAGACTATGGACAATCATTATTGCAGTAGTTACTTTACTTGCAATAGTTGTTAGCATCGTTCTTACGGGCCCATTATACACTGTTATGAACATGTATTTTGGAAAAGGCGATGCTGTTATTAAGCAAAATGAGTTCGCTAGTTCGCTAGACGGAGATTATTACAAGCTTGAGCATCAGGATGCTGATAGTCTTCTTAGCGCCAGCGCACAAAAAGCTGAACAGGTAGAAGAGGAAGGAATCGTTCTTCTTAAAAATGATAATCAGGTTCTTCCTCTCACAGCTAAAGAGACAAATGTATCTTTATTCGGAAGAACATCTGTTGATCCAGTTTACACTGGTGCGGGAAGCGCGGCTACTGAAAGTACTCCAGTAGATTATAAGGCTGCTTTGGAGGCAAACGGTTTTAATGTAAACGAAAGCCTTTATGATTTTTATGCCAACCATGAAATCACAACAACACCAATTAAAACAAAGATGCAGACTGGAATGGGTGAGATGGATGTTGAATATACAGGCCGTGGATTCATCTCATCTATGGGAACAGCAATGTTTACAGGCGATATTATTGCAGAGGTGCCAGCGAAGGATTATCCAGAAGATTTAAAGGATAGCTTTGCAAAATATGGTGATGCAGCTATCGTATTCATTGGCCGTGTTGGTGGTGAAGGTTGTGACCTTCCAACAGATATGTCTGAGTATGATGTGGCAAAAGAGGACAAGAATAAATCTTATCTTGAATTAGATAGTCGCGAGATGGATATGCTCTCTTATGTTAAGGCTCAGAAGGATGCCGGTGCATTCAACAAAATCGTAGTTGTTCTTAACACAGCAAACGCCATGGAGCTTGGATTCTTGAATGATGAATCATATGGAATTGATGCAGCTGTTTGGGTAGGTTGTATCGGTGACCAGGGCGCAAATGCAGTGGCAAAGGTATTAAACGGAACTGTTAATCCATCAGGTAGAACAGTTGATACTTATGTAAGTGATTTAACAAAAGACCCTACATACGTTAACTTTGATGATACTTTCTACAACAATATTGATGGAAGTATCGGTGGATATGAATCTGGTAGATTCAATGAGTATGAAGAAGGTATTTATGTAGGCTATCGCTATTACGAAACAGCGGCAGCTGAGGCAATGGATGGAAACTATGATGGTTTTGATTATGATGAGGTTGTAGTTTATCCATTCGGTTATGGTTTATCATATACAACTTTTGAAAAAGAGTATGTGGGAACACCTAGCTACAATGATGGCATATTTACATTCAATGTTAAAGTTACTAACACAGGCGATGTTGCCGGTAAAGATGTAGTTGAAATATATGAGGAAAGCCCTTACACAAAGGGTGGCATTGAAAAGAGCAAGGTTGTTCTTGCTGGATTTGCAAAGACTAATGTTATTAATCCTGGAGAATCTGAAGAAGTTACTATTGAAATAAAGGCAGAAGATTTAGCTTCATACGATTACAAGAATAACAAGGCTTATGTACTTGATGAAGGTAAATACAAATTCTACCTCAGCGACAATTCACACAGCTGGGCTTCAATAGATGCAGAAGATTCTGCAAAGGTATACACACATGATTTTGATGCATGGGTATTTGATAAAGACAACAAGCGAAGCACAGATTTAATCGCAGCAACAAATCAGTTTGATGATGTGTCTGCAGAGTTTGTAGATATTCCAACAGAGGGCAAGCCGCTCAACTTCTCAAGAGCAGATTTTGCCGGAACATTCCCTACAGCTCCTACTGAAGCTGATATGACAGCAGAAGATTACATTAAAACAGCTCACGAAACTGTTTATGATGAAAACACAAATAAAGAAACTGGAAATGTAGAAGGAAGTGTGGCATACACTGACAAGATGCCTACAACAAAGGCAAACAACGGAATTCAATTAATATCATTAAGAGGTTTAGATTATAACGACCCAGCATGGGATTTATTGTTAGATGAGCTTGATATGTCCACAGTTGCTAACATGCTTGCAAACGCTGGATACAACACAGCAGAGCTTACAGATATCGGCAAGCCAGCGACTCTTGATTATGATGGCCCTATGGGATGGTCTACATGGGTATCAGCATCTGGCAAGGATGCAATCTGTTTAGGCTTCCCGGCAGAAGAAGTTCTTGCAGCTACATGGAACGAAGCATTAGCTGAAGAAATGGGACAGATTATTGGCGAGCAGGGTCTCTATAACGGATTTAATGGTTGGTATGCTCCAGCTATGAACACACATAGAAATGCTTTCGCTGGACGTAACTATGAGTATTATTCAGAAGATGGTTTACTTGCTGGTAAGATGGCAGCTTCAGAAGTAAGCGGAGTAATGAAGTACGGTTCTTACTGCTACTTAAAGCACTTCGCACTTAACGACAAGGAAGATGGTAGAAATGGTATTGCAACATGGGCTAACGAGCAGGCAATCCGTGAAATCTATTTGAAGCCTTTCGAGATTGCAGTTAAAGAAGCAAAGGCAGATGTGAACTACTATGATGAGGATGGAAAGCTTCAGACATCTACAATCAAGGCAGCTACTGCAATCATGAGCTCTTACAATAGAATTGGCTGCACATGGTCAGGTGCTCGCTATGGACTTATGACAACAATCTTACGTGATGAATGGGGATTTAATGGTGCAGTTCTTACAGATTATTATGGTGGTAGCGCATACATGGATCCAGATTCAGGAATTAGAGCAGGAAATGATTTAATGCTTAATACATTTGCTGATGGTAGCCTTTCAGACCAAAAGTCAGCAACAGGTGTAGCAGCTATGAGAAGAGCAGCACACAACACTCTTTACATGGTTGTAAATTCAAACGCAATGCAAGGCATTGTACCTGGTTCAACAGTTACCTACAAGCTTGCAACATGGCAGAAATGTTTAATTGCAGGCGATATAGTAGCAGCAGCTATCGTTATTCTTGGAATTGTATTAATTCTAAAGAAAAGAAAAACTGCATAACATTCTCTAAGCCAGAGCCTGATGGTTCTGGCTTCTTCCTTTGCGCGCCATGGGCAGTGGAGAATCAAAATATTGCCTGTATAGACAAACGATGATATAATGTGTCTATATAAAATGGAGGTGATAATTATGTTTACACAGCAAGAAGTAATCAGACCATCTGCAGATTTACGAAATCACTATAATGAAATTTCCAGACAGTGCCATGAGGATAATGAAGCTGTTATTATTACGGTAAATGGGCGAGGCGATACGGTTACACTCGCATATGAAGAATATAAAAGAATGAAAGCAAGGATTGAGCTTTTGGAGATTCTCGCAGAAGCTGATGAAGATGTTAAGTACGGAAGAGTTGCACCTATAAAAGATACATTTGACGATTTGAGGAATCTTCTTAAGGAGGGGCAGGTTTGAATTACGAAGTTATAAGAACTGATACAGCAGATTCCTTAATTCGAAAAATCGTTCTTCATGTTGCAGAAAATTTTGGAACAGATGTGGCATTGGAAAAATTGAATAATCTTGAAGAAGCTATTATGAGTCTGGGCGAGAATCCATACATTGGCACAGATCCAAAGTATAATATACTTAAGCGACAAGGATATATGGTTCTTATTTTGGAAAAAGACCTTGTGTTTTATAAGATTGATGATGAAAAGAAACAGGTTATAGTATATGCAGTTGTAGATCAAAGACAGGATTACTTGAGTATTATAAGAGGCTTGTAGAATTAGAATGGCTAAAGAAGTCTATAGAATACTATATTCATGACAATGGGGAACATTTACGTAGCAGGTGTGTTGGTTGAGTACTTTTTGATTGGTATGATTGAGATAACATATTTTCAACTTTTTCTATTTATAACAATAATATGGATTATTACTCGATGTATCATAGCGATAAGATTGAAGACATTTTCAGTAAAGCGTGAAATTCAGCTGCTTTTGGTGTATGTGTGTATCGTTGTTATTTGCAGATTTGTATGCTTCGAATTCCATCTTGAGAATGGAAAGATACAGACATTAAGGGTAGGCTTTGAAGATGATATACGTGATATGATCAATATCATTCCATTTTACTTTCTTGTTGACCGGTATCATGGTTGGCAGATGAATATTATTGCGAATATTGCAATGTTCATACCGGTTGGGATCGTATGGCCAATTTGCTTCAGAAAACTTGATACGATTAAAAAGACTATATTAGCAGGTGCCGGGTTTACTCTGCTTATCGAAGTGACTCAGCTCTTTTTCCTCGGAAGACATACGGATGTTGATGACTTGATCTTAAACACAAGCGGTGTAGCAATTGGCGCATGTATTGTATTCTTGATTCGGAGAAAGCAGAAGAAAGAATAGTTCTTTATACAGTTGAATTCAAGTATGTCGGGAGGATGCGATAGTAAGTTATATTGGAAGTTAATCGCACAACTTCAAATTTGTCGCCCTAATTGAATATTGAACGTTACATAGCAGTTATCTCAATCGAGGTAGCTGCTTTTTTGCGCTTATTTTGAGCAGTAACTATTTAAAGGAGGTAGGAGTAGTATATGCTATTGCATAAAGATAGAGAGTGCTTGAGAAAATAGTCGAAGAGGCAATTTACGATAAGGACTATGCAGCAGGTTTTTTACCTGCTGTATTTTTATGCAAAAAATCATTTTTCGTCCTTATAGATTAGGGGGAGTTCAGTGGGGTTAAGTGAGAGAATAGTTTTTTCTCTTACTTGATCCTTGAAAAGAGCATATACATTCACTAAGTACGTTCCCGTGGATTCGAGTCTCAAAGGTACGCCTTGCGCGATATAGCATCACTGGGAAGTCGGTAGCACCGGCATTGGCGAAGACGGCCGATACTTCCGCTTAGCCACAGCCAGTAGGGCATACGCTTCTTTCAGAAGACACCTGCATGCACTTAGCGTGAAGGAGCAGGAGATTATCATTCCGCTTCCATTGCGTATGAGCTTCATACGAAGGCGGTGGATATTCTTGAAGGCCAGCGTGTGGATCCGACCTTTTATCCGGTGGTCTACGGACTGAAGGATGATAAGGACTGGGAGGATAAAGCGAACTGGTACAAGGTAAATCCTTCGCTGGGCTATACCGTAGACATTGAGCGCTTGCGTGATGCCTACTGGGAGGCAAAGCAGAATCTGGCGGATGAGGTGACCTTCAAGTGGCTGAGGCTGAATATGTGGGTTTCAAGCACTGTGGCATGGATACCGGATGCGATATTCATGAAAGGCATCTGGTTCTCATATGGATGACCGGCAACGTGGTAGTCGATACAGATCCTGCCGGAAACATCAAGGTAACGAAGGCAAAATCAAAAGAAAAGATTGACGGCATTGTGGCTGCGATCATGGCGCTTGACCGGTGCATAGGCAATCAGACGGAGCCGCAGGGGAGTGTTTATGATGAGCGCGGTCTGTTGGTCTTGTAAAAGGATTCTTGACAAACTATCAATTGATGCGTATACTATCAATTGATAGTGAATATATTAAGGGAGGTAATTGACATTTTTTTTAGCACGCAATCGAAAAAAAGAGAAGACATCGCTTTCCTGGAAGAATTGAAAGAGCTTCTGGGAAAAGAGGATTTTAATATAGATTCTGATCTTACGCTGATAAAAAAGAAAAAGCCCAATGATGAAGAACACTCTACACCATATACACTATTGGATCTTGACTATGATACATGGGATGTGGTTGAGAGACTTAAAGAGCTAACAGTTTCCGAGTATTCCGAGACAAAGATTGACAAAGATGATTTAAATCCACCATTATTGTTTGTTTTCGGAAAAGACATTAACAGAAAGCTTGTTTATGTGAAATTAAAGATTAAGGGAGATCAGAAGCGACGCATATTATGCGTGTCATTCCATTACGCAAGTGATCCTATGAAATTCCCATATGCGTAAACGGAAAGGAAAGGAGGCAAACTATGGAGGCCAGCACATTAATTAGAAAGGTTCATATGGATTGTCCTTTGTGCGACAAAACACATGAAGTGGAAGAAAGAAAACGCTTTGCAACGATTACTCTGAAAGGGGATAAGGTAACCTATGAAGAGAGGTTTTATTTTTGTGCAAATGCGGATGATGAGGAAAATGAATTTGAAACTGGCTCTATGACAAATGAAAATCTTCTCAACGCTAGGAATGCATATCGTGTTAAACATGGATTACTTACTTCTGATGAAATCGTGGCAATAAGAGAAAGCTATGGATTGTCTCAAGTAGACTTAGCAAGATTACTTGGATGGGGAGAAGCTACAATTTCTCGTTATGAGAGTAAGGCAATTCAAGATGAGGCATATGATACTATGCTACGTTTGATAAAAGATAATCCGTTGCAAGCTTTAGAATTTTTGAAGAAAAATGCGGATAAATTTCCTGATCTTAAAAGACTTGAAGTAAGATCAAAAATCGTGGAGAAGTTAGATTCATATGGAAAAGAATACCTGACACGACAAGCATTTGAAGGTGAGTATGCAAGTTTTGAAGAGCCCTCTGATTCAAATGGATTTGTTTTGTTGGATATAGATAAGCTTGAAGCCGCTATTTCCTATATAGCTGAGAAGGTATCAAATCTTTTCAAGGTTAAGTTGATGAAAATGCTTTGGTACGCTGACGCCTTATCTTATAAAGAGAATGGAGTTGCAATTACCGGATTGGTTTATCGCCATAATGAAATGGGTGCACTTCCGATTGGGCATTATAGCCTCATGAATCTTGAAAACCTGAATGTTCGTGAGGAAGTAAGCATCAACTATGATTCCATGCTTCATATTTATCCGAGTAAGGGCATGGATTATAGTGTATTAAGCGATAAGGATAAATCTATTTTGGATGCTGTGATAAGGAAGTTTAAGAATTATAAGGCACAAGAAATTGTAGATTACATGCATGAGGAAAAGGCATATCAAGGAACAAATCCTGGAGAAATAATACCATTTTCGATGGCTAGGGAGATAAGAACTTTTTAATGCTTGAACACTTATTGCAATAATGAGGCACTTGCAGTGATGCGAGTGCCTTTTGGAGGTTTTTTATATGAAGTGGATTTATCTATTGATTGCCGGAGCGTTAGAAATCACCTGGGCTGTGGCAATGAAAATGTCTAACGGATTTACGGTACTGGTTCCATCGATTGTTACCGGAGTGGGCTACATAGCCAGTGCTGTATTCTTAGCAATTGCACTAAGACAGTTGCCTTTGGGTACTGCCTATGCTATGTGGACTGGAATGGGAATACTTGGAACGACGCTGCTTGGTGTATTTCTTTTTCATGAAAAACTGTCGGTTCCGCAGGTCATATGTGTTATTCTAATTGTAGTTGGAATTGCAGGACTTAAGATTCTTGCAAAAGAATGAGAATAAAAGGAAGAGCTGGACAGTGTAGAGTGGTTCGACCTGGAGGAAGTTTATCAGGCATGCCAGCCACCAAGGGATGAGAAGTTCTGCGTTCCTATGGGCGGGCTTGAGATAGTTCGTAAATATGTTAAGGGGGAATTCTAATTGCAGATATTATACAGATTATTGCAATGTACTTGGGGATTACCTCAGACATTGGCGGGAGCTTTTGTTTTTATTTTAAATAGAGAATGTAAGCATTATTCGTATAAAGGTTCAATTGTTACCGAATGGAAGAGCAAGTCCAGCTTGTCATTAGGAATGTTTCTTTTTGTATCGGATGATCCGTTTTTTTATTACGAGGGAAAAAGAAAGAATTATTCTGAGGAAGCGTTTTTTAAAATGCTAATGGTGCATGAATATGGACACACAATTCAATCATTAATATTTGGCCCTTTATATTTAATTGCTGTTGGACTACCATCTATTCTTTGGAGTTTTCTACCGGTTTTTGTGAGGAAACGTGATGCTGAGAAGATATCTTACTTTTCTGCATATCCAGAGAGATGGGCAAATCATCTAGGAGAACGCATCACAGGAGATAATTCGATAGGAGAACCAATATAAGAACAGGAGGCGCTTTAAGTGCCTCCTGCCTGGTTACTTTACATATTCAGCAATTGCACGGCTGACAAACTCGGCAGTACCATTTCCACCGGCTTTATCGATGTTGGTTTTGAATTCGCCTTCTGCGGCGTACATCTTACCAAGACCTGCAAGAATTTCATTGGTGCATTCATAGAAGTTCTGGGTGATGTAGTTCTGGATATCTTTTACGATAGCCTGAGCTTCGGAAGATTTAGGATCAGAATCCTTAAGCTTGCCACATTTCTCAAATAACTTCATGAAATTGCTCCAAAGCATTTTCTCATCATCCTTAGAACGGGAAGCTGATTTCTGTTCATATTCTGAAAAAGCTTTGCTGTCTCCCCATTGCTCTTTAGCTTTTCTTGTGTATTCCTCTAACTTACTAGTATCAAATGCTGTAAAATCCATAATATTATTTCCTCCGTTTTGTATTCCACGGGCGAAATCTATAAGGCTTTCTAGATGCTTTTTTTTCATTGTAAGAAGTTCAATCTGTTGTTCCAGGGCCTTCTTTTTGTCAAAATCAGGCCGCGTAATGATTTCCTTAATTTCTTTTAACGGGAACTCCAGCTCTCTGAATAATAAAATCTGTTGCAAACGTTCCATTGCTGCATCGTCATACAGCCGATACCCTGATTCAG
>JAEEGF012025382.1_pt1 | contig 11554 bp, 8 predicted proteins | sample 9134171 | NCBI WGS metagenome assembly JAEEGF01 (sample SAMN16246542, study PRJNA631951) | gut metagenome | biome: gut microbiome; feature: rumen; material: AP-attached | host: Bos | place: Iran: Karaj | collected 2018-10 | reverse complement strand
CATATCAAGATTCAAAGCATCCTGCTCAGCTGCAGCTGCAGCCTCTGTAGCATTACCTGCACCGGGCTCAACTGATGGTGGCTGAAGGTCTGATCTGTTGGATCTGATGATCTCGCTGTACTGTGTGAGTGCTGATAAGATATTATCATTGCTCTGATTTATGGAATTAACCATATTATCGCTATTCTGAGTAACTGAAGCGATGATGTTCTCACTATTCTGCTTGATGGAAGCGATCATCTCTTCATTCTGTCTGTTGGTAGCGTCAATGGACTGAGAAATAATGTCCTCTACGCCAGCAAGAAGCTGATCCGTGTACTGAACAGCTGCAGCCTTCATTTCATTGGCCTCGATGTTGGCTCTGTCCAGAATCTCTTTAGCTCTATTAGCAGCCTGATTGATAACTTCGTTGGCCTGTGCATAAGCCTGCTGCATGATCTCGTGCTCATTTATTAGTTCATTGGTATGAACTGTAGCTTCATCAATAAGGGCCTGAGCCTTCTGCTTAGCATCGTTGAGGATGGCTTCCTTATTGCTGATGATCTTCTGGTAACGCTTAATTTCTTCAGGAGTCTTGCTGCGAAGCTCTCTGAGGAGTTCGTCGATTTCTTCTTTGTTAACTATGATCTTGGTCTGAGATAGTGGCTGAGGTTTGCAATTATCAATATAGGTCTCAATTTCATCAATAAGTTGCTCAATCCTGCTTGTCATTTTTTATCCCCCTAACATTTAGGTTTATTATCTATATCCAAATTTTTTATACAATGCATCTGCTACAAAATCAGAAACGCAAGGGCTTATATCCCCATTATAACTTGCGATTTCTTTTACCACAGAGCTGCTCAAATAAGAATATGTAAGACTTGTTGTAAGGAAAACCGTGTCTACCTCATTGTGCGACAATTCCTTGTTGGTCTGAGCTATCTGCAGTTCATACTCAAAATCTGTAATGGCGCGAAGACCACGGATAACAATATGAATATTGTGTTCCTTGCAATAATTGATAAGTAATCCGTCAAAGGACTCGATAACGACGTTGTCCAGGTCTTTCACGGACTCTCTTAACATTTTAACACGTTCATCAAGCGTAAACAATGGAGTTTTGGCTGAATTGCACATCACAGCCACTATCACGGTGTCAAACATTGCAGAGGCACGCTTGATAATATCGAGATGCCCCAGGGTTACAGGATCAAAGCTTCCCGGATAAAGAGCTGTTTTCATGAATTCGCCTTTCTATAAATGAATACGTGTTTATTGGTCTTGTATTCTTTTTCTCTGCGGACTTCAAAGCCGAAGTCTTCAACAAAGGAAAAATCCTGCTCCAGCGGAGATTCAACAATTATCATGGTATGCTCGGTAACGTAGTTCATGGCAGATAACTGAGAAAGGGTTCTCTCATAAAGATCCTCGTGATAAGGCGGATCGATAAAGATGATATCTGCTTCTTCCTCATGAATATTGCGAAGTCCCAGAACCACATCCTGCTTGAGAACAGTGGATACTTCCTCGAAGTGTGTGGTCTTAAGGTTTGTGAGAATGCACTTGTAAGCATTGTTGCTGTTCTCGATAAAATATGCCTTTTTAGCGCCTCTTGAAAGAGCCTCAATACCTATTCCGCCGCTTCCGGAGAAAAGATCCAGAAATACAGCGCCGGGAACCTGAAGCTGAATCATATTAAATAAGGTTTCCTTAATTCTGTCCTGAGTTGGCCTTGTATCATTGCCATCAGGAGTTATAAGCTTAAGCCTTCTGGCGCTTCCTGCAATTACTCTCATAATCTCACCTTTGTTCCTTTTGTATCTCTGCTGGTCACCTTGAGATGTCCAAGTTCCAGCTTCTTACTGTTATGTTCTATCGCCTTATCTTCCATGTCGTTGAGGTAATAAACGTCTCTGATGTAGTCGTTTTTACCAAGGCGCATGCCTCTTACACCAACGGCTGCCTTTTTCTTCTCAGGAATGGTATCCACATAGAATCTCAGGAAGAAGCCGTCGTTTGACCTAAGGATAACAGTCTTTTGTGTGTGAAGAATCTCAACATTTACTACTTCATCGTCGTCCATAAGCTTGGTTGCAGCCACGGTTCTCTTGGAAACATCGAACTCACCGCCATCAACCACCTTCATCATGGACATCTTGGTGGTAAATACCATTCTGTAGAGATTCAGATCAGACTGGCTTGCTGCCAGCACAATGGTCTCTTTAGCAGTATCAAAGTTGCTGACATTATCAATAGGAATACCCTTATCTCTCATCTTGGCCTGAGGAAGATCCATGGCCTTAACTGTATGAAGGTTACCGGTGTTGGTAAAGAAACATACCTTTCCGGTGTTCTTCATAACAAAAGAGAATTTAAATTCTGAATTAATTGTATCTTTGTTTTTCTCATAAGTCGAGACATCAATGGTCTTGGCATAGCCAAATCTGTCCATGATAAATGCAACATCGATTTCCTCGACAGGTTTTTCCTCATAAACTGCATTCTCACGGTTCTCTATAAGAGTCTTTCTGGGCTGCTGGAACTCCTTCCTGATCTTGCGAAGGTCGTCCAAAATAACCATAGACATTGAGTTGTGACTCTCAAGAATATCCTCGTATCTGTAGATATTAGCTACTGTCTGCTCATGTTCCTTAATAAGGGCATTGAGCTCAAGACCAATGAGTTTGTATAATCTCATATCAAGAATGGCATCAGCCTGAGCCTCTGTGAAAAGAAGCTGTGCTGCCATAGCCTTGGATTCGCGGGACTTGAACTTGATTCCCTCGGTAACACCATTAACAAGGCAGTTCTTGGCCATAGGTCTGTCTGTGGAGCCTCTTAAAATCTCGATAACAAGATCAATTACATTGCAGGCCTTAATAAGACCTTCCTGAATTTCCTTTTTATCCTGCTCTTTTTTAAGAAGAGTTGTATATTTCCTTGTGGCAATCTCAAACTGGAAGTCCGCACAGGCTCTCATGATTTCCTTGAGAGACAGGGTCTCGGGACGTCCGTTATCAATGGCCAGCATGTTTACACCAAAGGTGTCTTCAAGCTTTGTCTTTTTATAAAGAAGGTTAGTGAAGTTCTCAACATCAGTGTCCTTCTTAAGTTCGATAACGATCCTGATTCCTTCCTTGGAGGACTGGTTGGAGATATCAACAATATCATTGGTGATCTTCTTCTCAGCAAGCTCAGCCACATCTGACATGAATTTGCCGATACCCATTCCTATCATGGTGTAAGGAATCTCAGTAATAACAAGGTTTATGTGACCATTTTTGCCCTTCTCGGTCTCAACCTTACCGCGAACTCTGATCTTGCCGACACCGGTCTCGTAGATCTCAAGCAGCTCATCTTTGTTGATGATGAGTCCACCGGTGGGGAAATCTGGTCCCTTTATGTATTTCATCAGGTCTTTTGTAGACAGGGTGTCATCCTGAATATATGCCATCTCGGCATCGATAACTTCCGCAAGGTTGTGAGGAGGTGTGCTGGTGGCCATACCAACAGCGATACCCTCTGAACCGTTAATAAGGAAATTTGGAATCCTTACGGGAAGTACGGAGGGCTCACGCTCAGTCTCATCAAAGTTGGGAACAAAATCTACTACATTCTTATCAAGATCTTCCAAAAAGCTTTCCTGTGTTATCTTGGCAAGTCTTGCCTCGGTATAACGCATAGCAGCCTGAGGGTCGCCCTCGATATTACCAAAATTTCCGTGACCATCTACCAACGGGATGCATTTCTTGAAATCCTGAGTCATCACCACAAGACAGTCATAAATAGAGCTGTCGCCGTGGGGATGATATTTACCCATGGTATCACCGACAATTCTGGCACTCTTACGATATGGTCTGTCATATCTTATGCCCAGTTCGTACATGTCATATAAAGTTCTTCTCTGAACAGGCTTAAGTCCATCCCTGATATCAGGCAGAGCACGTGCCACGATAACACTCATGGCATAGTCGATGAATGACTTTTGCATCACATCGGAATATTCGGTCTTAATAATTCTATCTTCCATAATTACTCCAGGTAGTTAATATCAAATATCAAGCTCAGCGTCAGTTGCATGCTGATGAATAAACTCTCTTCTGGGCGGAACATCAACACCCATAAGAAGTTCTGTCATAAATGAAGCCATCTTTGCATCTTCTATTTCTACTGACTTAAGAAGTCTTCTCTCAGGGTCAAGCGTGGTCTCCCATAGCTGATCTGGATCCATCTCACCAAGACCTTTGTACCTCTGAAGAGTGAAATTGCCTTTATGAGATGCTCTGTACTTGGCAAGAGCATTGTCATCATAGAGGTATTCCTCTTTTCCCTTGGAAGGCATAGCCTTGTAAAGAGGAGGCATTGCTATATATACATGTCCCTGATAAATAAGCTCAGGCATAAATCTATAGAAAAGAGTAAGTAAAAGTGTGGCGATGTGCTCACCGTCAACATCGGCATCGGCCATGATTATGATCTTGTCATAACGGAGCTTGTTGATATCAAAGTCATTACCATATCCTTCGGAAAATCCGCAGCCAAAGGCATTGATCATGGTCTTGATCTCGGCGTTGGCAAGAACCTTGTCTATGCTGGCCTTCTCAACGTTGAGGATCTTACCTCTGATCGGAAGAATAGCCTGGAAGTTCCTGTCTCTGGCCATCTTGGCACTTCCGCCCGCAGAATCACCCTCTACGATGAAGATTTCACATTTAGATGCATCTTTACTGATGCAGTTTGCAAGCTTACCATTGGAATCAAAGGAGTATTTCTGCTTGGTAAGCATATTTGTCTTAGCTTTTTCTTCTGTCTTACGGATCTTGGCTGCTTTTTCCGCACAGCCGATTATAGCCTTTAAGGTCTCAAGATTTCTGTCAAAAAATCTGGTGACTTCATCATTAGTTATCTTGGAAACAACCTTTGCAGCATCCTGGTTATCAAGCTTGGTCTTGGTCTGACCTTCAAATCTTGGATCGGGGTGCTTGATGGAAACAACGGCAGTCATTCCGTTTCTTACATCAGTACCGGTGAAATTAACATCCTTTTCCTTGAGGATATTAAGTTCTCTGGCGTACTGATTGATAATATTGGTAAACATGGTTTTAAAGCCGGTGAGGTGTGTACCACCCTCGGCGTTATAGATGTTATTACAGAAACCAAGAACCTCTTCGTGGAATTCATTTACGTACTGGAAAGCAACTTCCACTTCCACGCCTTCGCTCTCGCCGCTAAAAGAAATAACATCGTGAACAGCCTCTTTGGACTTGTTCATATCCTTGATGAATCCTGTGATTCCATCAGGCTCGTGGAATTCGATGTATTCCTCAACTCCCGGGCGCTTATCCTGGAAAATGATCGTAAGTGAAGGATTGAGGTAAGCTGTCTCGTGAAGTCTTGATTTTATATCGTCTTCTTTGAATCTTGTCTTTTCAAAAATGGTGTCATCAGGAAGGAAATTGATGGTGGTTCCTGACTCCTTGGTAGTTCCAATGGGCTTAAGAAGACCGTTCTCAAGCTCAACGGTGGGAATGCCACGTTCATAGGCATCCTCGTAGATGAAACCGTCTTTCTTAACTCTTACTGTCATTCTGGTAGAAAGAGCATTTACAACGGAGGAACCAACACCGTGAAGACCACCACTGGTCTTATAGGCATTATTATCAAACTTACCACCTGCATGAAGCATGGTAAGTACAACTCGCTCTGCGGTAATTCCCTTGGCGTGCATGCCCACAGGGATACCTCGTCCATTATCCTCTACTGTGGCTGAACCGTCAGCCTCTAAAGTTACGTGAATTCTTGTGCAGAAACCTGCCAGATGTTCGTCAACGGCATTGTCCACAATCTCATACACCAGGTGATTAAGTCCCCTGGTGGTGACGCTGCCGATATACATTCCCGGGCGCTTTCTAACTGCCTCCAGGCCCTCTAATACGGTAATACTCGAAGCATCATATTGTTCGTATGAAGCCATAAAAAACCCCTTTTCAAAACTTTTCTTGTCTTAATATATTAATCAAAAATGCAATTTTCTGGTAACTGTAACCGCCAGTGCCCCGGGACCAATGTGGCAGGCTACGGAAAGAGAAAGCGGATCCATGTTTACTTCAACACCGGGAAATGCTGCCTCAACCTCGCTCTTCCACTCATTTGCAAAATCAAGATTATTGGTGTATGCACAGGAAATCCAGAAATCCTTAGCTTCGAAGCCGCCAAAACGGTTCTCGATATCAGCCTTAATTGCATTTATCATTATATTTTTTCCCTGGGAAGATGTTCTGGTCTTGGCAAAAGCATCAAGCTTTTCACCCTGAATCTGCAGAACAGGCTTTAACTTGAGAAGTGTTCCAAGAGCAGCTGCTGCAGGAGTGATTCGTCCGCCTTTTTTGAGGTAATAAAGAGTATCCAGCATAATATAGATACTGGATTCAAATTTATTCTCCATGAGTTTATCTACTATCTGCTGAGCAGAAAAGCCTGCTTCAGCCATAGCCTTTGCATCAAGGGCTGACTGTCTCTGGGTTACAGATATACGCTGGTTATCAACCACGTACACTTTGCCCTCATATTCCTCGTTGGCTATCATCATAGCGCTCTGGCAGGAACCCGAAAGGCCGCTGCTCATGGGGATATATATAATCTCATCAAAGTCCTTTAAAACTTCATCCCATAAGGTCATAAGAGAATCCGGAGACGGCTGACTTGTTGAAACGGTCGCATCATCCGCCAGCTTCTGATAAAACTGCTCCTGAGAAAGATTTATATCTTCATAGAAATCTTCGTCGTTTATTCTAAAAGGCATTGGAACAACAAAAATACCAAGTTCCTTCGCCTGCTGCTGAGTTACACCACTATTGCTGTCAGTAATAATTGCTATCTTAGACATAGATCTTTTTACATATCGCAAAAAAGCCGATAATCCTCCTATTATTAATTTCAATAAAAATTTTACTTTTATAAGGTCGCAAAGTCAACAGAATTCGCCGATTTTGTGTTCAAAGTTTCTTTTAATACACGATATTGTGGAGAGTTAAGTTCGGGATCTTCCATTAGAATTCTGTCGGCGTCTATGGCAGACTCTTTTACCAGGTCACTGTCGTGGTAGATGTCTCCCAGTCTGAAATTAAGCTCTCCACTCTGCCTTACTCCAAAGAGATCTCCGGGGCCTCTCTGGTTAAGATCCTCTTCCGCGATCTTAAAGCCATCGTTGGATTTATTCATGATATCAAGCCTCTGAGCAGCTTCTTTACCCTCTGAGGTGTTGATAAATATACAATAGGACTGGTATTTGCCTCTTCCTACACGGCCCCTTAGCTGATGAAGCTGAGAAAGACCGAATCTCTCAGAGTTCTCGATCATCATGACTGTGGCGTTTGGAACGTTAATACCAACCTCAATTACCGTTGTTGATACCAGCACATCGATATCTTTTCTGGCAAAAGCTTCCATTATCTCATCCTTCTGGGCAGGCTTCATTTTGCCATGTAGCATAGCAACCTGAATATTTTCAGGAAGCGTACTCTTAAGCATTTCAGTGTAATCCGTGACGTTTTCTACGCCGTCCATCTCGCCTTCTTCTATCATGGGACAGATAACATATGCCTGTCTTCCGGCTTCAACCTGGTCTTTGATGAATTTGTAGGCTGTATTCCTGTATTCTGTACCCACAACGCAGTTCTTGATGGGCAGTCTTCCCACAGGCATCTCGTTGATAAGTGAAATATGCAGATCACCATAGAGAATAATAGCCAGGGTCCTGGGAATGGGTGTAGCACTCATGGCAAGAACATGGGTATTAAGCCCCTTACCGGCAAGGGCTTCTCTCTGCCTAACACCAAATCTGTGCTGCTCATCCGTAACAACCAGAGCAAGATTCTTGTAATTAACCTTCTCCTGAATGAGGGCATTGGTACCGATTATGCAATTAACTTCACCTTCGCTGATCTTCCTGTGAGCTTCTTTTTTGTCCTTGGCAGAAAGGGCTCCTGTTAAAAGAACCGGCTTCAGTGTATCAAGCTTATATTTAGTCACAAGCTCCATAAAGCTCTCATAGTGCTGGGCTGCAAGCACTTCTGTGGGAGCCATGAGGGCGCCCTGGTAGCCGTTTCCTGCAGCAGTTAAAAGAGCCAATAACGCAATAACAGTCTTACCCGAACCAACGTCTCCCTGGATAAGGCGGTTCATTACTCCTTTACCGGAAAGGTCAGCCTTTATGTCTTCCCAGGCATTTAACTGAGCTGAAGTGAGCTTATAGGGAAGAAGCTCTAAAAGTCTCTTTGTCTCTGCCACCTCAATCATTGGACAGGTATTTGAAATTTCTTCGCTCATCATCTTCACAAGACGCAGCTGCAATACAAATAACAGGAATTCGTTGTAGGCAAGTCGTCTTCTGGCTTCCTCAAGTTTTGCGGCATTCTCTGGGAAATGAATACTCTTAACAGCATCGTAATAAGGAATCAGGTCCAAACGATTTAATATATCCTCAGGAACAAACTCTTCCAATGAACCTACATTCTTAAAGGCCTGGCCCATGGCTTTTATAACAGCATTATTGGTAAGGCCCTTCACCAACGGATATCTGGGTTGGAGGCTTCCTATAAGAGCTGCATATTCTTCAGCCTTGTACATCTTGGGTTGATCCATGGTCATGAAACTGCCTTTTTTCCTTACCATTCCTCTAAAAACATGAGTAGTCCCGGCTTTCAAGGAACTTATAAGGTAAGGTGCGTTAAAATACGCAATCTTTATTTTTCCTGTCTGATCCGCTGCTTCAAAAGAAATAATGGAAAGATTCCTTACTCTTCTTCTGACTACAGAACCAACAATAGTCAGTTTAACTGCATTGATATCACCGGGAGTAACTTCGGCAGCAGCCTTTACAGGGCCGTAATGGTCGTAGGTCCTTGGATAGTAATTAAGAAGTTCACCGCAGGTCTTTACTCCGCATTTTTCAAAGAGTTTAGATGTTTTCTCACCAATTCCCTTAAGATTTATGATCTGTTCGTTTAGCTCATTTTTCCCCATAGTTTTTTCCTGATTCGTATAGAATAAAAGCCAGGCAAAACTGCCTGGCTATTTATAATTTTATTATTCCGCTGAAACAATATAGTAGTAAATTGGCTGTCCGCCATACTGAAGTTCTACATCACATCCTGCGAACTTCTCTGAGATGCGATCTCTAAGAGCTTCAGCTTCGCTCTCTTTAACATCATCGCCGTAATAAACGCTGATAAGTTCGAGGTCGTCGCTCATCATCTTCTCTAGCATCTCGAAGGTTACATCCGCGATTTCTCCGCCTACAGAAAGGATTCCGGAATCACCGATTCCCATGTAGTCGCCCTGTCTGATCTGTACGTCATCGATCACTGTATCTCTTACAGCATAGGTAACTTCTCCGGTATTAACAGTTGAAAGAGCCTCAGTCATGGCCGCAACTGCATCCTCCACAGGAGTCTCAGGAACATAATTGATGATAGCTGTAATTCCCTGAGGAACTGTCTTGGAAGGAACAACGATTATCTTCTTGCCGTCATCATTGTCTTCTGACATGATGGCTGCCTGATTGGCTGCAAGGATAATGTTCTTATTATTAGGAAGAACAATTACTGTCTTCGCATTTACTTTATCAACTGCATTGATAATGTCCTCTGTACTGGGGTTCATAGTCTGACCACCCTCGATTACATAATCAACACCAAGTCCTCTGAAAATCTCAGCGAGGCCTTTTCCTGCACAAACGGTTACAAAACCGATTTCCTTAGGAGGCTCGTTGTTAACAGGCTCTTCCTTATCATCAAGCTCAACCTTATCTCCAAGAGGAATATCATCTCCTGGTAAATAAGTGGGTGTAAGCTCTGCAGCTCCGTTGATCTCAGTCTGAATCTCAGACCAGGAACCATCCTGACTCTCATGGAAAAGCTTCTCACGATGCTCCATGCGCATATTGTCAATCTTCATATTAGAAAGCTGACCATACATAAGAGCTCTCTGAATAGCAAGTCCGGGATCATTGGAATGAACGTGAACCTTGCAGATCTCATCGTCAGCAACCATTACAATGCTGTCACCGATGGTCTCGAGGAAGCTCTTAAAATCTATTTCTTGTTTAACATTGAGAGGCTTGTTGAGAAGAACAATAAATTCAGTACAGTAACCGAACTTGATATCCTCTTCCTTGGGTGCCTCAGTGCTCTTAGAAACAGGTGTGGCCTGTTCTTCAGAAATGGAAAGATCAATCTCTTTGCCAAGGAAACCGTCGTAAGCTCCCTTGAGCACCTGAACAAGTCCCTGTCCGCCCGAATCTACAACGCCTGCCTGCTTAAGAACAGGAAGCATATCAGGAGTCTTGGCAAGAACCTCGTCTGCATATTTAATAACTTCTTCACAGAAGAAATTGATATCTGTAGTACCTTCTATGGCAAGTTCTCTTGCTTTCTCACTTGCACCCTTGGCAACTGTAAGAATTGTACCCTCTTTAGGCTTCATAACTGCCTTGTAAGCAGTCTCTACAGCCTTATCAAAAGCATCAGCAAGAATATTAACATCAAGCTCGCTGTTAGTCTTAACAACCTTGGTAAATCCTCTTAAAAGCTGAGAAAGAATAACACCTGAGTTACCTCTGGCGCCTCTCAAGGAACCTGAAGAAATAGCCTTACAGATAGCTTCCATGTCTGTAGTATCACCAAGATTAGTAACTTCCTTGGCTGCAGACATGATGGTCATGGTCATGTTAGTACCTGTATCTCCGTCGGGAACAGGGAAAACATTGAGCTCATTGATCCATTCCTTCTTGGCCTCAAGATTCTTAGCACCACTAAGAAACATCTTTGCCAGCATTTTGGCGTCAATTACATTATTACTCAAAACAGAAACCTCCTAGAACTTGCAATCGATTTAGTCAATAACACGGACGCCTTCGATGTAGATATTTATCTTCTCGATTTCAAGCCCCGTAAACTCTTCTACCTTATATTTAACAGTACTGATCAGATTGTCTGAAACTGCTGAAATGCTCACACCGTAAGCAACTATAACATGAAAATCCAGCTTGAGTTTGTTATTCTCATCAAGAGTAACATTGATACCTCTTGTCATGGAATCAAGCTTAAGCAGACTAACAAGTCCGTCCTTGACATTGACATTGGCCATACCGACTATGCCAAAACATTCCATGGCAACAGCGCCAGCATACTGGGCAATAACTTCATTATCAATAGAAATATTTCCCAAGTGCGTGTTCACTATAGAAGCCTTCATATAATTCCTCCTTAATGCGTATTGTTACGATAATATCAAACCTACCGAATCGCATACATCATTATTATAATAGCAGTTTCATAAAAAATAAACCATATTTTTTCAAAGATTTGCTTGCATTCCAGTTCAGTATCTGTTAATATATCAATGTTGCGGATAAATCTGCAAAATATTTATATGTATTTAACTATTACATGGCTTATAAGGAGGTGTCAAAATGGCTAAATGTGATATTTGTGGCAAGGGCGTTCATTTCGGTAACAACGTAAGCCATTCTCATAGAAGATCTAACAGAGTTTGGAAGTCAAACGTTCAG
>JAEEGF011586774.1_pt1 | contig 11554 bp, 15 predicted proteins | sample 9134171 | NCBI WGS metagenome assembly JAEEGF01 (sample SAMN16246542, study PRJNA631951) | gut metagenome | biome: gut microbiome; feature: rumen; material: AP-attached | host: Bos | place: Iran: Karaj | collected 2018-10 | reverse complement strand
GGAGATGTCTCCGGAATGATGTAGAGTTTCAGCCCCTCTTTCTTGCGGTTTCCCTTGTAGTACATGTCAAGATAGAGACTGATGGTCCCGCCGTCGAGGACTTTCTCCCGGATCCGGACGGGTTCCTTCACTTTGATTTCCTTTTTCGTTTTTGCCATTTCCTAACCTTTGTTTTCGTATCGTTTCCGATGTTAATATATTGTGTATCAAGTAGTTAAACCAACGACGCAAATATAATACAAACGGGACAAAAACGAGACAGAACCAGCAAAAATGAATGAAAAAATGCGATATTGCAGCAATCATAGGAAACCCGGTGATACTCGCCTAACGTGCTGATGCTTCTAAGATTACATCACCCACCTGACGTATCGTTTCCGATTGTTTTCCGCGCTAGAAGAAATTTTCGTATCTTTGTCTCCAGTAAGACGAACGATATGAAACTGTCCCCCGCCTGGACGGCGGTCATCTCCCTCGTCCCCGTCCTCGTCCTCATCACGCTGCTGGCCATCAACATCGGCATCTTCGGCAGCGACGCCATCCTGGGCGCAAGCCAGGTGGCGCTGCTCGCCTCGTCCGGCGTCTGCGTCCTGCTCGCATCCATCTTCTTCAAGACCCCCTGGAAGGAGTTCGAGAAAGCCATCGGCCACAACTTCTCCGACATTGCCGGCGCGACGCTCATCCTCTTCCTCATCGGCGGTGTTTCGGGCACCTGGACGATGAGCGGCGTGGTCCCGACCTTCATCTACTACGGCGTCAAGATCATCAGCCCCAAGGTGTTCCTCTTGTCGGCCTGCGTCATCTGCGCCGTGATTTCGGTGATGACCGGCAGTTCCTGGACCACCATCGCCACCATCGGCGTCGCCCTCCTGGGCATCGGCCGGGCCGAGGGCTTCTCCGACGGGATGATCGCCGGCGCCATCATCTCCGGCGCCTATTTCGGCGACAAGATCTCCCCGCTGTCAGATACCACGGTGATGGCTTCCTCCGTCAATAAGGTCCCTCTGTTCACGCACATCCGGTACATGTTCTTCACGACGGTCCCGTCGATGGTGATCACCCTCATCGTCTTTACCATCCTGGGCCTGTCGCACTCCGGGTCCGACGCCTCGCAGATCGACCTGTACACCACGGTCCTGGCCGGCAAGTTCCGCATTACGCCCTGGCTGTTCCTCGTCCCGCTCGTGACGCTCACGCTCATCTGGAAGCGGATGCCGGCGCTGCCGGTGCTGGCCATCTCGGTCCTCGCGGCCGCCGTCGCCGCCCTCGTCTTCCAGCCCGGCATCATCGAAGGCATCGGCGCCGGGGTCACCGAGGGTTCCCGCGCCCGCCTGCTGCTGGCCGGCACGGTGGAGAGCATCTACAACACGCTTTCTCTGGAAACGGGCCACCCCGAGGTGGACGGCCTCCTGGCCACCCGCGGCATGCTGGGCATGCTCAACACGGTGTTCCTGATCCTCTGCGCGATGTGCTTCGGCGCCTGCATGCAGGCCAGCGGCATGATCGCCCGCCTCGCCCAGCTGCTGAACCCCTTCACCCGCACGCGCACCGGGCTAGTGGCATCGACCGTCGTCACGGGCACGGCCCTCAACGGCATCGTCTCGGACCAGTACCTGTCCATCCTGCTGACATCCAACATCTACGGGAAAACCTTCCGCGATCAGGGCTACGAGGAACGCCTCCTCAGCCGCTCGGTCGAGGACTCCGCCACGGTCACCTCGCCGCTCTACCCCTGGTCCAGCTGCGGCATGACCCAGGCCACCATCCTCTCCGTCCCGACGCTGGTCTACGCCCCCTTCTGCTTCTTCAACCTGATCAGCCCCCTGATGTCCATCTGCATCGCGGCCATCGGGTGGAAGATTGTGCGGCGAAAAGCCGACGATGCCCCTTCCGCCTAGTCGCGATCGAGCGTAAATCACTAATTTCCAGCAACTTGTCACTTCACTGGTGCACGGCTCCGTGCACCAGTGAAAGGCTAATGAATTGATAAACAATCCGTTAGACAAGATGAAGAAATCGTTTCACGTGATTGAGGGAACCGCCGGTCAGGCCCATCAGCTTGTCTGCTATCTGCCACTTCAATGCTACTGGGGCCAAGATGATGGAACGCACATCGCTTGCGAAACTCGATTGCTGTGTGATTTCCAACATTTGCGCAAAATCTTGGTGCGATTCGGGATCGAACGTCTCCTTCACATCGTACTCGCTGCCCGTGTTGGAATTGATAGAAATGACCATGTCTTCGTAACTTTTATAGTACCCTAGCAATGCATCCCGGTCAATCGGAAGGTACAGGGAGATGATGTAATCCAGCAGTTGCTCCCGCTCATCGACATTCAACCCTTCGAACAGTTTTCGGACGACCGGATAGTCCAGATATTCATTCCTCTTCTGGTAGCGGGTGACTGCATCCATCGATAACAGCAATTTCTTGGATGCCCTTTTCTTGTCGATGGGCGCAGAAAACGGATGGGGATTGTCAATGTATGCAAGGAAATTCCACCGGTCCTGCTCCGCGCGCGCAAAGAGTTTCTTCTCAACGGAATTGTTGTAATCATAGGCAATGCACGTGCGGACATCTTTGTCCTTGCGCTTCGGCCCATTTCCGTATGCCTTCTCAAAAAGGGGGCCTTTCCGGCCACTATCCCGGTTATAGGCCAAGACAAAGGTCAATGTTGTCACACCAATAAACTGAGCATAGGTCTTGCGGTCCAATGCCTTGATAAGGGAATGGACATGGTCGAACATCAAGGCCAATGCCAGCGCGATGATTTCATAGGTCCGCGCCATGACCGCAAAGATCGTGTAATAGACCAGGCGATCTTCTATCGAGTAGAAAATGACGAACTGATTGATCGACCGCTGGTAGATATGCTGGAAAGTGTTCGGCGGAAGTTTTCTTTTGTGACCTCGCATACTGGTTTCTTTTTCGGAAAGATAAGCCTTATCTCTCAGTTGCGTACCCCTTTGTTGATAACTTGTGTTGTTTCAGTAGGTATTTTATCTGTTTTTTATCCTCTGACATGCAGCGATATAGCTTCTCACTGGTGCACCGCACGGTGCACCAGCCCGCAGTCAAGTAGCTGACAGACAGAACGATCGGAGGAAGTGACTGGTTTACAGGGATTTGATGCCACACTGGTGCACCGCACGGTGCACCAGTCTCAGTTCAAATCACTGAAAATCAATTTGTTGAAAAACTAATCGGCAGCCCGCACCGCCGTGTCGATCTGGTGGCGGTAGACGACGTATTTCTGCCAGAGGAACTCCGTGGTGACGTTCAGGAGCATGTTGATGCCGGTCACGAGGTATTCGTTCCAGCCCAGGTCCTCCGCGAGCCAGTTGCCCAGGATGGTGGTGGCGGGCGTGAAGACGGCGTAGTAGGCCGCTACGAGGAGCATCGCCCGCGGCACATCCGCAGCGCTGCGGAAGGTGAACTTCCGGTTCAGCGTGAAATTCCAGAGCACGCTCAGGACCAGGGCGATGAGATAGGAAGGCCAGTACGGCCAGTCCAGCAGCTCGTTCAAAAGGGCGAAACTGCCGATCTCGATGAGGCCCGCGCTGGCGGAGAACAGCACGAATTTCAGGAATCTCCAGGTCTCGTTCATGGGTGTTCGGGGTTCACGCTGACAAAGATAGGAAAAAATGCGCTTGCATTTCCACGACTTTTTCGTATTTTTGGGGAAAGAACGTTTAACACTTAACAATATCAACCATGGGTTCCATCATCTATTTCATCGGCCTGGTCCTCGCCATCCTCGCCGTCCTCGACATCATCAAGAAGCCCATCTCCCTCGTGGGCAAGATCATCTCCTGCGTCCTGGTGCTCATCACCAGCTGGGTCGGCCTCGTGGTGTACTACCTCTACGCGAAGAATCACCTCACCGAGTGGTTCAAGTAGCTCCAAATGATTGCAAATTGAAAATTTAATCGTAAATTTGCAGTCCCAACGGTGAGGTGTCCGAGTGGTTGAAGGAGCCTGCCTCGAAAACAGGTGTACGTGTGAGCGTACCGGGGGTTCGAATCCCTTCCTCACCGCAATAACTATTGATTATCAATGCGTTGTGAAATTCAAACACGATTTTACACACGCATTGTTGTTTTTTTCTCCCCTTTTCATCCCTTGTATCGGCTTTCAGTAAGGCTGGTATGGGGCGCGATAAGTACATAGATCCTCATTCCCACAATAAAAGAAATCCAGCCCCCTGGGAGTGAGGGCTGGAGCAAAAGAGAAATTGTTTGGTAGAGCCGGGGAAAAGCATCTCCGGCTTTATTTCTTACTTCCTTTTGGGGTGCGCTTCGGCTTCATTCCATCAAGGATGATAACATCATCAAGCATCCATTGGAGAACGAAAATGGTTCTTCCTATCGTCCTGGCATCAGCCTCGCCCCCTGTCCGCATCAGGGTGGAAATAAGGCGCAGCACATCCTGGATAGCCTCACGGAATCCGTCAGCGGTATATTGTGTTTGGCTGGAGATATCAATAAACTCGTACATAATCATAAAGTTTAGCCGGAGGCGCGTATCACGCCCCCGGTATCATTTAATGTGCTATTCGACGGAAATGTCTGCGTACCGGAGAAGGTATTCCAGAACATAGAGATTGTTCGCGAGGCCGGACAATGAAACTTCGTCCCCGCAGCGGGCCAGGTCGAGAATTGTGAACAATGCCGTTCCAAGTTCGCCCCTGAATTCTTCGGCGCTTTCGTAGCGATCCTGTTTGATTTTAATGGTTTTTTCCATAATGTGAGAGGTAAAAAGTTAATGTAATTGTGCCGAAAAGAAACCCATAGGTTTTGCTTTCCGATACAAAGATAAGGCAAATATTTTGTTCCTGCAATAGAAAACAAAACTTTTTTATATTTTTTTGCCAAAAAGCATAACCTAAAGGTTTTTTTATTACCTTTGCAGTAGAAATATATATGTGTTTAGTTATGGAATACCGTATCAAAGAACTGTGCAAGGAAAAAGGCATCCTGATAAAAGAACTTGCCGCCAAAATGGGGATTACCGACATAGGCCTCCGGCAGTCGCTTAATGGAAACCCGACAATCGGAACACTTGAAAAGATTGCCGGAGCCCTGGGTGTGGAAGTGGTCGAATTATTCCGCCCTTCCGATAGCACACAAATAAGCTGCCCCCATTGTGGCAAATCTATCATTATTAAAGTGGAAAAAGCATAGGTAAGTTTACCTATGTTCCTGGTTTCTTTTGGTTAGTTTTGTTTGCTTTTGTTGGCAATGCCATCAACATTTTCTTGATATCTGCAAATAACTAATCAAGCCAGGCGCAATAGCATTGCCTATCAACGCATTACAAAGACGAAAATATCCAGCCGCCCAGCTGGATATTTCTATAATTATCAACGCACAAACGCCCTGATCGGCACGGGATTCCCACATATCATTTTATCATATGCGTATGCGCGTGGGTGGGTATGCCCAAAGGGTGGTTTGAGGACTCTCCATTTGGCCCGGTTTCCTTTAACTGGAGGTGGTTACATAGCACATATAGGGGGTGCTGGAATCCCGGCTCTCTCCCTCCTGGGTTTCGCTTTGATTGAGTATGTTGGAGGAGGTAAAAGAATGCTTAACAATTCTTGACGCATGGAACCAAAAGGAACTCCATATATCACTTAATTCTTACTAAAGATAGCAATAATAACGGACAATTGCAAGAAATTCAACAACTTACATCGTCTTATTGCAAATACCTCCACCAATCTCTCTTATTTCTTTCAGCGCGTGAAGAACTCCCTCCGCCCCCTCCGGGTACTTCTCGGGATTCTCGTCCATCATTCGATTCGCCGCTTTGATTTCTTCCGGAGACAGCGAAACCCCCATAGGCCCTTGCCTGGATGGTAGGATGAAATGCTTTGTTATACTCATCTTTGGATTATTGTTGAATAGTGTTAAATTAGCACTGCAAAAGAGTGAAGAAAACCAGATAAGAAATGGCAAGAATGACAACAGACCAGGCCCTGCAAGCGGCTCTGGAGCAAATGGCCCGGTCGAAGGATAAGGATCAAGTGCAGTTCGCGGAGGACGCCCTGGCGGTGTACCGGAAGGAAATCCAGCCAGAGAAGGGCTTCTCCATTGACAAAGGTACGAAATAATACTTCACATTCGGACTTCATGCTCGTTGAAATTCGTATAAGTTGAATCCGGTTGCAAGACGATATACACATCACCAGCCTTCCCCTGCCTGTTCTTCCTTATCCACATATTGAGCCGGGTGTTTTCGGTATTGTCTGCCACCACATCAATTCCGACCTCTCTCTCAAGCATCAGCACGATATCTGCATCCTGTTCGATACTACCGCTATCTCGGAGATCATAAAGGGCCGGCGGCCTGTTCTCCGATGCGCTTGCGCGGTTGAGTTGGGACAGTAGGACAATGGGAATTTTGCACTCTTTAGCCACTTGTTTGAGCCGTTTCGTTATCCCGGCAATGATTTGGTAAAGTGGTGTACGGCTGTCTTTTTGGGTGTCAATTAGTCCCAGGTAATCAACGAAAGCAATCCCACATTTCCTGTGTTGATGGTTGAGGATTATGCGTGTGGCAATCTCGTCAATAGTCCTGGCAGAATCGTTGAGGAAAAGGGGCTTTTGTGAATAAGCCCCTGCGGCCCTCTCGTAATTCTCCCATCGTATTTCTCCGCTTGCAAGTTCAAGAGGTCGCACAATCCCCGTGGATAGCAAAAGCCGCTGGCCGAGTTCTTGGTTTGTCATTTCCAAGGAGAAGATTGCAGTCGGAATCCCCGCGTTCGCTGCGGCTCTTGCCATATGCAGCATTACGGCAGTCTTACCAACCGATGGCCGTGCGGCCAGCACGATAAGGTTTCCAGCATTGAATCCTCCGTAAGTCATCCAATCAAGATGGGAGAACCCAGTCGGTACGCGCGTTGCTCTCCCGGCCAGCTTATCCCGCTGGGTTTGTTCGATGCTTTCCGCAAGGGCGTTGAGGACATCCGAAACCTGGACAGAATCGGTGTCGGCGTTAAGGTCTGTCCGGATCTGCCCGGCAAATTGTTCAGGGAGTGAAACAAGGACATCAATTGAGGGGGTTTTGCTTGATGCCTCTTTCAGCATCTTTACGGCAAACTGATATGCGTTCTTTTGAATGGACAGCCGTTGTAATATCCGGCAATGTTCATTAGTGGCAAGGCCCGTTCCTGTTTCGCTATGCATATTAGGGAGTATCGACCTGGAAACGAACTCTCGTTCCAACCTTGCGGAAACCGAAACCAAATCAATGTTTTCGTGCTTGTCCTGCATTTGGCACAACACATCCCAGGCGTTCCGGCACTCGGTGTCCGCAAACATCGATTCATTGATGATCCGTTTCGCGTCCGGAAGAAATTCGGATGCGGTAACCAGGTCGGCAATTATCTGCTGCTCTATTTCCGTTGAGGACGGGAAAGGATAGTCCGAAAGTGTCTGCATCATATCATATCCTCTTTGCTAATTACACGGCTCTCCCTGCGTGGAGATCGAGCCGGGGCATTTCCTTGCTCGTTTCTCTCCCAGGTGCGCACAGCAGCTTGCCAATTTTTCATTGGGGCTTTCCCTATTTTCCAGCCGATACTCTCGTAATGGCTTACAAATTTGGCGGCATCCACATTGTTCCCCCTGATGGCGCAATACTCTTGCACTTCCTGCAATGTAGGCATGACAAATGTTTTTTTAGGCCGGGGTGCTGGGCGGTGCCCCCCTGCACCCTCATTAACATTATCATTTACATTTACATTATCATTAGATTTGTTTTCGGTTAGTTCTTGGTTAGTTCCCTTTCCTCTGCGACCATTGGGGTTGTTCCGACTTCCTTTCGGTGCGCCTCCCTTGCATCCGTTGAGGTATCGCTGATAGTTGGCGTCCAACTGCGGCTTTATCCCGGCCCAAAGTGCCTCCAAAACGAACTTGTCCTCATAGTTACCGAAATCCGGCACCTCAAGGTCAAGAGCATAGGCCGTTATGGCCTTGTAGAGTGGTAACTGCAAGTTGGCAGGGAGGTAATTGATAGAATCCGCAAAACTCCGGTAAAAGACAAAGGATTCCTTTTTCTTGGTATTCTCGTCCATTGTTATACCTCCTTATCAATTCTCGGTTTCACTTCCTCGTCCCATACCTGTTGCAACTTCCGATTGTCGCAAGCTGCAAATCTGCCCTTATTTCTCGCAAAGAAATCTATTTCCGTTGCGTTGTCCAGGACATAATCGGAAATGGCTTTCAATAGATCGCATTGGCCGATTACGCTTAACTTGTTCATCACATCCGCGCATAGCCGGACAAAGTACCCCACACATATAGTGGAATTAGCCGTAAGAAACAATGCCGTTTCTCCGGTTTCCGGCTCGTTGTGTCGGCCACAACTCCAAAGCTTCCCTGCTTCCTGGAGTTCGGAAACCCGGTTTCGGACGGCATCCTCACTCAGTCCCGTTTCGGCTGCGACCTGCCGGATAGTCTTTCCTTCTGCCGTTGCAGCGGAAAAAGCATAAAAGACGATGGCCCTCTGGCATAGGAAATCTTGCATTTGCGGAAGAATCTCGCTACCTTTGTTGCCGTGAGAGGTACTTAATGTACCACAACCGCTTTCAGCAGGGATGTTGGGGGCGGTTTTCTTATAATCCGTACTCATCACATTTCCTCCCGGTTTGTTCAAATAGTTCTACGGCCTTGTCCCGGTCAATAATGATGGTTCGCCCAACCTGGTCGCAAGCGGGTGCAAGAAAAGTGTTCTTGTACATCTGCGCGGTCTTGTGCGAAACACCGAAAAGGAACATGATCCCTCGCAACCCATAGATATACTCTTTGGGTTTGGATGGCGTTTCTTGGGGTTGCACCTTCTGCAACACATCAACGAGCTGCCCGATTGTGAGCATTGCGATAGGGGTTTCATATTCCAGCCCCACATCACGAAGAAAGTCTTTGGCCATTCCGATATAGTTTTAGAAATGGGAGGCCTGGCCGGGAGGTTGGGAGGTCGCTGCAATTCGGTTTCTTACCCTCCGGCCCACAACAAGGTTTTGCAGTCCCTTGGTGTGTTTTACAACCATATCGCGAAGGTAGCCGCAAGGAAACCAAAAAGAAACGGACAATGCGGATAGTCCGTATCATTGTCCGTAAAATCCGTATTGTCCGTATAGTAACCCTGTGGGTGTGGACTATTTGAAAACCGAATCTTGTTCTTTTGAGAAATCACAATGCTGGGCCTCATTCAATCCCCTTGACAGTTGCCGAGGTGATATGTCCGGCCAAAGGTCTGCAAATAGTTTAGGCCAGCAACGCCCCAGGTGCGCCATTCCTGCGATATGGTTTGCGTATGCCGCTTTCTTGTAATTCGTAGCCCTTCCCCGCCATTGAAACTCGGCATCCAGCATCCCAGCATCCTGCATCTTCTTCAACATGGCAACGGCGCGGGCGTTTTGAAATATCGTTTCCTTTGGCGAGATGACAAGGGCCGGCGCCTTAATGTATTGCTCCCGGAATGTGACAGCATCGGTTATCCCCTGGGATTCTGCAGACGCCGCGAGGCGTTCAATATCTTCTTGCTGGAGGGAGGGCGTAAAAGCCTCTATAAACCCCGTTATTTTCCTGTCGGTATATTCCACTATCGAGGCGGCAATAAAGCCAGCAGAGAGAGCGCAAAGTGCCGCAATCCGCTTTCTATCGGTTGCATCTTTGTTGCCCTGCATTTGTTCGTATCGTAGGGCGGTAGCATAATGTCCGGATAATTCAGATGCCCTTATCCTTGCCGTGCGTTGTAGGACTGCGGAAGCTGTTGCGGCCAACTGGGTTCGATACTCGGCCAGCCGGATATCAACTATTGCTTTGTATGGCTGATTGAAAACGGAATCCGTTTTCGATCTTACGGCAAAGGGGTTACTGCCCAAGTCAAACTCAACGGCCTCCAAAAAAGAAAACTCCTGCATCATTTCTTCTCCTCCAAAAGATTAAACTTCTTCATCGCATCGGCCCTGGTGGATTCGGCTATATCAATATATGGCCGCATCGCCTTATAATCCGAGTGCCCCGTCCATTTCATAACCACCTGGGGAGGAATTCCCGCCGAAAGTGCAAAGCATATAAATGTCCTTCTCCCTGCGTGTGTTCCAAGCAACTCCCATTTCGGCCTTGTTTCGTCCACCCGTTTACCGGCACGGAAAACTGTTCTTGGAATGGGTGTAGTGAAACCGCATAACTCGCCCAGATCCTTGATGTAATCGTTCATCTTTTGATTGCTGATTACAGGCAGGGCAAGCCCTCCGGGGAAATCCCTATCTTGATATTTGTCAAGAATCGCAGCGGAATAATCGTTCAGTTCTATCCGCAAAGCATCGCTTGTTTTCTTGGTCGTTACGATAATTGTATCCCCAACTCTATCGGTTTTCTTCAGCTTTGCCATATCGGAATATCTCAACGAAGTAAACGCGCAAAAGCAGAAAAGGTCCCGTGTCTTTTCCAGGGCGGAAGCATCTTCCACCCGTTTTTTATAACTCTCCCCGGCCTGGTTCTTCAATTCGACAAGTGTCCCGTTCGCCGGAACATTGTATCGGTACAATGTGAGCAATTCGTCCCGGGTAAGAAAAATAACGGGCTTATCTACGATTTTAAACTTCGGCTTATACCGATGAACAGTATCGTCCTTGCAATAGCCCTTCCGAACACACCAATTCAAGAACCACATAAGATTCCCGTAGTGTTTTTGAACCGTGTTCTCTCCCATCCCTTTTTGTAGGCGCAGATAGTCAATGAACCTTGCCATTCCGGCCTCGTTGATGTCGGTAAACCTTGCAAACTCCTGTTTCTCCAGATGCCCTCGGAATGCGTGCCAGCACTGCATTGTGCCATCCGTCCATTGGTTGTTCCTGCTTTCCTCTTTTATAAACTCATCAAAAGCGACAAGAACCGGAGAAAGGCCGGAGGTTTCGGTATCGGCTCCTTTCCTGGTTTTCCCCTTGATAGCGGCCAATTGGTCTGCAAGCTCCTCTATCGATGGTTTGTGATCCAACCCTATTTCATAACTCGCAAAGTGGGAATCTATCTTCTTTAGCCGCGCGTTGATAATGTTATATGCAACACCATCCGCATTGTTGTGGCCTTTCTTGACACTCGCCAACTCTTTGCTATATTTATCGGGCTGATTCCACTTTCCTGGGGCGATGCTGAAACCCGCTGTACTTATCAGCCTCGTCCCTCGGATGCTTATACTTACCCTTATCGGGCATTCGCCCCTTTTATCCGGGCGTGGGAATAGATAGAATTTTACTGCCATTGTGAGAGGTCTTAATATTTACACACGCAAATTTACACACACTTTTTGAGTAATCAAAGGAAATCACAAGAAACTTTATGGTATATTATATTATTGATTATCAACCCATAAAGTAATCATATTTCCTAATACGAAACTTGCGACATAATCCCTTCCTCACCGCAACCAATTGCAGCCCCGCGCTTTAGCGCCGGGCTGTTTTGGTATGCGACGGACGGGAGCTTGCTCACGGACGGCGTATACCGAAACAGCACGAACGACCGTCAGGTCGTGGGCTGC
>JAEEGF010539890.1_pt1 | contig 11554 bp, 10 predicted proteins | sample 9134171 | NCBI WGS metagenome assembly JAEEGF01 (sample SAMN16246542, study PRJNA631951) | gut metagenome | biome: gut microbiome; feature: rumen; material: AP-attached | host: Bos | place: Iran: Karaj | collected 2018-10 | reverse complement strand
TGGCGGCACAGTATTCTACGGCTTCCTCTATGCTGTGCTCTTTGTATTCTCCCCTTTTCCACATGTCGTAAAGGGGAGTGTCTTTTACTATGACTGTGGGATAGATACGGACTCCGTCGGGATCAAGCGATGCTATCTTCTTCGCAGTGTAAACAGTCTTCTTAAGCGTATCTCCCGGAAGGCCGGTCATCATCTGAAGAATGAGCTTAAAACCGCTCTCTTTCAACATTGAGGAGGCATTCTCTACATCTGCAGCCGTGTGGCCTCTTTCAGCCAGAGCCAGTACCTCATCATCCATGGACTGGGCTCCGAGCTCGACTGTCCTGACACTGTATCTTTTCAGTCTTTCCAAGACCTCAGGGTTTATGGCATCAGGTCTGGTGGAAAGGCGTATCTCATCGATATACCCTTTTTGGAGATAGTCAAAAGCCGCCGATAAAAGCTCTTCCTGAGAGGCTCCGGGAATCGCCGTAAAGCTGCCCCCGTAAAAAGCAAGCTGCCTTCTGCCGTTTTTCGGAGAAGCAGCTTCTGCTTTTTCCACAGCCTCTCTGACCGTACCGGCATCAGCCGGCTTCAAAGCTCCCGAAATGCGGTTCTGGTTGCAGAAAACACATTTCCTGGGGCAGCCGAGGTGCGGCACAAAGACCGGAATTATGCTCTCACGCGCGCTCATCGTTTATTTTCTCCAACGCGTTGCGGGCTGCAGCCTGCTCGGCGCTCTTTTTGGTACTTCCGCTGCCGGTCCCGACAACTTCCCCGTTTAAGAGAGCTGCAAACGTGAATGTCTTGCTGTGATCCGGCCCCTTTTCTTCAATCAGCTCGTAGCTGAGGATGTTCGAAGGATCGTGCTGGATCAGTTCCTGAAGGGCGGATTTGTAATCATCCGACACTTCTGCCGAGGCCATGTGGACATCGTTCAGGACAAATCTCATGACAAAGTTCTTCGCTGCATCCATACCGGAATCGAGATATATTGCTGCAATTACTGACTCAACTATGTCCGAAAGTACAGACGGCCTTTCCCGTCCGCCCATATGCTCCTCGCCTTTCCCGATGCGGATATATTTCCCGAGATCTATTGCCTTCGCGACTTCATACAGAGCTTTTTCCGAGACCAGTTCCGATCTCATGCGCGTCATGATGCCTTCGGTTATGTTTTCCTTTGAATACAGATATTCGGCAGTCAGAAAGCCCAATACGGAGTCTCCGAGAAATTCCAGCCTCTGATAATCCTCAGAGGCATATTTCCTGTTCTCGTTTACAAACGAGCTGTGAGTAAGCGCTGTTTCGAGAAGGCTTTTATTATTAAATTTATATGAGATTACATCTTCAAAGCTCTTCATTTGCGCTTATCTTCATATTGTCTATATCCGCCTTGATATCGTCTATAATGCCTGACTCCGCAAACGCTATCGCCTGTCTGATGGCAGCAAAAATACTGGAGGAATTTGAGGATCCGTGAGCCTTGATCACAGGCTTTGATATTCCGATCATCGCTGTCCCGCCAATTTCATTAACGTCGAGAGATTTCTTCATTTCTCCGAGATCGTTCTTTAAGACCGCGGCAGCAAGCTTGTTTTTAGTGCTCTTATAGAAAACACCCTTCAGCGCCTTCATCATGTATTTGATGACACCTTCTGCCGATTTCAGCATTACATTCCCGGTGAAACCGTCTGTAACGACGACATCGCATGAGCCGTCAAAAACACCGGTTCCCTCAACATTTCCTGCAAAGTTTATTCGGCCGGCGTCACCCGCTTTTTTCAAAAGCGCGAATGTCTGTTTCTGCAGTTCCCCGCCCTTGGTATCTTCTGTTCCCACATTCAGAAGTCCCACTCTCGGAGATTCTATTCCCATTATCTTCTTTGCATAGTAAGAGCCCATATAAGCAAACTGAAGCAGGTATTCGGCAGTGCACTCCACATTTGCCCCGCAGTCTATTAACATGACTCCGTGCTCGCCGCCCGGAAGCACAGGCGCCATAGCTGCTCTTCTGATACCTCTTATGCGCTTTACAGTTAAAGTGGCACCGGTCAGAAGCGCTCCCGTACTGCCCGCAGAGACCACTGCATCACCTTTCCCTTCGCTCAGAAGCTTCAGAGCAACAGCCATGGAACTGTCCTTTTTCCTTCGCGTAGCGGTGGTAGGATCGTCTTCCATAGTGATGATCTCCCTGGCGTCAACGATTCCGTACAGAGACGGATCTTCGTCCTTAAGACAGGAACGGATCTCTTCCTCTCTTCCGACAAAAAGTATATCGCAGCCGAGCTCTTTTCTCGCTCTTACTGCTCCTTCAACAACTGCCTGAGGGGCATTGTCCCCTCCCATTGCGTCAACTATTATCTTCACTTGAAATTCTCCTTTCCTGTGATCTCTTGCATTATTTCCAAAGATCGGGCGTAAATCTCCGCGTTTTTGTTGCGTTTTCCTTTGACGCGCCTGCCCAGCGGCGATATTATCCCGAAATTGATATTCATTGGCTGGAACGTGCCGACCGAGTTTTCAGAGATATAGAGGCTCAATGCTCCTACAGCTGTCTCTTTCGGGAATTTTACCGGTTCTTTCCCTTTCAGACGGGCTGCAGTTTCGATCCCGACGAGCATTCCTGAAGCCGCCGATTCTACATATCCCTCAACTCCGGTTATCTGCCCTGCAAAGGATACAGCCGGTCTGCTCTTCAGCCTGTAATATCTGTCCAGAAGCATCGGGCTGTTAAGAAAGGTATTTCTGTGCATTACTCCGTATCTCACAAACTCTGCGTTTTTCAGAGCAGGTATCATAGAAAAAACCCTTCTCTGTTCGCCCCAGGTCAAATGGGTCTGGAATCCGACGATATTGTACAGGGTTCCTTCGGAATTGTCTTTCCGAAGCTGGACCACTGCGTAGTATTCTTCTCCTGTTGAGGGATTTGTTATGCCAACAGGCTTTAAAGGTCCGTATCGCAGGGTATCCGTACCCCTTCTCGCCATAACCTCAACAGGCATACAGCCTTCAAATACCCCCGCATCGTCAAACCCGTGCACCTCGGCCTGTTTCGCTGAAACAAGTTCATTTATGAAGGCGAGGTACTCCTCTTTGTTCATTGGGCAGTTTATGTAATCTGCAGTTCCCTTTCCGTAACGGGATGCAAAAAAAGCACTGCCGAAATCTATGCTCTCAAAGGTGACTATCGGCGCAACGGCATCGTAGAAGTGGAGTCCTTCCTCAGGAAGAACCGAAAAGATTTCATCCGAGAGAGCTTTGCTGCATAAAGGCCCAGCTGCTATAACGGTCTCTCCTTCGGGAATGTGCGTCACTTCGGAATGTATTACCTTTATATAAGGGTGTGAATCTATCTTTTTTGTGATGTACTCCGAGAATCTCTCCCTGTCTACAGCCAGCGCTCCTCCGGCAGGAACTCTGTTTTCATCGGCGCTCTCCATGATCAGAGATGAGCACATGCGCATCTCTGCTTTCAGAAGACCCACGGCGTTTGTAAGTTCGTCGCTCCTTAAGGAATTCGAACACACAAGCTCCGAGTAATTCGGCGAGCGGTGTGCAGGGCTCATTTTTTCAGGCTTCATCTCAAAGAGATCGACGCAGATCCCTCTTTCCGCCAGCTGCCATGCGCATTCGCAACCCGCCAGACCTGCTCCGATGACACTGACTTTTTCCATTACTGTTCTTTCTTTGTTTTTCTGCTCTTTGAAGTGCTTTTTTTGGTGCCGGACGTCTTTTTCGCAGTGCTCTTCCTGTCGCCGGAGGCTTTCTTGTGATAGCTCCTTTTTTCCTCAGGTACGAACTTTTCACACTGCTCGTTTATGCAGAAGCTCTTTAAAGGACCTCTGCCGTTTGGCTTGAAAAGAGTTTTCCCGCAGGAGGGGCAGAACTCCGCAGTAGGTACGGACCATGTCATGAAGCCGCAATCCTTGCCTCTTTCGCAGGCGTAGTATACATGCCCGTTTTTGGATGTCTTCTTGAGTATCTTGCTGCCGCATTTAGGGCATTTGCCGGGCATTTCTACAGTTATCGGCTTTGTAAAAGTACAGTCCGGAAAACCGGGGCAGGCGAGGAATCTGCCGAATCTGCCCATGCGGTATACCATCTGTCTTCCGCAAACTTCACAGAACTCATCACTCAGTTCATCGGGAACCTTTATTCTCTTTCCTTCGAGGTTGTCCTCGGCGGCCTTCATTTCGTCATTGAAACCGGAATAGAACCTGGAGATAACATCTTTCCAGTTTTCATTGCCGTTTTCTATCTCATCCAGATTCTTTTCCATCTGGCTCGTAAACTTGAGATCGACTATATCCGAAAAATTGTCCTTCATCATCGAAGTTACAGTCTCTCCAAGCGGCGTCGGCTTCAGATACTTGCCCTCTTTGATGACATACCCGTGCGATGTGATCGTCGAAAGCGTAGGGGCATAAGTTGAAGGTCTGCCTATCCCCTGTTCTTCCATCGAGCGGATAAGTGTTGCCTCTGTATAGCGGCTGGGAGGCTGGGTAAACTGCTGATCGGGGATCATTTTCTCCGGCCATACCCTTTCCCCTTCCTTAAGCTCGGGAATCGAGGAGCTTATCTCTGAAGATTCCTCGTCTTTTGCTTCTTCATAAAGCTTTGTATATCCGGGAAACTTCATATTGCTGCAGCTAGCCTTAAAGAGATATCCCCCGGATAGAATATCGACAGACATGTTGTCATATACGGCATTTGCCATCTGCGAAGCGATAAATCGTTTCCAGATCAGAGAATAGAGCCTGTACTGCTCCCCCGTGAGATCTGAACGGACAATATCCGGAGAAAGCGTGACATCTGTCGGGCGTATAGCCTCGTGCGCATCCTGGGCTCCGGCTTTCGTATGGAATCTTCTGGGAGAACCGTTATAGAAGCTCTCTCCGTATTTTTCTTTTATATAGCTTCCTGCTGCTGCCAGGGCCTCTTCGGAAACACGGAGCGAATCGGTCCTCATATATGTGATCAGACCGACACTTCCTCTGCCGCTTATATTTACTCCTTCATAGAGCATCTGGGCGATAGCCATGGTGCGCCTAGGGGTCATGTTGAGTCTTCTCGAAGCTTCCTGCTGAAGACTCGAGGTTATAAAGGGCGGCGAGGGACTGCGCTTTTTATCGCTCCGTTTGACTGAGCATATCACAAAAGGTTCTTCTGAAACCTTTGATATGACCTTATCGACGTCTTCTTTGCTTTTCAGTTCGAGTTTTTTCTTATCGGAACCGTAGAAGCGGGCCTTGAAGGCCTGTTCGTCTTCAGTCTTAAGGACCACATCCAGAAGCCAGTATTCCTCGCTGTTAAAATTCCTTATCTCGTTTTCCCTGTCTACTACTATCCTGGTTGCCACCGATTGGACTCTCCCTGCAGAGAGACCTCTCTTTATCTTTCTCCAGAGAAGCGGAGAGAGCTGATAGCCGACGATACGGTCGAGTACCCTTCTTGCCTGTTGGGCGTCGACCAGATCCATATCTATTTCTCTCGGGGACTGAACGCCTTTGATAACTGCATTTTTGGTAATTTCATTGAATGTGACACGGTTTGCTTTCTCTTCACTTAGCTCCAGGATCTCCTTGAGGTGCCATGAGATCGCCTCTCCTTCACGGTCCGGGTCAGTCGCGAGATAGATATTGTTTGCGTTTTTGGCGTCTTTTTTCAGTTCATTTATCAGTGCGCTTTTATCACGCACATTTATGTACTCGGGCTCAAACCCGTTCTCCAGGTCGACTCCGAGTCTGCTCTTTGGCAAGTCCCGAAGGTGCCCCATTGAAGCAACGACCTTATAGTCCTTACCCAGATATTTCTCTATTGTTTTTGCTTTTGCGGGTGATTCAACTATTACCAGATTCTTTTTTTCAGGCATTGCAGTTCCTCTTCCAAGTGATATTAATTATTTCATTTTTTAAAATTCAGAGTAAATCTCTTTCCGCTCTCCTGAATAACAAAACCTTTTATCTGAAGGATCGTCAGGTCTGAGAGAACGGATGCCGCAGGAAGTCCGCTTCGCTCAATAATGTCGTCAACACCGGTGCCCGGGCTCTCTATGGCAGAGATTATTGCGAGCTGGTTTACACTGAGGCTCTTCAAATAATCCGACAAATCAATATATCCGCGCTCTTCTTTTTTGTCAACTGATTTGTCTCCGTGTTTAAGCGCAGGGCTGAAGTCCGGAGTTTTATCCGTATTTGCGGGCAATGCTTTCAGCCTGCCTTTATAGCGGATGCGATATTCCTCCATAATATCATTTCCGCAGGTCACAGCTTTTGCCCCGTTCTTTATCAGCTCATTCGTGCCCTCGCTTTTTGGAGAGTCGGCATTTCCCGGGACAGCAAAGATGTCCCTGCCCTGTTCGATCGCCTCAGCAACATATAAAAGCGTACCGCTTCCCAGGGGCGCTTCTATTGCGACGACTCCTGCAGAGAGTCCCGATCCTATCCGGTTTCTTGCCCTGAAAAAGCTCTTTTGAGTCTTGGTGCCCGGCGCATATTCCGACACCAGTGCACCTTTTTTGCATATCTTTTCCGAATAATCTCTCGGAGCTTTAGCAATTTCAGTTCCCAAGACCGCGATCACAGTTCCTCCTGCAGAAAGAGCAGAGCGTGCACCTGCAGATTCTATACCGGAGCTGAGCCCGGATACGATCAAGGCCCCCTCCTCTGCCAGCTGGGATCCGATCCTTTCAGCCATCTTTAGTCCGTATTCGCTCGGATTCCTTGTTCCAACCAGGGCTATCGCGGGAATATCCTGAGTATCCGGAAGTTTCCCCTTCACATATAAAGCAAGAGGCGGATCCGCCGTATCGGCGAGCATCCGCGGATAGTCTTCCTCCCCAAGCCCGAGGACCTTTATTCCCTGCCTTGCACAGTCGTTTATTATCCTCTCCGCTTCCGAGATATCCTTGTCTGCAAGTATACTTATATCCTTATCCGAAAACGCTTTTACGCCTCTCAGTTCTTCGGCTGTTTTCGAGAAAAGCTGTTCAGGGCTTAAAGAACGCTCTTTTATCACTCTTCTGGCGGCATAGCTCAGACCTTTAAGTTCCGAAAGCCAGACAGAATATATCTCATCCATTTTTCCTCATCTCCCACATGAAGACAGATGCTGCAACAGATGCATTCAATGATTCGTTTCCCGGCTGCATCGGAATGATTATCTTTCTCCTGCAAAGATCCGACAGTTCCCTGCTGAGTCCGCTGCCCTCATTGCCGATGCACACGGCGGCTCTTCCGAGTTCAGTATCTCCGAGGATCTCAGCTTCCTCCGACAATATGGCGGCGCAAAGGGTGAGGGAGTTTGCTTCCGCGAAGGCAGCTGTCTCTCCGAGATCGAGCTTCAAAACTCTCTGTCTGAATATCGCACCCATCGTCGCTTTGACTGTCTTCGGATTATAGAGATCCGCACAGGCGCCTGTCAGGATAACTGCCCCGATACCGAAAGCAGCAGCGGTTCTTATCACCGTTCCGAGATTTCCCGGGTCCTGGACAGACTCGAGTATAATTGCGTTCCGGATATCCCCGGCCGGTTCTTTTTGTTCTATCTTTACAGTAAACAAAGGGCCTTTGCTGTTTTCGGAGAAAGAGGCATAGCTGTAGAGCTCCGGAAACGCGACGTATTGGGAACTGATTTTCAGGGTCTCCCCTGCCTCTCCGTCTTTCCAGAGAATTGAGCTTATCTCTGCTCCCGAAGAAACTGCTTCATCGAGAAACTTTCTTCCTTCACAAACAAATTCCCCGCAGCTGCTTCTGTACACTGAGTCTGCCGCAAGTTTCCTGAGATGTTTTATGTATTCATTTTTTCTTGAACTGATTTTTTCCATATTTTCAGTATATCATCTGTAATCGGCGCAAATCAACAGCAGTTGACAAAAAAAGGAGCACTGATATAATCGGGTCAGCAAATGAAAGGACAGGACAGATGAAGATCCAATGGCTGGGACATGCCTGTTTTAAGATCACACAGGATTCTTTCAGTATAGTAATAGACCCTTACAACTACAAATACGCAGTGGGTTATCCGGAGCTGAAAGTCAGCGCCGATATGCTCCTTATATCACATGATCATTACGGGCACAACTGCCGTGAGGCCGTGACTCTGAGCGGAAAGAGTGAAAGTGAGTGCCCCTTTGATATCTCCTCATTTGATGTCTGGCACGACCACCACGGAGGGATCATGCGTGGAAAAAGCAAGGTGTACATTCTTGAAGCCGGGGGCATGAAAATAGTCCACATGGGCGATATCGGGACAAAGCTTACCGATCACGAACAGGGCCTTATCTTTGGCGCCGACGCTATGATGGTCACGGCAGGAAGCTGCACCGGGCTCCCTTCCCAGGAAGTCTGGAGACTGACCGAGGCTGTGTTCCCGAAAGTCATAATTCCGATGCATTACAGGCACAGTACCTACACGAACCGCCGGCTTGAGCATCTCGATGCTCTTTTAAACTATTACGAGTCTCCGGAGCTGGTCCATTATTATGATACCGATACACTGGATCTTGAGCCCGACACGGAGCCTCAGATAGCAGTTCTGAAATACATGGGCGGGGACAAGACAAAAACGCCTTTTCCGAGGATCACATATTAAAAAAGCAGTGAGCTTTGCTCACTGCTTTGATCGTTTGTACGCAGATATTATAAGATCGTATGTTTTTTGTACAGAGCAGTTTTCTTTGAGGTAACGTCTTGCAGCTCTCCCCATCTCAGCTCTGTCAGCCTGTTTAAGTCTCTCAACTGCCTCGCCGAACGAGGCTGTATCCGATGATGAAGATGAAAATCCGAATCCTTCTTTTTCCGCGATCCTTCCTATATCTGTGACGTCGTCCGTGCAGGTAATCACAGGCAGTCCGGCCTGCAGATAAGAAAGAAGTCTTGACGGGAAATTGGGTATGGTAAATCTGCTGTCCAGAAATATCAGGCCGGCGTCACAGGAACTTACTGTTTCCTCATATTCTTTCCTGGGAAGCTCTTTTATGTGCTCGATGTTTGAAGGACGGTACCTCTCGATAAAACTGTCGAGCACCCTTTCTTCAGTTCCGCTGCCTATTATCAGGTATTTCTCATCTTCATGATCCATACGGCTTTTAAGACACTCGACAAGAAACGGAATACTCTGTGGCCTGCCGAGATTGCCGCCGTATAAAAACGTTATCACGCCGTTATCTGCATGCTTTGTCTCCGGCTCTTCTTCGGTTATATCCGTTGAGTTGGGAGACACTTCGATTTTTCCCGCTTCAAGTTCCGGATTATTATCAATAAGATAGGTCCTGTTTGCTTCGGACATGCAGCCTATCTTGTCTGAAACTTCATACAGCGCCTTTTCTTTTGCTCTGAAAAATCTGTATATCAGCCCCTTGATACCGTTTTCAGACAACATATTCAGATCAACTGCATTTTGCGGGAAGATATCTTTTAAGAGCAGATAACAGAAGGCATTGTCTCTGTTTTTCACAAATCTGATCACATTGACGAAGGTGATGGGCGGTGTAGAGTAGAGAACTATATCAAATTTAACATCCCGGAAGTATTTTCTTATGGCAGCTCTGTATCTTTGCTCGATCGTAAGCGTGGAAATGCCCTTTTCTATAAGACCGCTTTTTGTAAGATTGCCTGTTTTAACCCTCAGAAGCACAACTCCGTTTGATTCCCTGAGCTGTGTTTTCTCCCCGTATCTTCTCTCTCCCGGATAGCAGACAAACACGCTGTGCCCTTCACTGCGCAGTTTTCTCAGCACGTCCGTATATACGCCCCGCGCTTCCACACCGTATTTTTCAAATGTCTCGGCATTGCCGACAGTAAGAAACAGAATATTCATGCCCTGTAAGCGGGGAAATACCCCGAACTGATATCATCAGTTCTCATAGCGCAGAGTCTGTCGTATTCGTCTCTGTTCAACACAGTCCTGCCTATGTAAAACTGGTTGTAGTCTCCTCTGTAGAAACTGCGTTTAAAGCGCATCAGATTATCGTCGGAAGATCCGACTCCGCCTCCGAGATGAAGTGTCTTCAAACCTCTTTCACATCCCCAGAGCGCGGCTTCATAGAATATCAGGTTGGTCGGTGCATAGCACTGATCCTCACGGAGAGAACCGCCGAGATGGAAATTCAGTCTGTCGTCTGCATACAGCATGATCGTAGAGGCGATAGTTTTTCCTTCGCGCACTGCGTAAAACACTTCCGCGTTTCCGTTTAAGTCCTCCCTTACACTGTTGTAAAACTGTTCTCCAAAATAATAGTAGTTCTCGGCATTGTCGTCGTCCATCGTGGAATTGTAAATAGAGCGGAACGTTTCATACAGTTCGCTTGCGGAGCCGTGGTGTACGGTAACACCCGAATTGATCGCTTTCCTGATACGGTTCCGGCATTCGCTTTTCATGTTCGTCCAGATGCCGTCCTTATCGGAAAGGTCTATCGCAACTGTCTTTCCGAGAGGGATGACCTCATAAAAGCCGTCTGAAAGTCTGTTATTGCCCAGCAGGGGATGGAAACGGACAAAGTCCGAGATTATCCCGTTTTCACGGCAATAATCCAGATATTCGCCAAAGAGTTTGTTTTTATCTTCATTGCTGACATCATCTTTGTCAGCGATCCAGCCTCCGTATCCGTACGGAGTCGCCAGATCGAAATACTTTCCCTCAGGGAGCAGGCCTTTAAAATGTCTGTCCAAGGCCACATCGCGCTTCATGACAACATCTGCAGCCCTGAAAGAATCGCTTTCATAATAAAAAAGCAGCGGCTCGCCGTCACCGTGGATCTTAAAAGCCTTGACGTATCCGCTTAAATAATACACATCATAATGAGGAAATGACCTGACCGTCTCATCCCAGGCACGGCTTTCATCAAGTGTAAATACTCTCATTTGCTGTCAGTTTCTCCCGCAGTTTTCTTTTTCATTTCGCGTTCTATATTCATCGGCATGATAACCATCCCATCATGCTTTATCACGCTCGCCGTCTCAATATCCGAGTGTTTAAGGGTAACTTCTACGGTCTTCAGCAGAATTTTCAGATCATTTAAGAAACTCATACTGTCGATATATTCCAGATCCAGCGCGAATTTTGTCTCCCAGGTCATATAGTTTCTGCCGTTTACCTGAGCAAGCCCTGTAAGGCCGGGGCGAACGCTGTGTCTCCTGTGCTCCTCAGGCGTATAATACGGGATATACTCCGGAAGCAGAGGCCTCGGCCCGACCACCGACATATCTCCGATAAAAATATTGAAGAGCTCGGGCAATTCATCAAGGCTCGTTTTCCTCAGAAAGTTTCCGTAAGCCGTAAGCCGCTGCTCATCGGGAAGAAGATTCCCCTGCTTGTCTCTTCTGTTGTTCATGGAACGGAACTTGACGATGTTGAAGATCTTTTCATTTTTTCCCGGTCTCGGCTGAACAAAGAAGGGATTCCCGCGCATAGAGATCGCGCCCGTCAAAGTCAGCGCTATATATACGGGAGACAGGACTGTGATACCCACCCCCGATACCGCTATATCAAGTATCCGTTTAATATATTTCCGATAAAGAGTATTATTGTTCATTCTTCTTTGCTTCAGCAATGTCTTTTCCTGTTACCGTTA
>JAEEGF010142988.1_pt1 | contig 11554 bp, 3 predicted proteins | sample 9134171 | NCBI WGS metagenome assembly JAEEGF01 (sample SAMN16246542, study PRJNA631951) | gut metagenome | biome: gut microbiome; feature: rumen; material: AP-attached | host: Bos | place: Iran: Karaj | collected 2018-10 | reverse complement strand
ACTTTGGCGAGACCGGCGACGGCTTCATTGCCGTGGGCGCGGGCGGTTACATCGGTGCCGCGTTCAAGGGAGGCCTGCTGCGCTTGTACGTGGCGCCTCTCGCACAGCTCGAACTGGGCTACAAGGACTTCGGTATCCGCGAGACTGCCGTGATTGCAATCCCCGAGGATGACTCCAAGGAATGGATGCAGTTCAGGAGCGGCCTGTTCTACAAGTTCGGCTTCGTGGGCGTGGAACTCGGCCACGACCTGATTACAAACTTTGGCCAGGGCGGCTATGTTTCCGTCTTCTTTGAAATGTAATGGAGGGCAAGATGAAGATTTTTAAGAAATTGCTCGTTGCCGGCGGTGCCGCTTCCATAGCCTTTACCGCATGCTCTATTGTTGATGAATACGACCAGGAACTGGTCGACAGGTACGAACAGGCTGTCCAGGACGAGAAGGATTCCGTGAAGCAGGCCGAACAGGATAGGAAGGATTCCATCGCGAACCTCGACTCCGCGACCTGCCCCGAAACCTTCACGGATACCCGCGACGAGAACGTCTACGACATCGTGCGCATCTACGACCCCGAGGTCGACAGCAAGGCCCGCTGCTGGTTCAAGCAGAACCTGAAGTACGACGCGAAGGACGATTCCCGCTGCCTCGACGACGACAAGAAGAACTGCAAGGTTTACGGTCGCCTGTACCTGGGTTCCGCAATTAAGAAGGGCGTGTGCCCCGAGGGTACCCGCGTTTCTACCTCGGAAGACTGGGAACACTTGCTCAAGGTTGTTGACCCCGACGAGAACTCCTCGTACATCCTGAAGAATGCCGAGGAATGGATTGCCGGCGGCAGTGCCTCCAAGGCTACCGACAAGTACGGCTTCAGCGCCATGCCCGGTGGCTTCTACGATGATGACGAGGAAGAGTACACCGAGGAATTCCACAATGATGGCCACTGGTGGGTCTACTCCAAGGATTCGTTCAAGTACGTGAGAATGTCTGCCGATGATAACCTCTACGAGTTCAGGACCGTCGACGCCTACAACTCCGAAGGCATCGGCCTCTCTGTTCGCTGCGTGCTCGAGTCCAACCACTCCATAGAGGCCGACACTTCTTCCAGTGAAGGTGACAAGTCCTCGAGTTCCGAAGGGAACGGTGAAGTCAAGAGCTCTTCTTCCGAAGGCTCCTCCGATACCGAGAGCTCCTCTTCCGAAGAAGTCGACCCGGAAGATGTCATTGTCCCCCAGAACGACGTGAGCATTGACGGCGTGTCGCAGAAGGGCCCGTTCATCAAGGGTACTACGGTGAGCGTCTACGAACTGGAGAACGGTCGCAACCTGAGCCCCAAGGGCACCGCTTTCCCCACGGAAATTACCACCGACGACGGAAAGTTCAAACTCTCCAACCTCAAGCTGAAGTCGCAGTTCGTGTACCTCGTGGCCGAAGGCTACTACCGCAACGAGGTTACGGGCAAGGGAAGCGTCGCCCCCATAACGCTCCGCGCCGTATCTGACTTGACCAAGATGAAGACCATCAACGTGAACCTCCTGACCCATCTGGAATTCTTCCGTGCAGAATACCTTGTGGTGAACAAGGGCATGCGCGTGAGCAAGGCCAAGATCCAGGCAGACAAGGAAATCTTCAAGAACTTCTTTATCGACGCCACGGAATTCAAGGCTGCCGAAAAGCTCTCCGTCGTAGGCTCCTCCGACGAAGATGCCGCATTGCTCGCCCTTTCCGTGATTTTCCAGGGCGACTTTACGGAAGCGCAGTTGACCGATGTCATCAACACCTTCAAAGATGAAATCAAGGACCAGGAAAAGGGCGAATGGAAGAACGATTCGCTCAAGACAGTGCTTGCCGACTGGGTCGCGAACGCCGAATTCAAGGACCACTTCAAGAGCATCCGCGATAACGTGGAAGGCTGGGGCCTGGGCAAGCCGGGCAACTTCGAGAAGTACCTGACTAACTTCTGGCTCACTGTGTACGGCATGGACCCCTGCACCAGTGCAAGCGAGGGCAAGATTACTTCGACCGAGAACAAGTACAGCAAGAACAAGAAGGAATCCAAGGCACGCTTCGTTTGCAAGAGCGGCAACTGGGAACTTGCGACCGACCTGGAAAAGGATACCGAGAAATGGATGTCCGGATCTGATGGTCAGGTCAAAAATGGTAAGGTCAATACGGACTCTGTGTATGTGTTCGATGGTACCGCATGGCGCAAGGGTAACGTGCTGGATAGCACGCTCGGCATTGGCGCCTGCTATACCAAGGCCAATCGTGATCTCAAGAAGAGCGAGGCCGATGGCAATTGGTACCTCTGCGATATGGACAGCCTTTCCTGGGTGGAAACGCACAGGTTGAATTCCTACTTTGCCAAGTTCACTCCGGATGACAAGATTGCCTTCCTTAATGACACCAAAACCGACGTGGTGAATGACACCATGATTGACCCTCGCGACGGTCACGTGTACAGGACTTTCAAGAATGAGTATGAAAACTCTTTAACGGGCGAAACAGAAACCCTTATCTGGATGGCGGAAAACCTGAACTACGACCCCAAATCTACGGATGTCCAGTCCTGGTGCTATGGCGACCTTGACTATAACTGTGAAATTGCTGGCAGGCTCTACAGTTGGAGCGCGGTCATGATGGTGGAAAGCAGTTACAATACCACGACTTATTCGGAAACGGAAAACCACCAGGGTATTTGCCCTGAAGGGTGGGTTGTACCTACTGAAGATGATGTTATCAATTTAGTGATGGAACTTATTTCGGTAAGCGGCGAGGAATTAAAGACGACGTTTACGGGTGCCTGGACAAAGGGCTCCAGCAATTCGTACGGTTTCTCTGCTATACCTTCGGGCTATCGTAAAGCAGCAAATAATACCTTTGTGGGTGCAGGCTCGGAATTTCGCATGTGGACAACCACGAATGATTTCTCGGATGCAAATATTCAACCGATTCGCGACGCGGGATCTCTTCTTCCTGAAGATGCATCGAAACTCGATGGCGCATCTGTTCGCTGCGTAAAGCGAGTGGAACCCTAACCTTTGTAACATCTATAGCCCATAGGAGGCCACCATGAAGTCTCTTGGATTGTCATCCTCGCCCATTCGGCTTGCTCAGGGCAGGCTCCAGCGAGGATCCGTACATACCTCCCTTGCCCTTGCGGCATTTCTCCTCGCGGCGTGCGGCGATACTGTCACCGAACAGATCAACGCAAACGTAGGCGCGGTTGAAACAAGCAAGGACCTGCCCGAGTGTACCAAGGCAATCGCCGGTCAGACTGCTTTCGTTTCCGAGACTCACGAGTTTCTCGGCTGCGACGGCAATGAGTGGCAGAGCCTGAGCGCGAGCACGGTAAGCGTTGGCGACAACGTGTGTATGTCCAAGAGCCTTTCGGACGGCACAGGCTTCGAAATTTTCTGTAACGGGGAATCCATTGGTACCGTAAGGAATGGTGAAAAGGGTGAACCCGGCGAAAAAGGTGCTGACGGCGCAAAGGGCGACAAGGGTGATGATGGCGCACCTGGTGCAAAGGGCGACAAGGGCGATGATGGCGCACCTGGCGCAAAAGGTGACCCGGGCGATCCTGGCATCAATGGTACAAACGGCACGAACGGAACCAGTTGTGAAATTACAGCGGCCACCGCTTTGACTGCGACGATTGCCTGCGGTTCCGAGTCGTTCACGATGGACCTGACGGGCTACGTAGAAATCCCCGCGGAATGCGACGCGACCCTGTACGAGGACTGCGCAGGCCCCATGGACAACGTGGAACTCAGTGGCGTGAGCCAGAAGGGCCCGTTCGTTACCGGTGCGGACATTACGGCGTACGAACTGGAAAATGGACGCTCCCTCAAGCAGACCGGCAAGACCTTCGGCGGCAAGATCGAGCGTGAGGACGGCACCTTCGACATCAAGACGGTCCAGCTGAAAAGCCCGTTTGTGTACCTTGTGGCGGATGGCTTCTATCGCAACGAGGTGACGGGCGAAAAGAGTGCATCTCCCATTAAGTTGCGCGCCCTGACCAACCGGAAGGATCACCCAAATACAAATATCAACTTGGTCACGCACCTGGAATATGACCGCATTGTGTACCTTGTTACCAAGAAGGATTCTACCGTGATGAATGCGAAGAAGGCTGCCGAAAGGGAAATCTTCGCGGCATTCGGCATCAACAACTCCGGCTTCAAGGGCTTTGCGGAAGACTACAACATCCTCGAGGCGGGCGACGGCAACGCGGCCCTGCTGGCGATTTCCGTCTTGCTCCAGGGGGACCATACCGAGGCTGAACTCACTTCGCTCCTTGCCTCGCTGAGTGTGGACCTCGGTGACAACGGTGAATGGGACAATAAACGCGAACGTGCGCGGATTGCCGACTGGGCGATGAAGAAGACCTTCTCTAGGGAAGGCCTGGCTTCTGTACGCAATAACATCAAGGCCTGGAATCTCCGCGATGGCGAACCGCCCGCCTTCGAAGGCTACTTCCGCAATTTCTGGATGGCCGAACTCGGCGTGGACAAATGCACTAAGGATAACGCCGGTGCGCTCTTCGCCACCAAGAATATTAAGTCGGCATACTACGCTGCTAACGACTCCGCATTTACCGAAGGCGACAGCAGCTTGGTGCGCCTCATCTGCGACGCTTCTGGCGAAGAACCTGTATGGCGTTTCGCGACCGATATCGAGAAGGACACTGCGGCACTCTCCGCCGAATTGCCCCAGGATACTGCTGTCGTTGGCAAGATCAATACCAACATCGTGTATGTAAAGGAAGGTGACTGGCGCCGTGGCACCGAACTTGACGTGGCGCTAAAAAACAGTTGTGTCGCGGATAGTGTCGGTAAGGCTGATAGCATGATTGTGAAACTCGAAACAGCATGGTTTATCTGTGATGTGAGCGACGATGGCGTTGTTCCTACTGCCTGGCGTGAGGCGACAACCTCCGAAGCCGACACAGCGCTTTTCGGCATCCCAGGCGCAGGCGACCCGATTGTTAGGCTTGGCAACGTGAACAAGTCGCACATCTATGTGTATGAGAAGGGTTGGCGCTACGGTACCGCCATGGATCTTGATGAAAACCTTGGCCCCTGCGTTGCAGGTAAAGTGAACAAGGTTCTCCAGTCATCTACGGGCAGTTGGTACAAGTGCGTTAATGACAGGAATACTCGCGTGGAAGGCGATCTTGTTCCGACGGAATGGCGTGAATCGACGAGTTTTGAGCGTGATACTGTGGGTTTTGGGATTCCGACGGTCGCAACGGCCAAGTGGAATTCTGCAAAAACAACGGTGTATGTGTATGACATGACCGCTAAAAGATGGCGTATTGGTAGCTCTTTGGATATGAATTCAGATCTTGGTCCGTGTACAGAGGCGAGGACGGATACAATAAGGGGGATCAATGCAAGCACGTTCTATAGGTGCACTCCTAACTATACTGCCGATGCCAATGTGCAGCCGGTATCTTGGGTCAAACTTTCCCAAGCGGAATACGATACCCTTGGATTCGGATATTGCAATAAGGAATATATGAGAAGACCCAATACCGATAATTGGTTCGCCGAAAAAGGCGTCCGTCGTGTAACTGATGAAAAGGAAAGCGACCTTATCAGGTTTACGTCTGGCACGTACTGCCTTGCTACAGTTGGAAATCAGTCTTCAGTTTACGTATACTACGGAACTAAGCCCTCTGCAACAGATGGTGCGGCGATTCAAGGAAGAAAGAATACGAGCAAATACTTTACATACGATAGTATTCAAGGCGACTGGCTGCCGATGACGAGCGGACAATATAGTCTTGGCTTGGGTGGCTGCACTATTGCCCGAACGAATTATACTTACGGAACAAGTTCTTCAACATCTCAGTACCCGAAGGGAATGGTGTCACGTAAAAATACGTCGTCGTCTTATTATTTATGCAAAGACGATGGCGGAGAAAAGAAATGGGTCCTTGCTAGCCAGGCAAGGTATGACACGTATGGATCTGCTTGTAACCAAAACTATTTAAGACGGGCGTATAAGGGAAGAATAGATTCAACGGCAAATTATACATATGTTTGTGATGCTGATACGTTCAGAACAATGACGGCATCGGAAAGGTGGGCTGTAAAAAACACCACGGGTGCCTATTATTCTGCTCGATGCGGTGTTTCAGATAATGATTCAACCGTGACTGTGAGAATAACAAGTGCTATCACATCTGACTTCGTTTGTAAAAACAACTTATATGTATGGGACAGAAAGACGCGCATAGAATACAATAGAATTCATCCACCCACAGTGGTTGGGGATGGGGTTGGGGCATATCATGCGGGTGCGTGGAACAATGATGCTGCCGTAATAGGTACAAGACTTTGGATGCGGCATAATTTATATGCAGACTCTACAGGGGGATCGGCGCCTTATACATTAGATCCATCTGTTTATTCTCTCGAAGATAGAAGGGAAATCGGTTGTTATTATACACATTCTGAAGCGCAAAGAGAGTGTCCTCGATTCACGATAGACTCTAAATCTTTCAAACTGCCTTCGCCGAGTGATTTTACTGCGCTTTTTGATTTTGCAGAAAGGTACTTGGATCTTTATTCAAGTGCATGGAAATATCCGGGGACTGACACTTATGCGTTAAATCTTTATCCCAACGGATATACCGATAAAACAGAGTATGGAATTGCATATATTGGTTACCGAACAGCAAGTAGCTTTGTAAAAACCTCCTATATGGCTTGGGCGACGGATTCTCATGTTAGGCTACATTCCACAAAGTCTGATTCTACGGCGAATATAAGAAACGATGTGGCTGGGGCGCGTTTTGAGCAGAACGCTTTTGCTGGAGTGCGTTGTGTTGTAGGAGATGCGGAAAATCCGCCTACCAAGAACTAAATCCTTGCTGATTTGACGAATTCCTTCCCGACGACCGCCAAGTTCGCCGGGATTTTTGTTACATTTTTTTAATGTAAAAAAGGAGTCCATTATGAAGTCCTTAACCCGAATTGCTCTCCCCGCGGCACTCCTCCTTGCGGCGTGCGGTGATGACATCACCGAACTCAATGCTAACGTTGGTGCTGTAAAAACTAGCGACGATCTGCCGGCATGTACCGAAGACATTGCCGGGCAGACGGCATACGTCAAGGAAACTCATGAGTTTCTTGGCTGTGATGGTTCCGAATGGCAGACGTTGAGCGCGAATACGGTAAACGTGGGCGACAACGTGTGTACCTCCACGAGCCTCTCCGATGGTTCGGGGTTCGAGATTTTCTGTAATGGGGAATCCATTGGAACGGTGAAGAATGGTGCAAAGGGTGAACCAGGAGCCGCTGGCAAGGATGGTGCAGACGGCAAGGACGGTACCAATGGTAAGGATGGTGCTGACGGCGCAAAGGGTGACAAGGGCGATAAAGGCGACAAGGGTGCTGACGGCACCAATGGTACAAATGGTACTGACGGTACGAATGGTACCGGTTGTGAAATTTCGGAAGCGACGGCGCTCACAGCGACTATTGCCTGCGGTTCCGAGACCTTCACGATGGATCTGACGGGCTACGTGGAGCAGCCCGCGGAGTGTGACGCTACTCAGTACGAGGACTGCACTGGCCCCATGGACAACGTTGATCTCAGCGGCTTGAGCCAGAAGGGTCCGTTCGTCATTGGCGCGGACATTACCGCATACGAACTGGAGAATGGCCGCTCCCTCAAGCAGACGGGCAAGACCTTCGGCGGCAAGATCGAGCGCGCTGACGGTACGTTCGACATCAAGACGGTCAAACTGAAAAGCACGTTCGTGTACCTTGTGGCAGACGGCTTCTACCGCAACGAGGTGACGGGCGAGAACAGTGCCGCGACCATCAAGCTTCGCGCCCTCACGAACCGCCAGAATCACGCAAATACGAATATCAACCTGGTGACCCACCTGGAGTATGACCGCGTGCAGCGCCTCGTCACGAAGGAAGATTCCACTGTGCAGAATGCAAAGAAGGCTGCCGAAAGGGAAATCTTCGCTGCGTTTGGCATTGACAACAAGGATTTCAAGGGCTTTGCGGAAGACTACAACATCCTCGAGGAAGGCGACGGCAACGCGGCCTTGCTCGCAATTTCCGCGCTCCTCCAGGGCGACCGCAACGAGTCCGAACTCACCGCGCTCCTTGCGGCACTGAGCGTGGACCTCGGCGACAACGGCGAATGGGACAACAGGCAGCAGCGTGCGGGAATTGCCGACTGGGCGATGAAGAAGGATATCGATGGCGGACTTGCCGCAATCCGCGCGAACATCAAGGGCTGGAAGCTGCGTGACGGCGAGCCACCTGCGTTCGAGGGCCACTTCCGCAACTTCTGGATGCAGGAACTCGGCGTAGATGGATGCTCCTCGAACAATGCTGGCGCTCTCTTTGCTACGAAGAATGCAAAGTCCGCCTACTATGCCGCGAATGATTCTGTTTACACCGCGGGTGACAGCAGCCTGGTGCGCCTGATTTGTGCGGCTTCCGGCGATTCTTATGCATGGCGATTCGCGACCGATATCGAGAAGGATACCGCTGCGCTTGCCGAATCGGGCGATGGTGCTGTTGCGAACGGCAAAATTAATACCGGATTCGTGTACGTGAAGGAAGGCAAGTGGCGCCGCGGCACCGACCTCGATATGGATCTTGACTTCAGCTGCGTTGAATCCGTCAGGAACTACACCACCTATGCTGCCGACGAGACTGACACTACGTGGTATATCTGCGTGACTGACGGCAGCAAGCTAGGCGGCTACACTATCCCGACGTCCTGGAGGCTCGCGAAGGAAGCCGAGGCCGATACGGCGCAGTTCGGCATTCCCGAGACTGCTGCGGATTCCATCAAGCAGGGTCATATCAACAAGGGACGCATCTTTGTGTACGAGAACTATGGTTGGCGCCGCGGTACCGAGAATGACTACCTGCTTGAAAAGGCGTGCCTTAACGGTATGGCAAACAAGGCTTATTACATAAACGGACAGTACTACACCTGTACAAAAGAAAGGAAACTCCAGCCTGATGGCGTAACCGTCAACAACACCTGGCGTGTTTCTACAGCCGAGGAGGCTGATACGCTAGGTTGGGCAGCACCAACAGGATCTGATTCCGTAAGGACAGGCAATATTGACAAATCCCACGTATATGTGTATGAAGTAAATAATGTGGGTGTAGGAGCATGGCGTCGCGGCACGGCCGAAGACAATTTTGAAGGACTTGGCGCATGTACGGCGAATAAGCTTGGAACTGTTAGCCAAGTCACATCCGCCGCAGGAACTATAAATGGCTATTATCGTTGCTCCAACGACAGGGTCGTAAAGTTTGGTGACGTGCAAGTCATCAATGCTTGGCGTGAGGCAACTGCTTATGAAAGGGATACATACCAGTGGCCCACTGCCACTAATGGAACATTGCGGATAAGTGAGCTTTCCGGGCTGAAGTACGTATTTGATAATGGTTCTTGGAGACCTGCAACAGACTTGGAAAAGATTGGCCTTGGAGGATGTACTGACGATCAGAATCAAAATGTCAGGCAAAGTGACGCAGGAACAACGGAAAGTTGGTACAAGTGTACTATGGAAAACGGTACTTATGTTGACACCTTTTTTGTTCCATTTACATGGCGAAAGGCTATTGATATAGAAAAGGATACGGTTAGATTTGGGTATGGCTCAGCAAAGCCTTCTGCAGATAGCGTAAAAAAAGGCAATGTCACAGACTACATATATGTATATGAAAATGGTAAATATCGTATAGGAACTTCGCTTGATGGCTCGATGAATCTAGGCGGGTGCACCGATACAAAGGCTAAATTAAAGACGGGAACAAGCACAGGAACCCTGTCACAAGCTTCGAATGGCAAGTATTATATGTGCGCCACGACGGATACAACAGTAAATGGTTATAAAGTTGTTTCTGCATGGCGGTTGGCAACCGATACAGAGGTGGATACTTATGGATGGGAAGTCTTACATTATAGTGGAGCCTGCAAACAGGCAGAATCAAACAAGTTCTATGTCTATGAATATCCCGCAAGTCTTTGGCGAACTGCAAAAAACAATGAGTGCACAAATGGCCTTTATGGGTGTACGACAGATCGTTACGGAAATCTTTCCAAAGGATCGGATGGCACTATTTTCAGATGTGAGGAAACGGGTTGGGTAGAAGGATCTGCATTTGACGCGGACACCTACTCAATGCACAGCATAGGTTTTGGCGATGGTTGTAGCAATACTAGTAATGGGGCGTTTAGTATTCATTTTACAGACAATGAAGGAGATTATACAGCAGGTCAACTTGTTCCTGGTGAAGTCGACGCCTCTAAGTATTATGTCTGTGATAACAAACAGCCAAGAAAGGCTACAGAGACTGAAATTCTTCTAAATAAGGGCTGTACTGTTTATAATGAAAACGAAGATAAGAGCACGACAATTACGGATTATAAATGCCATAATTCTCACTGGGATGTTGTGAAGGGAACCCTAAACACAGGCCGATCTGGAGAAAAAACGTATAAAACAGTACGAATTGGCGAAAGTATCTGGATGGCAGAAAATCTCAACTACCGTTATGTTTATCCAACCTATCAAAACGGTCTCGATTCATCTTCTTATTGTTTCGCCGATGATTGTGAAAAATATGGTCGCTTTTATTTGATAAGTGCTGTTTTGGATAGCGCAGGCAAGTACATTGATGGAGTTGGCAAAGGTTGTGGCAGGGGTGTTGCTTGCACCAATATTACGCCTACAACGAAGGTGCAAGGAATATGCCCTAGTGGGTGGCATATTCCAACAAAGGCGGAAGCAGAATACCTTGTGGCATTATTCGCCGATAATCCACTAGATATTTTGGACTCTAGTAAGGGCTACGATAAATATGGTTTTTCGTTCATTCATTCCGCTGCTCCAATGGATTTTGGTGATGGAACGGTGGTTTCAAAAGCCACAGATTGCCTGTTAGCGACAACGAATATGACTGCTGATTATGAACGCGTAAATTACATTAGTGTTCGATACAATCTAGCCTATAATATTATTGGTATTAGCAATTTCGATATGATTTATTATGGCGATTCGCATGATGGAAAATTGTATTTTGCAAATCTCCGTTGCGTGAAAGACTAAAAACCGGAGCCTCCTGAAAGGGAGGCTCTCTTTTTTCTAGATTTTGGCTTGTATGATTATCGCGACCATCATCGGGGCAGTTCTGTTCCTGCCATCCATCGCACTGAATATCGCACTCGCATTCGGTGCTCCGCTCGGCATGTACGCCATGAACGGCCGCAACAAGGTGGTACCCAAGGAAGTGCGCAAGGCGTTCATCATCCCCATCTGCATGCAGCTGCTCGCGATGTACACGCTGCTCAGCGCGGGCAAGGTTCTCCCGATGCTTTTCCCGTTCGAGATTACGCGCATTCTCGCTTTTTTCTTCGCGGTCTACCTCTCGTTCTATACCGCAACGGTGCTCTTCAGCACGAGCCACAAGGAACGCACTGTAATGGGGCTCTTTGCCATCGGGGCAACCATCTGCTTCTGGATAACCGCGTTCGGCACGCTCAACTGGAACTAGCGA
>JAEEGF011479171.1_pt1 | contig 11555 bp, 8 predicted proteins | sample 9134171 | NCBI WGS metagenome assembly JAEEGF01 (sample SAMN16246542, study PRJNA631951) | gut metagenome | biome: gut microbiome; feature: rumen; material: AP-attached | host: Bos | place: Iran: Karaj | collected 2018-10 | reverse complement strand
TGTTCTGCAATCTGTTTCATCCCCGCAATTGTCGGATGACTGGTTTTCTTGGCAATGTTTTTTAACTCAACGACAGAAATTCCATAATGATTGCAGACTTCATGGATAGTTGATGTGATTTCATCTTTAAGACAATCATTTACAATGAAATATATTTTTGCTTTGGGATGATTTTTGGTCAGGAAGTTTGCAAGGTAGGTCATTGCTGGGCGGAAGGAATATAGGTCTTCGTCGGTCCAGCCGTCGTATTTCAGTGTGCCGAGTGGTGCTCCAGCCCAGTCGTCGTTTGTTGCACCGAAGACGAGAATTATGTCGGGATTGCCGATGTTTGGTGCGCGAGTGATGAATGAACGGTCTTTGTAGTCGCGACCGTAGTATCCGCTGTAGCTGATAGTTGAACCGCTGTACGAATTATTAATGTCTAGTTGCAGTCCGTATTCTTCGCAAAGAATCCACCACCAGGTCTGCTCAACTTTTTCCACATCGGTACGGTCTCGTTTGGTCTTGAAGTACCATTGTTCGTTTTCCAACGGTGTAGTGTAGCCTTCGAAGGTGCTGTACGAGTCGCCAAGGATGGAAACCGTGGGAAGCTGGGAAAAGGAGAGGGGGCAGAATAGGACTAAAAATATAATTACGGTAACTATATTTTTGATTAATCTTTCGCTTTTATATCCAAAATTATTCAGTTGCATACATTTACAATTAACGCCTTTACTACATTGTGTTGCGTACAAATTCGAGACAAAAATATTATTTTTATCTCAACTTCCATTTCGTCATGGAAGAATATTTTTCACATCATTCGATGCCTTATGCTTTTTGTCTATTCTTTCTACAGCGGAATCCAATAAATATTCCTGCAACAGATATAATGCCGATGGCTACTAAAATCCATATCCACAGGTTATTGTCACTTTCAGAATCCTCGTCGGTTTTGGGAGCATCGATTTCGGCAAACGGATCGATTTCGCTGAGATATTTGCCTTCGGCAATCAGTTGCAGTGCGTATTCGAGCATAACATCGGTCTCGCCATCGGCGCCCATTGTAATCTCGTTGTAGGAGAGCGGTAACTCGTAGTCGGGCAATAGTCCGCGTCCCCACGGAGTGCGCTCGCAAACAGTGGTATCGAAAACTACTTTTACCATAGGGATGGCGACAGTGTTAAGAGAGTTTGGCAATATAATGTTGGCTCGCTCAAGAGCTGTAATATAGTGGTATGCAGAACCGGTCTCGCGACCAACGCTTACACCGCGGCGGTTGCGTACCAATACCGCAGGGAAAATCGTTGCTGCTGACATGGAACAGCCGTTTGTAAGCACATAAACTCGCCCTGTATACTGGTGACTGCTGTCGGGCATAACACAACAATTTGTTTGAATTGTGTCGAAACAATAGTAGCCTGGCTTGCCTTCAATCCGTTGGTATTCAGGGAAAATTATTTCATCATCTTGGTGATTATCACCGTACCTTAAGTATTCGAAATTTCCCTGTTTGTTTACATACAGATGGCTTCCACGTTGACGATTCATTGGTTGCTGCGCGAAGCATGACAGCAGTCGGTTTGTTACTTCAACGTCGCCCCCCTCGTTGTTGCGCAAGTCGATAATCATATTGGCAGTTTGGCATTCGCCTATCCATTGGACAAGCTGTTCCAATTTGGTGCTGTATATGTCGAATGTCCTGATTGACAGATATGCGGTTGAATCGTTAAGCTGGCGCGTTGTATATACGCTGTCGGTGCCATGCATAGTATTTATTGTTTTCCATTTCATTATTTCGTTTATTGGAGTATCTTTTACAATAAAACGACCAGGATACAAGCTGAACGGAATATCCACTTCCTCGCCATTATCAAAGACAATGTGACTTTTTGAATCTGCAGTGGCGCCTTGGTTCATTAGTACAGAGAACATGCTCAAAAATACACTAGTCTCTTCCATGTGACTTTGCACATTAAGATCGTATAAGTCGATGTATTGATATGCCTTTTTTGCATAATCGCGTGCAGAAACGCCATCTATGCTAGCTATTACCCGTCCTGCGTATTGTTCATAACCTCGGCATGTAACCAGCACGCGCAGAGTGTCGTTACACCACAAATAGAATAATACAGGAACATAGAAGTCGTATGGCTCTGTTTTTTGTCGGTCGGGCAGAAGTGTCAAGTGGCTGTCGTGTATCTGATGTACGAACCGTATCAGAGGCACTGGCAGACGCAAGGGTATTGAATCTTTTACCGATTGGCGCAAGTCTTCCACAACCTTATGATATTCATCTTCGGACATCAGTCCATTCAGCGAGGGATATATTTCCTTCACGGCATTTTCCAGTATGGTAATGTCTTCGCGCATCTTTTCTGGCGAGATTGGATCTTCGCGTTCAATGATGTCGAGGTGAAACTTGCTTTCCAATCCAAATGGTGTCATTGGATCATCTGCCATACCAGTTTTTGCTGTGACAGATATGCACAACGACGGTTGGTTTATTTTCTTGTACGACCAACCTAATTGTCCAAGTGTGTCGCCGGCAGCCACTTTCTGTCCACTTTTGAAACGATAGTTTCCGCGCAGACCATCAATAGTTATTCTTCGACCATCGGCGATGGTTATTGATAAATTCCCCGATAAATATTGGGGGTCAACATTATCAGGAGTGCCTATGCGTTGGATATTCTCGTCCCAATTTTTTTGTGGATCATAATAAAAAGAAGCTTCAAGCCCAAGTTTTTGCCTGTAAAATATGTCTGCATAAGTAATTGTACCATCAGTAGGACAAATTACAAAATCGCCGATCTCACCACTTATGAATATGTCGCAGCAATTGTATTCTTTTCCAATATAGGAACTGGGCTGGCTAACTATATTTTCGCCAGCTTTGTGACCTGCCATAGGCCAAAGCCATGTCTGCGCAAATGCTACAGATGCTTGAAAAATGATGATTGTCAGCATGACGGCTGAACTTTGAAATATTCGTCTCATATTATGCAAATTTTATTATTATCAAGGTGCAAATATAAAATATTATTTCATTCGATGTAGAAAAATGGAAAAAAGAATATTAGTTACCATATAAAGATATAACTATCCTTTATATTTAGAGACCTTGCAAATGAAGATTTAGAAATGAAACCTGCAAGCGTTTATGCCTTTTGCATTTTTACCACTCCTTATACGGCTTCTTGCATAACTGCGAATTATTGTATTTTTTGTCACCAGTTACTTCATTGTCAATCCATTCTGGAAGAGAGAATTTTGTATCTTCGGCAGGCACTTCAATTTCGGCGACTACAAGTCCTGCATTGTCGCCCAGGAACTCATCGACCTCCCATTTCAAACCTTGTTCGGCAGGAATAACATAGCGATATTTTTCGATTTGAGGCTTGTCGCATAAAGTGTCGAGCATCTGGCAGGCTTCGGCAACTGGTATTTCGTACTCAAATTCGTTGCGGCTCATGCCTATGGTTTTGTCCTTGAATGTTACGAATCCCTTTTCGCCAGCAATGCGCACGCGTACCGTCATTCCGTTCGTAGTGGGAATGTAGCCCTGCCTATATAGCGTAGGTGTGGCGAGCAATTTGTAATGGTCGCCTTTTACTAGGAATTTATGTTCGATTTCCTTTGCCATATCATAAAAATACCCGCCATTTAGACGGGTATATATTGGTATTTAATCCTATTATCTTCTTCCGAAACGCTTGCCCTTGTTGGCGTACATTGTGTGCATAACCTTCTTGGTGTCATCGAATTGCTTCAGGATTCGGTTGACTTCGGCAACGCTTGTTCCGCTACCGTCGGCAATTCTCTTGCGGCGACTTCCGTTGATGATTTCTGGATTTTCGCGCTCAGCTGGTGTCATCGAATGGATTATCGCCTCGATGCTCTTGAAAGCATTGTCGTCGATGTCGATGTCCTTGATTGCCTTGCCAAGTCCCGGAATCATGCTTGCAAGTTCCTTTATGTTACCCATCTTCTTGATTTGCTGAATCTGGGCAAGGAAGTCGTTGAAATTGAATGTGTTCTTTGCAATCTTCTTCTGCAACTTGCGCGATTCCTCTTCATCGAACTGCTCCTGTGCGCGTTCAACGAGAGAGCGGATATCACCCATGCCGAGAATTCTGTCGGCCATACGTTGCGGATGGAAAACATCGATGGCATCCATTTTTTCGCCAGTACCAACGAACTTTATCGGCTTGTTTACAACGCTGCGAATAGAAATTGCAGCACCACCACGGGTGTCACCATCCAGCTTGGTAAGGATAACGCCATCAAAATCAAGTCTGTCGTTGAATTCCTTGGCGGTATTTACAGCATCCTGACCTGTCATCGAGTCAACAACGAACAGAATTTCCTGAGGATTGATTGCTTTCTTGATGTTTTCGATTTCGTTCATCATTTCCTCGTCAACAGCCAGACGACCAGCGGTATCGACGATTACTACATCGTAGCCGTAAGTCTTTGCGTGTTTGATACCGTTCTGGGCAATCTGCACGGGGTTTTTGTTGCCATCCTCGCTGTAAACTGGAACATTGATTTGTTCGCCAAGAACCTTAATCTGTTCGATAGCAGCAGGACGATAAACGTCGCAGGCAACGAGCAAAGGTTTCTTGCTGCGCTTAGTCTTCAACATGTTTGCCAACTTGCCGCTGAAGGTTGTTTTACCAGAACCTTGCAGACCCGACATAAGTATTATCGCAGGATTGCCCTTGGTGTTAATGTCAACGGCGTTTTCACCCATAAGTTTTGCCAACTCGTCGTGGGCAATCTTTACCATCAACTGGCTCGGCTTAATGGACTTGATAACATTCTGTCCCATTGCCACTTCCTTTACTGTTTCGGTGAACTGCTTGGCCGTCTTGTAGTTGACATCGGCATCAAGCAACGCCTTGCGGACATCCTTCAGTGTTTCAGCAACATTTATTTCGGTAATTTTACCTTCGCCCTTCAGTATCTTGAACGATCTCTCTAATCTTTCCGATAAACTCTCAAACATATTGTTTTCTAATTCGTTAGTCTTGACTAAAAATGAAAAAAGAGCCACTTGTGAGACTTGAACTCGCGACCTACGCATTACGAATGCGTCGCTCTACCAGCTGAGCTAAAGTGGCACTTAATAATTAAGTGGTGCAAAATTACATCTTTTTTCGGACATGCAAAAATATTTTTGAGTATTGGCATTGCAAAATACAAAAAACGGGTGCTGAAATACATTCGGCATCCGTTTCCTTTTGATTATCAATTGTTAATTGCCAATTGCTAATTAGCACTTGGTACGTTTGCGATTATCACATATATATTGCCTACGAACATATTTACGGCAATAGCAAGCAGAATCACGCCGAAAAACTTTCGGATTATGAAGATGAGGTTTGCTCCGAGCAGATTCTTCACCTTGTCGAGCAGGCGGATGACAAAGTAGTCGAGTATGAGGTTGAGCAGCAGGCCGATGATAATGTTAAGAACGGCATACTCGGCGCGAAGTGACAACAAGGCAGTAAGTGCGCCCGGTCCGGCAATCAGTGGAAATGCCACGGGTACAATGCTAGCTCCGCCGCCAAGGTTTTCATTCTTGATGATTTCGCGGCCAAGAATCATTTCGACGGCAAGCACAAAAAGTACGAACGAACCAGCCACTGCGAACGAAGCCTTGTCGATGCCGAATAGTTTCAGAAGTGCGTCGCCAGCGAAGAAAAACAGCAGGAACAAGCCTAATGCCGTCAGACAGGCTTGCATTGCTTTTATCGGCTTGCCGCCTTCCTTGAGACTCAAGAATATTGGAATTGAACCAAGTATGTCGATGATTGCGAACATCACAATGAACGAGCTGAAAACCTCGATGAAGTCAAATTGACCGAAAAACTGTCCGATAGCTTCCATGTCTATAATATTGAAATTGCGTTAATTTATTTTTTCAAATCACGTTTGTTTTTACCAATGTACATGAAGTACAAAGCCAGGTCGAACGAAACCAAAACCGCATTGAAGACATAAAGCCATATTACAATATCGTTGCTGTACAACGACTTATGAATAATACCGAAAATGTACCCCAATATTATCAGTGACATAAAAAGCGGACTTTTACCGATTACCACTTTGGTGCGCAATGATTTTGCGATTGAAACTGGCCAGCTTACTGCAAAACATAGCAGAAAAAGTACTTCCCAAATGCTGAAATTTGCCATAATTTTTATTTTTTTTAGTTAAATAACATTGTTTCTACAAATATAATGATAATGAGGACCGAAACGTTTAAATGCGGCTTCTTCGAGTTCCTCCTGAAATTTTGGATTGGCTACTGAAATTATGAGTTTTGCTCTTTCCTGTAGCGACTTTCCGTATAGGTTTACTGCTCCGTATTCGGTTATGAACCAATGTATATGGTTTCGTGTTGTTACGGCTCCCGATCCAAGGTCAAGAGCTGGGACAATTTTGTTGATTCCACGTTTTGTCGTCGATGGCATAGCGATGATTGCCTTGCCGCCTTTGGCGCGGGTGGAACCGTAAACGAAGTCGATTTGTCCGCCTACACCCGAATAAATCTTGTCGCCAAGCGAGTCGGCGCACACCTGTCCCGATAGGTCAACCTGAATGGCCGAGTTTATCGAAGTCATTTTCGGTTGCTGGGCTATGATGAACGGGTCGTTGGTGTATTCCACGTCTTTCATGAGCACCATAGGATTGCTGTCGATAAAGTTGTATATCTTTTGCGAACCCATTACAAAGGTCGAAACAATCTTACCCTTGTCTAGACGCTTTTTTGCTCCAGTTATGATGCCTTTCTTTATCAATGGCAGTATTCCATCGGAAAACATTTCGGTGTGAATACCAATGTCCTTGTGGTTGCCGAGACACGAAAGTATTGCGTTGGGAATGGAACCAATACCCATTTGCAGGCAGGCACCATCCTCAATAAGTTCGGCGCAATAGCGACCGATGGTACGTTCAATTTCGGTAGGTTTTGCAAAATCGACGGTCAGCAGCGGGCTGTCGTCCTCTACTATGTAGTCGATATTGCTTATGTGTATCTGAGAATCGCCAAGCGAGCGCGGGACATTCTTGTTTACTACGGCGATTGTAAATTCAGCACATTCCATAGCTGCCAGCGTGGCATCAACCGATGTGCCAAGCGATACGTAGCCGAATTTGTCGGGCGGACAAACTTGAATCATAGCCACATTGCACTTTATGTAGCGTTCGCGATAAAGTTTCGATGTTTCACCGAGGAATACCGGAATGTAGTCGGCAAGCCCTTTTTGTACGCTCTCCCTTACATTGGCGCCGACAAAAAATGCGTTATGCTGGAAAATTCCTTCAAATTCTGGATTTACGTAAGGAGCGGCTCCTTCGGTGTGTAGGTGGTGGATATATACGTTTTTCAGTTCGCCGTTTCTGCCTCGGTCACACATTGCCTTAATCAGGCATTGCGGAACGTTCGATACGGAACTTATGTGGACATGGTCGCCCGACTTGATTACCTTTACGGCTTCTTCTGCCGTCACTGCTTGATATTTCTTTTTCATCAGTACAAAAAGTTACATTAATAGCATCATTTCATGCAGTCGGGGCAAATAGATATAACAATAATATAACGACACCTTGTGCCGGCAAAGTTCCCATACCTTTTTTCCCGAAGGCTGCGAATTACGGATTTCAGGCAGGTCTTCTGGCTCGTCCAAGCTTTCCAGCGTCTTCCCGGCTTACGCCAGTGACATAATGCTAGAAGCCTTTATCTGGACTTACAGCTACGGGTATAGCTCTTGATTTTCACAAGATTCCCTATTGATTCTGTAGAAACCTGAATCCGCCGCAAAAGTAGTGTATATTTTTTGTTTTTTGTGCAAAAAAATGCTGTTTTGTTTTTGTCGAGGAATTTTGCTAACTTTGCAACTTTTTACTGCAAAGATTTATTTGATGGATATAGTTCTTATTGGATACGGAAAGATGGGAAAGGAGATTGAACGAGTGGCTCTTGAACGCGGGCACCGAATCTCCGAAATTTTCGACATCGACCGCGACATTCGTTCCTGCGGCGATATAGCTTCGCTAGGCGATGTGGCTGTCGAATTTTCGACACCTAAGACGGCCGAACAAAATGTTATGGCTTGTGTGAAGGGTGGATTGCGCGTGGTGTCGGGTACTACCGGCTGGACTTTCGATGCTGCCGCTATGGATAAGTTGTGTCGCGAAAATTCGTCGGCGTTTTTCTATTCGTCGAACTACAGCATAGGAATGAATATTTTTATGGCAGTAAACCGTATGCTGGCACAGAAATTGGCTGCTTATCCGCAGTATTCGGCTCATATCGAAGAAACCCACCATATTCACAAGCTCGACAAGCCGAGCGGAACTGCAATAACACTTGCAAAAGGCATTATCGACAACAATCCGCGCTATTCGGATTGGAAACTCGATGAGGGTGCAGACAATATTCTTGAAATAGATTCGTTTAGGGAAGGAGAGGTCTTCGGTGACCATAGCGTGCTGTGGTCGAGCGAGTTCGACGACATCACAATTGCACATTCGGCAAAAAGCCGCCGCGGACTGGCAAATGGCGCGGTTCTTGCAGCAGAATTCCTTGTAGGAAAATGCGGTATGTTTACAATGAATGATTTACTTGGATTATAAGAATATGTTCGGAAAGAAAAAAAATACAGAGAATGTGGCTGTCAACAAGCCAAACAATGAGCCGAAAAAGGGTTGGACTCTAAAACTCGGCAAGTGCGAGAAGTTCATCGAGATGCCTTCGCGTCGCAACTGGATATGGTTTGCAGCGTGGACAATCTTCTACATTGGCTGGGTAATTTGGCTCGAAAACTATTGGTTCTTGCTTGGCGAACTGCTGATAATTGACATTTACATCACAAAGTTCGTTCGCTGGGCATTCTGGAAACCAAAGAATCCCGAAAATTGCTCGAAGGTAAAACGCAAAACTCTCGAATGGGTTGACGCACTTATTTTTGCAGTGATTGCTGCTTCGTTTATCAGGATTTTCTTCTTCGAGGCATTTACTATTCCAACATCGTCGATGGAAAAGACCTTGCAGGTGGGCGACTACCTCTTCGTCAGCAAGACGGCCTACGGTCCACGTGTGCCGATGACGCCTATTTCGTTCCCGTTTGTTCACCACACATTGCCGTTTACCGAAAGTACACCTTCGTATGTTACGTGGATACAGAACGAATACCGCCGTATGACTGGCTGGGGCGACATCAAGCGTGACGACATGGTGGTGTTCAACTATCCTACTGGCGATACAGTAGTTTTGCAGATTCCTGCACAGGACTACTACGACATAATAAGGATAACGCAGTTCCGTATGGCGGACTTCGATTTGCAGTATTCCACTATGATGAACAGAAAGATAGTAGTCGGAAATGTTTCGCAGAAAACCAATGACTATTATGTGAATCTTGCATATTCGCTGTTCAACCCTATGACAAATGCTGCACATACCAATGCGTTCATCAACGAGGCTTCGGCCAAGTTGCGTGAAAACGAGACAAAACTTGCCAAGGAAAATCCTACTATTCCCGATATGGACAAGTATTACCGTCTGGCTCGTCAGATTGTGCGCGATATGTACGACCTTACAGTGCGACCTGTAGATAAGCGCGAAAACTATATCAAGCGTTGTGTGGCAATCGCAGGTGATACATTGGAAGTGCGTGATGGCGAAGTGTTTGTAAACGGAAAACCACAGAAGGAAATCCCAACCAAGCAGTTCAATTACCGTCTTACTATAAATACAGCAAGTATTCCCGAAAAAACATTGCGCCAGAACGAGATAAACTCTTCGGATGTGTACGATTTGCGTACCGACAGCATTACTTATAAGGTTCTTCCTCTTACTGCAGAGAACTACGAGAAGTTCAAGAAAATGTCGTTTGTGCAGTCTATTACAAAGAATACTGTGGCAAAAGGTTTTACTGGTGATGACAGTTTCCGTATTTTCCCGCACAACGAAAAATTCCCGTGGAATGTCGATTGGTTTGGTCCTCTGTATATTCCTAAGGCAGGCGACAAGATCCAGCTAACCGAGGAAAACCTTATCCTTTATGGCCGCGTAATAGGTTACTACGAAGGCAATACTCTCGAGGTGAAAGATGGAAAGGCTTATATTAATGGTCAGCCAGCTACTGAATACACCTTCAAGATGAACTACTACTGGATGATGGGCGACAATCGTCACAATTCTGCCGATTCCCGCTATTGGGGCTTTGTTCCCGAAGATCACATCGTTGGTAAGGCTTGGCTCATCTGGTTGTCGATGGATAAGGAATACGGTGGAATACGCTGGAACAGAATAGGAAAGATTGTTCACAATGAAGACTAAAAGGATATTGGTTGTGGTATTGCTGCTCGCCGTAGTTGGCGGTGGTGTGGCATTTTATATGATGTTCGGATTCTATAGCGTGAAGGCATCCGACGGAACCGAAAATAGCGTTTTTGTTCGCAAGACAAGGTCTATAGAAATTGGCGATGTGGTTGCATATAGGTATCCCCTCGGATTCGATACCAAAATTTCGTCGCGTGATGTGTATGTATCGAGAGTTGTCGGCGTTCCCGGCGACATAATTCTCATCGACGATGGCAATTTGTACAGAAACAATAAGCAGGTTGACGAAGATTACACAACCTATTGCAGATACCGCGCTTCGGTCGATTCTGCAAAAGTCGATTTCGCAGCAATCTTCTCAAAATATGATGTCAGGGTAGGGGATGTGCTCAACGATGGCAAAGCTTGTGAATTTGTTTGCACCGAAGCCGAATTTGAAAAAATTAAGGCGGCGGAGAAAGAGTTTTCGTCGTGCCGCAAAATTATCGACCGCGACGACTGGAAGGATGTGGATGTATTCCCATCGAGCGCCTTTTTCGCATGGAACAAGGACAATTTCGGACCAATGTATTTGCCAAAACAAGGTGATACTTTGAATCTTCATCCACGTATTGCACCGATATACAAAAACATTATCACGCTTTTTGAGGGCAACGATTTCCAATCGGATACTTACCATGTGCGCATTAACCAGCAGGAAGTAAACGAATTCGTGCCCAATAAGGAGTATTATTTCATACTCAACGATGACCGTACAGACAAGCGCGATTCGCGTATGTACGGTCCGATACCGCAGGAATATATTATAGGAAAGGTTATTTGGTAGATGACGGCTTTGCTTTCAACGGCTTTCTTTCCCAATGTGCAGTATATGAGCAAGTTCCTTGCTGGAAAGGTCGTAATTGAAAAATACGAGACTTATCCCAAGCAGACATATCGCAACCGTTGCAACATTTTGAGCGCCAATGGGATTTTGCCTTTGTCGGTGCCTGTGCAGAAAAATTGTCACACCTTGACCAAGGACATCCGTATCGACTATTCGGAAATGTGGCAACGCAATCATCTTACAGCCCTGAAATCGGCATACAAGAATTCTGCCTTCTACGATTACTATTTTTACAAATTTGAACGCTTTTTCGAGAAAAAGGAGAATTTTCTTATCGACTGGAATGAAAATGTGCTTCAAACGCTATTCTCGGTGCTTAAGATAGATGCAGAT
>JAEEGF011224008.1_pt1 | contig 11555 bp, 8 predicted proteins | sample 9134171 | NCBI WGS metagenome assembly JAEEGF01 (sample SAMN16246542, study PRJNA631951) | gut metagenome | biome: gut microbiome; feature: rumen; material: AP-attached | host: Bos | place: Iran: Karaj | collected 2018-10 | reverse complement strand
GAGCCTGCCGTTGTCCTGACGGCGGAGGATCTGGCAAAACATACAGTCTCAACCTTAAGCGATGTGGTGGCTCTCGCCGCAGGCGTGGACTTGCGCGTGCGCGGGGTGGGGGACATGCAGGGCGACTTGTCGATGCGGGGCGGCACTTTCGACCAGATGCTCATCCTGCTGAACGGCATTAACCTTACCGATGCGCAGACCGGGCACCATAACCTTGACATCCCCATTGATGTCTCGATGGTGGAACGTGTTGAGCTGCTTACACCATCCATGCTCCTTGCACGCGGCATCGTGGCCTTCTGCGGCGCTGTCAACATTGTGGTGGGGGAGGAGTGGCGCGACCGTCTGCTTGCCGAAATCAGCGGAGGTTCATACGGCATGGCCAAGGCTTCGGTGTTGGCCGCAAGGCATTCCGGTGCGTGGTGCCATACTGCGGCGGCCACATACGGGCGCAGTGACGGCTATATGCGTAACACCGACTACCGGCTGGCAAACCTGTACCTCCAGTCCGTACGGGGCGGACGGCACCATGAGTGGCGTCTGCAGCTCGGCGGACAGGCGAAGGATTTTGGCAGCCAGGCCTTCTACAGCACCACCTATCCCGACCAGTTTGAGGCCACACGCACCCTCAACGCATCTGTAACACATTCCTGTTTTTGTGAGAATATGCGCGTTGAAACTTCCCTTTACGGACGTCTGCATTCCGACCGTTTCGAACTTTTCCGCGAGGGTGTTGTGGAACCTGCATCATGGTATTCAGGGCATAACCATCACCTTTCCGACATCGTCGGGCTGCGTTCGCGGATGCTGTGGCGTGTGGGCAGGCAGATGTTTTCCGTCGGGGCCGGAACACGCCATGAGGGCATTGTCAGCAATGTTTTGGGCGAACCTTCGTCCGGCGGGCTTTGCAGGCCGCCATCGAAGTATGATCATTCGGCGGCGCGTCTGTCGCAGTCGCTTTTCGGCGGATATCATGTCAGTTTCGGTAAAATCACTTTTGGAGCCGATCTGTTGGGATGTTACAACAGCGCCTTCGGTTTCAACCATGCCGCCTCCGCAGATATGGTCTGGAGGCCTGCCGCACACTGGAGTGTCACCGCCTCCGCGAGCCGCACCTACCGCCTCCCTTCGTTCACCGATCTCTATTATCAGAGTGTGAACCAGATGGCCAATCCCGACCTCAATGCGGAACGGAGCAATGCCTTTGAATTGGGCGCGGGCTACCGGTTTTCGGCTTTCAGGTTCAATGCCGCCGCGTACTATCGGGCAGGGCGTGGAATCATCGATTGGATGCGTCGTCCCGATACCGAACTGTGGTATTCTACAAACCATACCCGTGTGGATGCGTTCGGGGCCGAACTGCTGGCCTCATGGCGGGCCGCCGCATTTGTTGACAACATTGAGGCAAGCTATTCATACTGCTCGGTGCTGCAGGATGCGGGGGAATATCTCTCGGCATACGCGCTTGACTATCTGCGGCACAAAGGGGTGTTTTCGGTGACATTGGCGCCCGCCCGCCTGTTCTGTGCCGATACCGTTTTCCCGTTGCGGCTGAAATGTGACATTTTTTTCCGCCATCGCGAGGGAGGATACATCGATGCGGCAGGCAGTCTGGCTCACTACGGCGGCGTTCTGCTGGCCAATGCCGCCGTGGAATATCCGCTTAGGAGGCTTGTCCTCTTCATGCAGCTGCACAACCTCACCGACCGCAGCTACTGCGACCATGGCGGTGTCCCGCAGCCCGGCATCACCTTTCTGGCTGGGGTGAAATGGCGATAAAGTTTGTCAGTCCCTCCGCCGCCAACGCTGTTTTTGGGAAGGTGAACCGTTTTTTTCTCCGCATACAGTCCTTCCGTATGCGGATTTTGAGTATTTTTGCATTTCATTTATGAAAAGAAAAGGGCAATGGAGAGGAAACATTGGATTGACAATCTGCGTTGGGTGACAGTGCTTTTAGTGCTGTTCTACCATGTGATTTACTTCTTTAACAACAAGGGTGTCTTCGGTGGTGTCGGTGGTTTCGGGGATGGGCCGCAGTATCAGGATGTGGTCATGTATATCCTTTACCCGTGGTTCATGCCGCTGCTTTTTCTGCTTGCGGGCGTGAGTGCGCGGTATGCCTTGGAGAGTCATCCGGCAGGAGAGTGGTTCAGGAGCCGCACGCGGAAACAGCTTGTCCCTGCCACCATCGGCCTGTTTGTTTTCCAATGGATGGTCGGCTATTTCAATACGCTTGTGGCGGCTAAGGCCGGAACTTTCGACGGCATGCCTGGCGTGGCCAAGTATTTCATGTGGGCGGTCAGCGGCACAGGGCCGCTCTGGTTCATCCAGGAATTGTGGCTCTTTTCGCTGCTTCTGCTGTTGGTGAGGAAACTTGACGGCAACGGACGTTTCCACGAATGGTGCGGCAAAATCGCTGGAGAAAAGGCGGGCATGGTCTGGATCTTGTTGTTGGGTATACTGTTCTGGCTGGGGGAGCGGACCCTTGTCATGAATCCGCGTCCTGAAAGCGCCGACGGGCTCTACAATCTGTACAAGCCGCTGTTTTATTTCATCCCGTTTCTGATGGGCTACTTCATATTCGCCCGTGATGAGGCGCAGGACAAACTGGGCAAGGCCTGGATTCCGCTCATGTGCGCCGCCGTGGCTTCGGGCGCTCTGCTGGTCGCCACCACATTCGGGCAGGACAACACCACTCCGCAATATCTTAGCAGTCCGCTCAACTGTCTCTATGGCTGGATGATGTGCCTTGCGATGATGGGCTGGTTCAAGGCTATGTTTGACTGTACGGACCGTTTTTCCGCCTATATGACCCGCAGCAGCTTCGGACTATATATTGTGCATTATCTGGTGATTGCCAGCCTCGGATACATGATGAAATATCACACCGCTCTGCCGCCTGTGGCCATATATCTGATTCTGACGGTGGCAGTCTTCACGCTTTCGCCACTGCTGTATGAGATTCTGCGGCGGATTCCGTTTGTGCGCTGGTGTGTGCTTGGTGAAAAGCGCAAAACTATCAAATAGAGGTTATTATGAAAAAAATAGTCGGTACTGTCCTTTCTGTTCTTTTATTGACGGCGGTTGCTTACGCCCAGCAGCCTGATCAGAAAATCAACAAGAAGAATCTGGTTGTCAAGGAATGGAATACAGATGTGAAAACCAACAGGAAGGTGCTGGACCATGTCGTAACCTATAATCCGGATGGGAAAAAGGTTGAGGAGATCGAGTATGGCATGTCCGGACAGAAATGGCGCAAACGGTTTGAGTACGGCGAAAACGGCAAATGCTCCAAGGAGCTGGTCTATAACGAAAGGAACCAGCTTGTGCATTACAAGACATTTGTCTATAACGAATATGGCCGCAAAAAGGTGCAGTACACATACGACCCCAAAGGCAGATTGCTCTCCACAAAACATTTCGAATACACACGTTCAGATGCCAAGTGACAGCGGACATATTGACTTTTCAGTTCATCCTGTGATGCGGACCTTGCCGACCATCACGCTGGCGGAAATGGATTCCATCGGACTGATGAACCGGATTGACACCAAATATGTGACCCATGAAAACATCCTGGTGGAGCTGCTCCGCGTGGCTGCGCTCCGTGGCTACCGTGTGCTGGAGACATCCGCCGGGAAAAGTAATCCGTACGATTCCGTCTATTTTGACACCGAATCGCTTGAAATGTACAGGATGCACCTGCACCGGAAACTTGTGCGGCAGAAAATCCGCACGCGCATGTATGTGAACAGCGGACAGACATTTTTGGAAATCAAGAAAAAGAACAACAGGGGACGGACCAGGAAAAAGAGGATGGAAGTCTCCGCCGAGGTGTTGCGCGATTTCCGTGGGGATTCCGGACGCGAGGATTTCATCACCCGAATTACCGGCTATCCGGCTGGGGAACTGCATCCCTCCGTGGAAACGATGTTCCGAAGGATTACTCTCGTTAACGCCTCCAAAACCGAACGTCTGACCATTGACACCGACCTGCGCTTTGTGCATCTTCCCTCCGGGAACGAACGGACTCTGGGCAACGCTGTGGTCATCGAACTGAAGCAGGACGGACGTGCGGCCAGTGAGATGAAGGGCATCCTGCTGGACTTGCGGGTGAAGCCGCTTCGGATGAGCAAGTACTGCATCGGCACCGCACTGACGGACCCGCAGGCGCCGAAACATCGTTTTAAATTGAAAATTAGAAAAATAGAGAAAATAATTAATCAGTCTTTAACATAAACCGATTTGATATGTGCAAACGGATTATCACACTTGTTTTAACTTTGCTCCTTATTTTGCCCATTATGGCGCAAAACAGGCCGGAGGCTGTGACCGGAGCCACGGTCGCTGCTGCCGATCCGACGGAATCTTACGAGGAGAATCCTTTGGAGGATGACACATATTTGGAAAATGCCCAGTATGTTCCGGTTGCCCGGATGACTGTAAAGCAGTATCTTGCGGAGTTGGGCATACGTTTCGGCCTCAACCTGGTCGCTTCGCTGGTGATTGTCGGCCTGCTCTATTACCGCAGGAGCCGCCGGCGCGACTTCTTTTTCACATTCATGGTCTTTTCCAGCGCGATGCTGCTTCTGCTCTATATTATGGGCAATGTCTCCATTGGGGTGGGGCTCACTTTGGGGCTGTTCGCCATTTTCGGCATAATCCGTTACCGGACCGAAACCGTTCCGATTCGTGAAATGACCTATCTGTTCGTCATTATTGCGGTGGCGGCCATGAACGGGCTTGCTCCGCTCTACAATGAGACGGGTGCGGCGGGAATGAATCCGCATTTTGAACTGGATGCCGGAATCCTGCTGGTCGCTTCTGTCGCCAATCTGCTGATAATTTGTCTGGTGGCTGTGCTGGAAAGCGGGCTTGTTGTGGCAAGGACAACCACGAAGCTTGTCCAATATGACCGTATAGAGCTTATTGTGCCGGAACGGCATGACGAACTGGTCGCCGACATTGAAAAGCGGTTGGGCGTCAAGGTGGAGAATCTTGAAATCGGTCATGTGGATTTTTTGAAGGATTCCGCCATCATAAAGGTTATTTATCGTTTGGGTAGGGGCGAAAGCAATACCGTAAACACAATTACAAAAATCGACAAATAGTTTCAAAATATGAAAAAGTTTTTATCCATTGTATTGCCAGTGTGCCTGTTGGCATCCTGTCACCATTCCAAAACCGAAAAGCGTCTGGACATGAACAACCCTTTTTTTTCCAAGTCTGAGACCCCTTATGGGGTGCCGGCGTTTGACCGGCTGAAACCTGAACATTTTATTCCGGCCTTTGAAGAGGGTATGCGGCAGCAGAAGGAGGAAGTTGCCGCAATAACCTCCAACCCGCAGGATCCCACCTTCGAGAACACCATTGAGGCGCTGGAGTACAGCGGGGAGTTGCTGAACGAGGTCAGTGCGGTCTTCTTCAACATGTGTGAGACCAACAATAGCGAAGAGATGAACAACATTGCGGAGTCAATAAGTCCCAAGCTCTCCGCACACAGTGACGACATCAACCTGAACGAGGCTCTGTTCAAAAGGGTGAGGACGGTGTATGAGATGCGTGATCGTCTGGATCTGGAGGGGGAGCAGCTGCGTCTGCTTGAGGAGACCTACAAGAATTTTGTCCGTGGCGGTGCAGGCCTTCCGTTGGAGAAGCAGGAGCGTTTCCGTGCCATCAACGAGCAGCTCTCCACCCTGACCCTGAAATTCGGAAACAATGTGCTTGCCGCCACCAACGCCTACCAGCTGGTGATTGGAGACAAGGCTGATCTGAAGGGGCTTCCCGCATCCCAGATTGCCGCGGCCTCGACGCTGGCTGACGAAAAGCCCGAAACCAAGGGCAAATGGGTCTTCACCCTGCATAACCCCAGCCTGATGCCTTTCCTCCAATATGCTGACAGCCGTGAAAAGCGTCAGGAGATATGGGAGGCCTATTCCAGCCGTTGCGACGGAGGCCCCTACGACAATAACGGCATTATCCGCGAGATTGTCTCCTTGCGGGCGGAACGGGCCCAACTGCTCGGTTACCGCACTCATGCGGACTATGTGCTGGACGACTGTATGGCAAAAACACCGGATGCGGTCTATAAGCTGCTGAAGCAGGTCTGGACTCCTGCGCTGCGCAAAGCCTCCGAAGAGGCCGAAGAATACCGCCGTCTGATTGGAAAAAATGGCGGAGGCTTCGAGCTGCAACCTTGGGATTGGCGCTATTATGCCGAAAAGGTCCGGAAGGAGAAATACGATTTGAGTGATGAGGAGATACGCCCCTATTTCCAGCTGGAACATGTGCGTGACGGGGTCTTCATGCTTGCAAACCGCCTTTATGGACTGAATTTCAAACTAAACAAGGAGATTCCCGTATATCATCCCGATGCTGTGGCTTATGAGGTGTATGACGCCGACAGCGTTATCGGTGTGCTCTATCTGGATTATTATACCCGTGAAAGCAAGCGCAGCGGCGCCTGGATGACGGAGTTCCGCAGCCAGTGCCGCACGGAGGACGGGCATCCTGTGCTTCCGGTCATTTCGTTGGTCTATAACTTTCCGCGTCCGGTCGGGGAGCATCCGTCCCTGCTGAATTTTGACGAGGCGGAAACCTTTTTCCATGAATTCGGCCATGCGATGCACGGTCTGTTGAGCCGCTGCCACTACCGTTCGCTGGGCGGCACCAACGTGCCCCGCGATTTTGTCGAGCTCCCTTCACAGATTATGGAAAACTGGGCTTCGCATCCGGAGATGATGCGGCTTTATGCGCAGCATTACCAGACCGGTGACACCATTCCCGAAAAGCTTATTGCAAAGATACAGGCCGCTGCAACATACGGGCAGGGTTTTGCCAATACCGAGCTTATAGCCGCCTCGCTGTTGGATATGGATTACCACACCATGGTGAAGGCCGATTTCGGTTCGCCGCTGCAGTTTGAGGATTCCGCGATGCGTAAGTACGGCCTTATCCCATCGATAATCTCCCGTTACCGCAGCACCTATTTCCAGCATGTTTTCGCTTCAGCCTCCGGCTATTCGGCAGGCTATTACAGTTACACCTGGTCCGCCGTTCTGGATGCCGATGCCTTTGAACTGTTCAAGGAGAAGGGCATATTCAATCGGGAGGTGGCAACCTCGTTCCGCAAAAACATCCTTGAAAAGGGATTTACCGAGGACCCTGCACTGCTTTACAGACGGTTCCGCGGTCAGGACCCGACCATACAGCCGCTGCTTCGCAAACGTGGTCTGATGTAGTGACATGAAATCCTATCTGCTCACATCGGTAAAGCTGTTCCTCTTTTGGATCTGCTTCTTTTTCGTGGGACGGCTCATCTTCCTGACAGCCTATCACGGCATGGCTGCCGGTGTGCCTTTTGGTGAGGTTGCAGCCTGTTTTCCGCACGCCTTGCGCCTGGACGCCTCTGCGGCCTGCTATCTGATGGCTCCGTCAATCCTGCTGCTTTCGCTCATGCTCTGTTTCCGCAAGCCGTTTCTCACTGTCCTGGCCGATGGTGTGGTTTTGTTGGAACTGCTGGTGTGCAGCATGGTGCAGATGGGGGAGATTGCCGTTTATGGCGAATGGCTTTCAAAATTGAACTACAAGATACTGCTGTATCTGCGCCGTCCGATGGAGATAGTGCGGACCGCCACCGGCGGGCAGCTTCTGTTTTCGCTTCTTGCCATCGTGGTTCTGGTGGGCGGTTTTTTCCTGATATATCGTCGTCTGGTGTCACGTCCGGCGGTGGTGCCGGTGCGTCGGCGCTGGCTTTGGTCACCGCTTGCCCTGCTTTTTTCGGGTGCGCTCTGCCTTGTAGGTATGCGCGGAGGTCTCAACGCGATTCCAATAACCCAGAGTGCCGCCTTTTACTCCACCTGCACCATGCTGAACGATGCGGCTGTGAATCCCACGTGGAACCTGATGTGCAGCTTTTACGATTTTGGGGATGTCGACCCCGACCGCTACAGTTTCATGGAGGATGAGGAAGCGGAGGCTGTTGTCTCCGGTGTGCGCCAGTATGGGAAGGACACTGTTGTCTCCGTTTGGGGCGGGAAAAAGGTTAACATTGTCTTTATCCTGTTGGAAAGCTGGTCGGCCGATCTTATAGAGACCCTTTCCGGCACACGTGGTGTTACCGACTGCTTCCACTCGTTGGAGTCAGAGGGGCTGCTGTTCACCCGCTTTTACTCTAACGGTCACCGCTCGCAGCAGGCAATGGCCAGCCTTTTCAGCGGTTTTCCGCCGCTGCCCATGTATGACATCACGGATGATTTCTCAAAATACAGCCGCTTGCCATCCCTTGCCGCTGACCTGAAGAGGGCCGGCTACCACACCTCGTTCTATTTCGGCGGGAACCTGGATTACGGCAACATCCGCTCCTATCTGCTCCATTGCGGTTTTGAACGGATGGTGGAGGAGAAGGATTTGGACCGCAGGCTTCCGCGCGGCAAATTAGGCATCCATGACCAGTATCTTTTCGACATACACCATGCCGCCTTGAACTCGGAACGGGAGCCTTTCATGAGCGTGCTTTTTACATTGAGCTCCCACAGCCCTTATGACCAGCCGCGTCTCCGTGAGGTCGGCGTGGTGCCCATAAGCCATGAGGAGACCCCTTTCCTGAATTCGGCCCGATACTGCGATTATTTCCTCGGACGTTATTTTGAGTCGGTGCGGGGTGAGGCATGGTATCCGAACACACTGTTTGTCATCATGGGGGACCACAGCCATCCCACCCATCTGGGCACAAGGAACCTGACGCCCGAATACCAGCATGTCCCGTGCCTTCTCTATGGGGAGGTGCTGCCCGCCTGCCTGCGCGGGAAAAAATGCGACCGTGTCGTTTCGCAGGTTGATGTTGCCATTTCGCTGCTGCGCCAGCTCGGTTTGGATGCCTCCGCCTATGGCTGGGGAAAGGACATGTTCCATCCGTACGCGCCGCAGTACGCCTATTTTGAATCCTATACGGGCTCAGGGTGGATCCGTCCGCAGGCAGCATACGTGGGTGAGCAGACAGGTGAGGGATGGCACTCCACCTTCTATGGCGACAGTTTACATTATAATATTGTGGAAAAGGAAAGCAAAGCCTATCTCCAGAAACTCTACCGGTGGTATTGTCACTGAACGGAGGCTGTCTCCGTGGCCGCGTCGGATGGGGCTCCGATCGCACGCTTAAGTATGCGTTCGCTGATGCCTGTATGCCAGTTCACGTAGTTGCGGCAGAGTTGTCCTGTCTTCTGCAGCAGCGTCTCGTCTGATGTGAGATTGCTGAAGGTCTCCTTCAGCTCCTTGCTGTTGTGCACACAGAAGGCGCCGCCCCAGTCGACAAGGTCGCATGCCTCCTTGAAATGGCCGTATTTCGGACCGAAAATAATCGGGAGTCCGAAGGTGGCAGCCTCCAAGGTGTTGTGTATGCCCCGTCCGAAGCCGCCGCCGATGTATGCGACCTGGGCATATTGGTAAAGCGTCTTAAGCAGCCCCACAGTGTCGATGACCAGCAGGCGTATGCCGGAAAAATCCCGTTTGTCGCGGGCTTTCGCATCGGAATATTTTATGCTTTCGATATCCTGAAACAGTTGTGCGATGGATTCAATACGTGCCGGACTGACTTCGTGCGGGGTGAGGATCATTGAATAGCTTGTGTCGGCAAGCAGCTTGTGAAGAATCTGTTCGTCAGGTTCCCATGTGCTTCCGGCAATGATTACGCGGCGCCCTTCGCTGAAACGGCGTACAATCTCATTCTCCTGAACCTCACGGACGGTCTCCAGCACTGTGTCGAAACGGGTGTCGCCATACACCTCGCACTGCATTATGTTATGGTGCTGCAGCAGGTGTCTCGAATCTTCGTTCTGAACAAAGAGGAAGGTGATCTTGCGCAGCTGCCTGAGGAACCATTTCCCGTAAAAACGGAAGAAATACTGGTCCGGACGGAAAATGGCCGAAACCACATAAAAGGGGATTTTCCGTCGGTAGGCCTCACGGATATAGTTAAACCAGTATTCGTATTTTATGAAGAAAATGTATTGTGGATGTACAATGTCAAGAAAACGCTTGGCATTGTATGGCCTGTCCAGAGGCAGGTAGAAGATGTAGTCCGCCTTGTCGTAGTTACAGAAGTGCTTGTACCCTGACGGGGAGAAGAATGTCAGCAGCACCTTGTATTCGGGGTGGTCACGTCTTATCCTTTCAATCAGCGGTTTGCCCTGCTCAAATTCCCCGTATGAGGCGCAATGCACCCAGATTATGCGGTCGTGCTTCTTGATTTGCATCCGCAGTGCTGCAAAAATGTACTGCCGCCCAAGTTTCCAGGATTTGGCCTTGTCGTTGGTGATGGCCATCAGATGGATGCCAAGTCCGTACAAAAAAATGCCTATGTTATACAACAGCTTCATTACCTGAAATAATAGGTGTCCTGATCCTCTTTCTTATACAAAGGGATAATCCATCCCGCCTTTAATCCGATCCAAATGTCAGTGAATCTTCTGTCATCCTGACCCATCAGGGAGAAGTCCCATTCGCGCTGCCGTTTCGAGAAGCATTCCGTCGCCTCCAAACCGATGTAGAAGCAGTTGTACTTGGTTTTGGACAGATGCACGTAGCCCACGAACTGGTAGAGGCCGAATCCGCCCGTCAGCCTGTCATAACCTTTCTTGTAATCGCCGCTCAAGGCCGCCACACGGTTGTCAGGATTCTTGATATAGATATACCTTTGGCTATAAGCTGCCCCGATTTTGGCCTGTATGCCGGAATTCCGGTGGTCCTGACTGATGGGGAAAATCTTTCCCACAGCCAGCCGGAGGCTCCACATACGCATGTCCACATCAATGTCGGCAGGCTGGCCGTCCCCGTCCATTATTGAGCCTGTGCTGTTGGTGATCAGTCTGAACAGCGAGTCCGTCCCCTTGACTTTTCCGGAGAAAAAATAGTTGAATCCGGTTTCAAAACTCCAGTTGGATTTGGTCTTCAAACCGAGGTCGGCCCCTACACCCATGAATCCGGTGGTCTCCTTAAAGAGGTCGGCATACGGGAGGGAATAGCTGTAGTTGGCGGCTGTGTACACCATCATGCCGGCGGAATCCGTCTTTGAAACCCGCATCTGGAGTTGCGCGGGGAGAGGTGAGGTGCCGGCAAGCAGCAGGCTGCCGAGAATCAGTCTCCTTAAAGTCTTCATGTGGGACATTTGCATTTAACCTTCAATAATCCGGTGCACTTTTGCCAGAATCTCCGCTTCCTTTTCCCTGGCATCCTGCTCCAACTTGGAGGCCTGTGCCATGATTTGCTCCACAAATTCCTTGTCCTTCAAGGATGAGGCATTGATCTTGACATTCAGGAAAGCTCCCATGACGGCGGAACGGGCGCACAATGCTCCTACGCCGGCGTCCGAGACCGAGTTGGGGTTGCCGGTGTCAACCATCGCCTCGCAGATTTCAAATACCTCGAAGGATTTCTGCATGGTGCGGAACGGCACCTCTATGGCATGTTTTGTCGCTGCCTGGATGGCCTGTGAACGGAGGGCCTTCTCCTCATCGTTCTTCTTCGGCATGCCGAAGGCGTCCGTGATGCGGTTAAAG
>JAEEGF012357221.1_pt1 | contig 11556 bp, 8 predicted proteins | sample 9134171 | NCBI WGS metagenome assembly JAEEGF01 (sample SAMN16246542, study PRJNA631951) | gut metagenome | biome: gut microbiome; feature: rumen; material: AP-attached | host: Bos | place: Iran: Karaj | collected 2018-10 | reverse complement strand
TCCCGTCATCATATCATTGTTTTGAGAGTTAAATGATATCGCTTACTTTACCACGAACTTTTTCCCGTTCTGTATATATACCCCCTTGGGGAGCTTGAAACTAGAACCTTGAAACTCGGAACTGTTTGCCACTTGTCGGCCCGAGAGGTCGTAGATGGCATCGGTCGTTTTTCCTTTTCCATCTCTCGAAATCCCCTTCACTCCTGCGGATGTCTTGCCCATAAACTGTCCGATGAAGAAGATGGCTCCAGTACTCTGTTCGCTGATGAGGTAGAGGAACGGACGCGTGGCGTGGAAGGTAGCCTGTGGGGGAATGCCGGTAGCATCCATGCCGATGACTGTCACTGCCGCAGCCTCAGTGCCCTGCTCGTCTACTTTAATCTTCGCCACCTGCATCATCTGCCCGATAAATACGCTGTAGTTACAGAAATACGGGAACTCTGCTTTTCTTTTATCGAAGGCGAGTGGCATACCCAGCTCTTTCATGATGTCCTTCAAGTCAACATTCACTTCTGTCTCAAAGCGCGGCAGTTTCAAGTTAGTCTCGTGCATTCGGCTTTGGAACTGCCAGTTCTTACCATCGAGAACCTCAAGCACGTCGCCGATGGTCTTTCCCTCACGTGGCAGCAGCACCGTCATCAGATATGCCCCGTTGCCATAAGGCAGTTTCAGTGCCTGATAGGTGTCGTTGTCCATGTATTCAAACTCTTTGTGCTTCATAGACATAATGGGCATTTTATCGCCACCATTGAACGACTCTTCTGCAGTATTCTTTTCTTTAAACGGTGTTTTCCACTGCCCCTTGAAGTAGAGCGCATTCAGCAGATAGCTCACGGCATAGGGGTCGAAGGTGTCATTGGTGAGCACCTCCTTGATCATCTCCTCGGTGTGATCACTCGCCCACTGGTTGATGACGTCTTTCGTCATGCCGTCCTTGAAATCGCGACTTTCTGGCTCGGCATCGTAGAACGTCTTCGCCTTTTCCACAAACAGCGGCTGTAGCTCATAGCCCTCGCCCGAGTTCACGAAGATGGTGTTGGCCATGCTCACTTTAGTCTGCGAAAACGGCACATCGCTCTCTTTGAGCATCTTGTGATTGAAACCATTGATGGCATCCGCACCAGCTTCGCCGAAACCCAACACCTGAGCGATCTCCTCCTGTGTCTTGCCTGCGGCACCATTGTTCACCATGCCCAGGACTTGTGTGATGCTCAGTGGCGACAGCAGAAGGTTCTCCTCCTTGCGAGCCGTGCGGAACAGATTCAAGGCGAAGTTGTTGTTGCTCTCCACCAGTGTGCGCTCCTCCTGGCTCAACTCAATCCATTTGGGAGCCCGGAAGTTGGCATTCGTAAAAAAGAACGTATTGCTCTCTACATGTTCAAATTCTTCATAATCACAGACACAGTTTGGTTCCGGTTCGAACAGATTATGCACCAACCCATAGCCTTCGAAGCCAACACCCTCTACAGCAATATAGCCCAGCATGTACTCGCTGCCGTCGGGACGTGTGTTACGATAGCGGTAGCGGCAGAAGTCCTGAATGCCAAAGGCATCCACTTTGATAGTCTCCTTTACGGGCTCTGCCTGCTTAAACCCAAAATCTTCTTCCTCGAACTTCAGCGACAAGTCTAACCATAACAATTCATTTGCCCCCTCCTCTTTATTCCGGACGTACACTTTTCCTTCTTCATTCTCACGGTAGGCTGCAAAGTAACTGTCGCTTTTTGTTTGGCCACTTTCGTAGAACTCCATACGATACATCTTCATGTATTTCGTGTCGTCGATGACCGTATCACCTCGCAGATAGTAGCATACCAACCACGTAGTATGGTCATAGGAGTCTGGTGCCTCAAGGTTCTCCTCGAAGTGGTGGTAGATGTAGTACCACCGCTTGTTTTGTTCCAACATCGGACGACGGCCGTTGTCTGCTAGTGCTGTCATGAACTGTGGCAGCAACAACACTGTGAATAGTAGAACTTTCTTCATAGCGAACACCTTTTATTATTATCGTTTAATATGATTGTTTATCGTCTGCAAAGATAAGCATAAGCGAAGGTTGCGCTTACTTTACTACGAACTTTTTCCCACCTTGTATATACACACCCTTCGGGAGCTTGAAACTAGAACCTTGAAACTCTGAACCGTTTGCAACTCGCCGGCCAGAGAGGTCGTAGACTGCATTATTGTTGCTTTCAAAAGAATTGGAAGAGGAAGGTGCTTTGATTTCTTCTATCTTCGATGGGTCGTAATAGGATGTGTGGTAGATCAACTTGCCGTCTACAAAGCATGCCGCCAGTCTTCTCCAGTCCCAAGATGACCAATAAATAGGATAGAGAAGATACGGGCCTGTGCTTCCTATACCTTCAATCAAATAGCCCACATACCGCGAATTAATACTATCTGACTCGACATCATATTCTTTATGGTAGCATCGTAAGGTCCGGAAAGAATGTTCGTCTTTTTCTTCTACTTTTTCACTCTCTACGTAAGCATAGCCATTTCTCAGAGTATCGCCAACACTTATAGAGAAGTCTATGAGAAGTTTAAACTCGTTTTCGTCCGCTTGGCAGAAATAGGTTTTGGTACCTTCATCATAAAGGGCTCCCTCGTAGTAACCAGAAGTTTCACGATAATTGTTGCTGAAAAGTTTGATACTTACCTGGCCTCCTATTATTGTATCACCATCTGTATAAAACTCATAGTCATATTCAGGACGGGCAACCATGACGTATTTCCAAACCTTATGGTTCTCTGTGAACGTATGGTACACGTCTTGAGCCGCCAGCAGCTGCGGCAGCAACAACATTGCGAACAGTAGTATCTTCTTCATGGCGAACTCCTTTTGTTATTTCACCACAACCGTTTTCGTCGTGCCGTCGGCATGGCGCACGATGTTCAGGCCGCGCTGCGGCGACTGCAGCTGTTTGCCATCGGCAGAGAAGAAGGTGTTTTCGCCCTTTGCCTCTTCAGCCTGCAGGCCGATGCCCGTTGGGTCACCCATGTTGCTGGGGTCGAACTCCACATACTCTTTGAAGCTTGTCCAGCCAGCATCCACATAGGCATCCTTGCAGCCCTTGGGGATATATAGCGTACAAGCTTTGCGCAACTTCCATTCATCATTTGCCGTGCCTCCAAACGAAAAATGGGTGATTGTTGGCGGTTCCTCGGGATAGCAATATAGCGTTGCCAGACCTCGAATGCCAATAAATGCCCAGTCTTCTAGAGATTTAAAGGATTTGGAGAGTGTCAAGGAAGCAATATTGTTGCATCCAAAGAAAGCAAATGGACCGATGGCGGTCACCTCCTCTGGTATCTGGGACTTATTCGTTCCCTGGACAAGCCGGCCTGTGGCTGTCTCGATGATTTCTGTACGATTCTCTGTAGAATAATAATTTGGATTGCCGTCGGCCACACAAATCGCTTTCACCTCTACCTCCTGCAGTTTCTCTGAAATCATGGGATGACCGCTGATAAAACCACCGTCAATCTTGGAAACGGTGGAAGGGATGACAATCTCTTCCATTCCGCTATAGTGGAAGGCTCCACGGCCTATACGCTCCAGTCCTTCAGGCAGTTGCACAGACCTTAGGCTGCTGGAGGCATAAAAAGCGTCTTGGCCAATCTCACGTAATGAAGCGGGAAACTCAACTGATATGAGAGACGTGCATGTTACAAATGCCTCATCTTCTATCGTCTTTACACCTTCCGAGATGACTATGGAAGTCAAGTAGCCACAGAATTTGAATGCCTGCTTGCCGATGGCGGTCACAGCATATTCCACTCCGTCGACCGTGATGCTGGCAGGAACGACCACGTCGCCCGAGTATTGCTTATCGCCTTTCACTACTTCGACCTCGCCCTCGTTGGTCTTATTGAAATACAGACCATCCACCTCGAAGTCGTAGGCACTTGCTGCCAGCGGCATCAGCGCGCAGAGCAGCGACAGGAGTAAATGTTTTGTTTTCATAATTGTCAATGTTTGATCGTGCGGTTGAACGAATTGTTACTTCTTAGCTGCAAATTTAAGTATTTAAGATGAAAAAACCAAGGAAATCACTTAACAACTACTTAACAGTTTTGATTGACACCCGTTTAGAATCATCTTTTATATCTCTAGGGAAGAGGGGAATCAAGGAAGGACGCAGGCGCACCTGCGCCCCTCCCGTCATCATATCATTGTTTTGAGAGTTGAATGATATCATTATTTAACTACGACCTTTTTCCCGTTCTGTATATATACCCCCTTGGGAAGCCTGAAACTAGAACCTTGAAACTCGGAACTGTTTGCGACTCGTCGGCCCGAGAGGTCGTAGATGAAAAGGGATTTGGCAAAGCCATTGCCCCCTTTGTCTCCTTGATTTTTCTCACTCGATGAAGGGCTTTCAACTCCTGCCAAATATTCCGACATTCCGTGTACGCTCATCTCGTTCCATACCTGAGCCTGCTGATAAAGTCCTACGCTTTCGTCAGGAACATATAGAGAAACTGTCGACAAGTCAACAAGTTCGAACACGGTTGCAGATTCCTTAAGAGTAAAAGGTGTGGATTCCTTGCTGATGACTTTTTTCAGTTTATTACATGAACAAAACACAGAATAGTCCAATTCTGGACTTCCCTCGAAAGTGATGGATTCAAGAGAGCCGCAGCCCATGAAAGCTTCATGTCGAACCATTCCAATTGTGGAAGGGATGATAACAGATTCTAGCCTTGTACAGGAATAAAAAGCTTGAATGCCAATTTCGCTTAATCCTTGTGGGAAATTGACAGACTGCAAACTACTGCATGTCCAAAATGCAGCGTCACCAATATGTTCAAGTGTAGAGGGAAGAGTGGCACTTTGCAGATTCAAGCACATTCCAAAAGCTCCCACATCGATGTCCTTAATTCCCTCTCCAATCACGACGGTGTCAACTTCTGAATTAAAAAAGGCCTTTTCCCCGATTCTCTCTACCTGATAGGTGTTTTCCTTATAATCCACGGTGGCAGGAATAGTAACAAAGCCTTTCATTCCTTCCTGCGCCATTTTCAAACATACTGTCGACTCCGACAATAATTCATAAGTGAACGGGCCTTCTTCGAATATTACCCCTTCTCCATCTTCAGGCATGTTCGCCCATAGATTGCCAACAAGGCCTATGGCTATAATTGATGATAATAATCGTATCATACTTTCACTTTTTTAGAATAAACACGTCCATTAAGACTTATACTTATTACATACATGCCAGGATGCGGCCAGCCTCAAGCAAGCTTTGCTCTGCGCTCACTTAACCACGAACTTTTTCCCGTTTTGTATATACACCCCCTTGGGGAGTTTGTTAGGACCTTGAAACTCGGAACTGTTTGCGACGCGTCGGCCCGAGAGGTCGTAAATGGCGGTTTCGGATGAGCGGTAGCGCTTCTGCGACACGATGCCAGTGATGGGATTCGCATTGAAATCAGTGTTCCTGAAGATGCATTCGCCATCATCATAGCAGGCAAGGAATTGACGATTATATTCCAACAACCAGCGGCCGTCCTTCTCTGAATACTTATAACCCGAGATAACCTTTTCATAAAAAGGACCATAAATCCCAAATTGTTCACCTCCAACGCCGCGCACCCATCGCTCAACGATTTCATCGGGGTCTACAGGGTAAGAACTGTTTCCGTCATCCTTAAAACTAAAGGAAAGGCGCTCGAAGTAACGGTCACCAACTTGGATGGTGTCTTTCGAATGCACGTAGACCAGAGGATTCTTAGGATTTCCCGAGAACTGGTTGGAATAGGGCGTGTTCTTGTCGCCAACCTCCAAATCGAAGTTATAACTCACATGACTTCCTCCCTCTAAGCCGTAGATAAAATAGATACCATGCCTCTCGCCAATTGTGGCTATCAGATAGGTGGTGTCGCGATAAGAGTCGGTGTAGTAAAGTTTCTTGTACGTGTCTTTGCCCCTCACAGTATCTCCCATCACAGTAATAAAAGACTGAAAATGTAATTCCCGATACTCCCAATCACCATATTTGAATACATCGGGATTGGGATCTGTGCAATTGCTTTCACTGATGACTTGGCTATACACCCACTGCTTGCCGTCTTTCAGATAGGTGTCGTAAATCTCTTGTGCCACCAGCAGCTGTGGCAGCAGCAACATTGCGAACAGTAGAACTTTCTTCATGTCGATCTCCTTTTATTATTATCGTTTAATATGATTGTTTATCGATTGCAAAGATAGCATTTTCCTTCTTGTCCTGCAAACCTTTTCACGTTTTTAACATGCTCTCCTATTTTCCTTCATTCCGTTTTTCATCTTTTATATCTCTAGGGAAGTGGGGAATCAAGGAAGGGCGCAGGCACGCCTGCGCCCCTCCAGCATCATATCATTGTTTTGAGAGTTGAATGATATCACTATTTCACCACAACCGTTTTCGTCGTGCTCCCATCAGTACACGATTGGCAGGCCTTCCTTCGTAAACCCTTCGGCAGAGATGACCAGCTGGCGGCAGTCGCGGTTGTTATAGAATACGATGTCTGCCAATCCGTTCTCGTCGGTCTTCACATTGGGATTCCAATAGAGTGTGCGGCGATAGTCGGGAATGGAAGGTAACACCTTGTAGTCAGGACTCTCAAAAGTTTCTGGAACATCAAAGCCTTCTATAACTATTGACCGTACACCTTTTCGCATTCTCTCCCATTTGTTGCCCTGGTGATCTTTATAGATATATACCGTCACAGGATGGAAGGGTTCCAATTCTGGAAGGGTTAGTGTGGATTTCCAAGCAGAATTATCCTCTGAGATGTATACCGACCGCACCTCATCAAGTGTTGCGGGAAAATCTTCCCATGTAGCCTTGGCATTCCACACGGATTTTTCTGTAATTCTCTTCGGGGCGTAGGAGATGCTGTAGAGTCCGTTGTTGATGATCCACACCACTGGGCGCCTTTTGTAGTCGACACCTTCTTTGACCAATACACGATTTCTTGTGTTACGGAAAGACCCGTCTTCGTTCGCATATTCATTTCCCCAGTTACCACCAAAGAATGAATTCTTCTGCTTCAGCCATTTTAGGAAATCGGGCGACAGTTCATGCCGGTCTCTAATCTGTTCGTTTAAAACCTGACAATCGTAATAGATGGCAGCATGCGACTGTGCATTCTGTTCATTGAGCCACATTGCTTTCAGGCTTCGGTTGCGCTTGGCGGTCACTTCTACCATTTTCAGCATATATTCACGCTGACCCATACTTAAGGCTGTCGTGTCTTCCTTCCATCCAAGCCATACTCGTGGAGTATCTATCGGCAGGGGCAGTATTTCGTTTTTATTGATATGGCGTGTTTGGGGCGAGAACCATCTGTTAATGGAGAATTCATAATTGCTGATATCTCCTTCCATGTCTGGGCGCATGATGAGTTCACGAGGGCCATAAAACGGTGAGAAACGAATAGCAAAACGGCCGTCGTCAAGTGTCTTTACAATTCCTGTGACTGCATCGCTCGTCGTATTTAGGCTTGTGGTCATGACATATACGTTTGGAAATGCTTCGGCTTTCTCTCCTTCTTTCTTTTTCTGATTATTGTGCAACTTACCTTCAAGCAGCATTCTTTGTTCTAATAGTTGCTGAATCTTGAAGTCGCCTGGGGTTATCATCTTGCTGATGTTATATCGTCTCCATCCCTGAACCATCATCAGCAGGTCGGCAGCACGGCGGTGTTCTTCGTCATCGGCCTCCAGGTAGTAATCAGCATTTTCGATATAGCCTTTCAGGTCACTGGCAAGCAACATCCACGAATTGGCATTGCACGCCCAGCCATTTACTTGAGAATCGTAGTCTCGCACCGCGAGAGAGAACGTAGCCTTTGGCTGTGCATAGGTTTTTAGTTCTATTTTCCCATAAGGTGAGAGCTGCTGATTATCTACGACACACTTGATTCGTTCTGCTGTTTGTTCAGGATAGACAAAAACCATGCGTTCGGCAAGAATGTTGCTGTTGGCATCCAGAAGGCAAAGCTGGCAGACACCATTTGACAAACTATCCCGATTGACAGTCATCGTATCATCGGTGCTACCTGCACCAACAAATCGTAGTAGCTTCGTTTTCCCATGGCATACCGATATCAAGGCCAAATCTTGCTTGGCAAATAGTTGGGTTCTGCCGATGCGGACGGCAAACTTGCCTCCACCGATAGACTCTACTGAGATAACACAGCCTTCTTCCTCTGCCTGTGGCAGCCTGAAAGAACGTTCATTCCCTTTCTCATTATTAAGGTGAAGGGTAAGCCGCCTGCCTTTCGGCACACATTCAAACGCCCCGCGACCTTCGCGAAAAGTGCTCACATCGCACACTTTCTCCCCATCAGACTCCAACCACCCCTGTGTCTCGAAATGTTGCCCGTTCTCATTGGTGACGGCAAAAGCCACACGATTACGAAGCCTTGATATGAGATGCCCCCCTTCTGGATAAAATGCAACATTCATCTGCTTGGACATCTCTTCTTCCTTCTCACGATTGTCTGGAAGACGCTTTTTATAACTGAACATATCCATCGTCTGGCTACTCCAGTCGCCATCCTTTTCCGGTTTATTCAAAATAGGTAAAACACGGGAGAAAATGCCTGTATTACCCCAATTGGTCATGTATCGCGTGTAGGCCCTTATCTCATAAAACCCACTGTTCAGAAGACCTTCCAGGTTTATGCAACCATCTGCGGTTCCTTCCTTAACTTCCAGTTTTCGAGTTTGCACCACATCGCCAGATGGATTTACAAGTTCTACATACAACACTCCACTTAAATCCGATAATTTCTGGACATCATCACGAACGACATAAGCTTTAAACCAAATCTTTTCGCCCATGAAATAGCCTGTATTATCCAAATGCAGATATACTTTCTCCTGTGGAAAACTCTTGTTGAAAGCCTCTATATTGTCCACAAATTGCATCAACTGGTTCTTCGGCTCAAAGGGTTGTAAGCGGCTAGCCTCATCCGTCTGAGCATGACAGGTGACTGACAGCAATAGTATTGCGAATAGTAGAATTTTCTTCATAGCGAACACCTTTTATTATATTGTTATAAATTACAAAGATTCTTCTTCCGCTGCAAAAATAAATATAATAGGTGATAAATCCAAGAAAATAGGTTAACAAAAACTTAACAACTTCATTTCAGCCTATTTGTGAGGTTAACAGAAAGTTAACAAACAGCTACAAACTCCCGATGAAATCGTCGAATTTTGAAGATGACGGCGTTTCGGAGGGGAAGAGTTTCTTGCTGAGCCTTCTGCGGATGTTCGACTCTCCATTTTGCGTTTCGCAGATGATTTCAGCAATGAGTTGGTGAGTCAGCTGCGCTTTCAGCAATAACGACACCTGCTTCTCTTTCGCCGAAATACTGGGAAGAAGCAACCGCAGACGATCCGAAAAGCCAGGATAAGCCTCGTTGACAACTCGCTCCACCTCATCCCAAATCTCTTGGTTGCTAACGGCACAGGTAGGATCCTGCAGTAGCTTCTTGAAAACGTCTGACTCCTGAATGCGCCTTGTGCTCACCCATATCTTCTCCTTCTCCAGCTGAGCAAGCCGCGAAGCATAGCTGTGATCGTTAGCTTTGTCCTCTGTTAACAAGGCGTACTTTGCTTGTAGCTCTTCGTGGATGCGGTGTAGCTCCTGTAGGCGCAGCTTCCGCTCACGGGCTTGGGCACGAACCCAAAGCAATAGGAACAACAGAACAAGAAGTACCAAAATGCCCAAGCAAATCAGCCAACCTCTCAACGTATTAGCCTCTTTCAATCTCTGCGCCTCCTTTACATGCTTCTGATAGTTGTAGGCAGCATGCATGCGGGCAACCATCTCAGCCTTATCCATTTCTTGGATGGAATCATCTAAAAGCTTGTATTGATTAAAATTTGTAAATGCCGTCTTGAGATCTCCTTTTCTTAACTGCAACTCACATAATCCTTTATAAGCATTGTATTTACCATAAATATTCCCATATTGCAGAAGCTTATTATAATAAATATAAGCAGAATCAAACTTGTTAGTATTCTTGTATATATCAGATAAAATCGAATAAGTACTACTTATATTCAAAGAATCTAAATTGTCTATAGCAGGCTGCATATATTTTCTGGCCAAATGATATTGCCCTTGATCTTTATATAATCTGGCCATTTGAGAATTCAATTCCGTAATTCTATTTATATCTCCATAATCAGTCGCATATTCTAATGCTTTTTTGTAATAATACAGACTGCTATCTGGCTTTTCTAAGAATTTATGCTGCTCGGCAATGTCGCGATTCTTAAAGATGATGCTGATAGTGTCATTCGATTGTTCTGCAAGACATAAGGCTTCTTGAAATATTGCAAGAGCATCACGATACAATCCTTGAAAATAAAACTGTTCACCAATCTGACTAAGTATCAGTCCACGTTGCTTGGCGAGACGGGCCCCCTCCCCAACACTCCCCGAAGGAGAGGGAGTAGCGGGTTGCACGTTTAAAGCCTGCTGGAAGTAGTCGAGTGCCTGAGGGGCGTCGCCGAGGTCGGCGAAGATGCGGCCGGCATAAAGGTAGGGCAAAGCCGGGCCAGTGCTGCCAAGCAGGGAGGGAAGCACCTTGGGATGATGCTCAAAGTAGTCGATGAGTTGCAGGATGGTGTCACGATAATGGGTGACGGGTCGGTAGAGCTTGTCGTCAGTCTTGATGCGAAGCAACTTACACACCTCCTCGTTCTCCCTTCCCTTTAGGGAGGGGATGGGGGTAGGCTTCAGTAACATGTCAGCAGAATCTGGATTGACATCTGCCAGTGAGTCGATGCGTGCCAACAACCTTTCGGCATCGGTGGCGCGTCGGCCGCAGGCGGCAAGCAGCATGCAAGTCGCAACAAACAGGATGATATAATGAACCGTTTTTCGCATCGTGTATAGGTTTTCACCTGCAAAGATACGATTAAGTGAGCGAAAAACCAAATGTATTTGAGTTTTTCCGAACGAAAGTATCTTCGACGAACGTCAATGATACGATTAAGCGAGGACAATACCAAAAAGAAACTCGTTTATTTTTGAATTGTCGAGCGAAAGTATCTTAGACGAATGTCAATGATACTAGAATTCAGATGAAGATGAAAAACGGAATGAAGGAAAATGGGAACTCCGTTCGTCTGTCCCGTCTGTCTTCTATCTTCGTTCTGCGTCAGAACGTCATGCGGAGCATGAAGCGGATGCCGTGCTTATGGGCGGTGGGCAGTTCGTTGTAGGTGAGGCGGCGCACATACTCCACGTGCAGAATCTTGAAGATGTTGTGCACGCCGGCTACGATTTCCACATAAGGCTTCTTCGGGTCCATGACGTTACAGCCGTTGGGGAAGTACATCAGCAGCGAGGAGCCCTGGTTCTGCTCGAGGAACGGGTTGTTCTTGTCGCTGAGGTCGCCCCAGAGTGCCTTCACGCCGATGTATTCGCGCCACTTCAGCTTCTTGAGCAGCGGTATGCGGTTGAAGATCTTGCCGTTGAGGTCCCATGCCACGTCGAGCGATGCGAAGCGGTCGTTGAGGAACTCCATGTTGTTGACGAGGTT
>JAEEGF011851626.1_pt1 | contig 11556 bp, 9 predicted proteins | sample 9134171 | NCBI WGS metagenome assembly JAEEGF01 (sample SAMN16246542, study PRJNA631951) | gut metagenome | biome: gut microbiome; feature: rumen; material: AP-attached | host: Bos | place: Iran: Karaj | collected 2018-10 | reverse complement strand
ACGAGCAGAAATAACGATGGACACCGCCGGGCGGTTGCCGCCCGGCGGCATTCTCGAATAGTCATTAAACTCAATTAACCATAAACACGACAATCAAGGAGAAAAGATGAAAAAGAATGTTTTAGCGGCGCTGATGGTTGCCGCGATGCTCATCGGTCTGGTTGGTCATGCGCAGGACACTGCGAAGATCGGAACCTCCAACAGCGTGTCGATCGCAGGGGCTCATCTGGGCGTTGGCGTCGGTTATCGTAACTTCCATACGGTTCGTTTGAAGGGTGCTTCGCAAAACAGTTTCGTGGGTATCTGGACGAGCAATTCGAGCGGTATGGCCGCCTACAATTCGGAGAGCGTCCATAACATCGTTTCCGGTAATGCGACAAACGTCGGTACCTACATGCCGGCATCTGCTAACATTACGGTTTCCAACGGCTACAATCTCGGCGGCCATGGCAGCTGGGGCAACATGGAGAGCATGGCTCCCATCGTCTCGTTGGATGCGGATATTTACCAGAATGACAGCTGGACGTTGAGCGTCATCTCCAATCTGCAGTATTACAATATGGACACAGCCTCTTCCGCGAAGGGCGGCTCCATCGGTGAGACGACGTATCACACGAAAGTCTATTGGACAGATCGTGACAACTGGGGCGAAATCCGCCGCGCGAGCAGCGATCCCGACTACCGCGTGTCCAGCAGCAGCTATCTGACTGGCACGGGCCGTACGAAATTCGATCTCCAGATGTTGGAAATCGATCTTGGCCTGAAACTCGGCTACACGCTGGCCAGCGGTCTTGATTTCTATGTTGCGGCGGGCCCGAGCCTGTCCTACGCGGATATGGAATCTTCCAGCGGCGGTCGTCATGACAACGACTTGGACTACATCTTCGGCCTCTATGCGGCAATCGGCAGCAGCTACTGGTTCAACGAAAGCTATGGCCTTTCGTTCGACATCCGTTACGACGAAGCCTTCAAGCATGCGGATACGAAGTATGCGAACCTGAATCTGGATTCCTGGAGCGCCATCCTGAAGTTCTTGGTCCAGTTCTAAGCTGAAAACAATAGGTTTTGATTTGCGAATGGCCGCCTTCCAAGGATAACTTGGCTGGCGGCTGTTTTTTAGAAAAAGTCATGGAGATTCTGGATTTTCTGGAAGTTCTAGTAGAGAGGATGGTCTTATGAAGAGAGTATTGCTTGTCGTATTGATGCCGTTGCTGCTTTACGGGGCGTCGTTAAGTCCGATTGGCGCAGATTTGCTGAAGAATGGTTCAGGCGGAGTTCTGTTGGACGGAACGTGGTATTCACGGGAGGCAGCGCCGTTGGATGATGGACGCATATTGTTCATCGGTCGCAATTGTCTTGCAAACTATACAGACTATACGGCGATGTTGATTGCCGATGGCGATAAGATCGGCATTGTGCGGCAAGGTGCCCTCAATTCATACATCGGTTTACAGCCGAATGACAATTGGAATGTTTTTTTATTGGGGCGAAGGGGGCTTTATGGCACAATTTCATATTTCAATGAGAAAGCATTCCTTTATGTTTCAGATGATAGTGCGGGTGTTTATGCGTTGATGGTCGAAGGCGTTCCCCTGCAAGGTGATTTGCAAAGCGAAAACGAACTGGCCGTTTCGCGTATTGCCGCCAGTGGAGATGGAAAGATAGTCGTGGCGCAAGTTTCCGGTCATGAAATGAACGTGTTCAAGCGTGGGGATAATGGGAAATGGACCTGCACGACGAAGAATACAGATAATTTCACGGCGGAGCTTTACCGTGGTATTGCCTTGAATTTAGATGGTTCGCGGATGTGGCATTTCACACGACAGGGGCAGGACAGCTGGCTGTCGTTTACGGATACGGCTTCCGATGGCACAGAAACGACCATTCCCGTCATGCAGGTTGACGATGGCATGCAACATGCGTATTACGTGGCTTGTACGGACAGCGGAAATGTTGTTTATTTCACATCATATTTGAATGGTGTGGCAATGCTCATGAAAGGTGTCTATGACGGCAACACGCTGAAGACGCAAATGATCGGTCTGAATGCGGATGGCGACAGCCGTTCCCCAGCCTGTTCGGCGGACGGTCGTTTCGTGGTGTTCGCCAGCAAGGCGACGAATCTCACGGCGGATGCTGTCGATGGCGAGCATTGGCAGATTTTCGTCTATGACTCCTTGCGAAACGAACTGAAACTCATCAGCACGAAGAAAGGCGTGGCATCGGATGCGGACTGCGAGACGCCTGCGATTTCCGCAAATGGTCGCTATGCGACGTTCACAAGCGCGGCGACGAATCTGGGCATTCCTTCATCGCTTGCTCCACATCTTTACAAAGCGGAATGCGACAATGTTGATGCGATACAGGGTGTGGTCGCGTCTGATACGACGTTTGAGCGAATCGCCGTCAATGATGACGGCGGAAAAGTCGTGTTTTCGACAACGGCTATCTTGGATGTTGACGACAACAATACGCTGAACAATGTGTATGAACGGGATACGATGGCGGGTGTGACGTTCGCCGTCAGCCCGCTGGACGCGGCGGACTATCGCCAATGCGCCATCAGCGGTGATGGCAAGACGACCGTCTATATTCCATATGCAGGAGACGAAGCCGTATGGCCTGGTCTGAGAGACTATTCCGATATCTGTTCATTGTCGTTGGACTTCGACGGTGATGTATTGGCCTATATTGATTTGAATGGACGGCTCTTGCGGCAGGAGCGCGGGCAGGAAGCCGTTGTTTTGGCGACAGATGCGACGAATACGACAGGAGCCGCTTCCGCCGTTCGTCTGAGCCATGATGGCAAAGTCTTGATTTATACATGCAGGCTTTCTTCTGGCAAAACTGCTCTGAAGGCGTGGTTTGCGGAGACTGGCGTGTTTACAACATTAACGGAGGATTCGCCGCAGTACGTCCATCTGTCGCAGAGCGGTCGTTATGCGTTCTATCGCAAGCCCGACAACAAGTTGTATCGCCAGATGACGAATGGCGGCGCGGCGGAAGTAGTCGTAAATGCTGGCGACATATTCGCCGTCAGTCGTGATGGGCGGTATGCGTTCCATGATACGCGGAGTAGTACGGCGTTAGTTCGGCAGGAACTGTTTGGAAATCATAAGGAAACGGCGGTCGGCGACAGTGATGGCCTGCGCCATAGTACCATTGGTGTTTCTGTTGATGGTGGCGTTGTTTACTATGTGTCGTCTGGGTCGCTGGTCTATGACACGTTGGCGGTGGCCGATGAAGGATCTATCACGGTAACAGGAACTTGCTCAGCAGAAATTTTAGAGAATGCAGGTGACGATCCTGCATATGAAATTGTATTGGAAAGTAGCGGCTATGCGGATTATGCGTTGCAGCTAGCTGGTGAAACGTCTGCGCAAGGTGGCGTTGTTTCATTGTTATATCCGAATGGGACGCGCCCATGGTATGGTTTGAACTATGTTCCAAAATTGTATTTCTGTGGAACGGATACAGTCGCGGTGGAATTGTGGAATGGCCGTGAATGGATCGCGGCAACCGTGCAGATTTCGGTCGAAAATGTGAACAATCCGCCAGAATGGACGACAGAGACGATTGTTCTGGAAGCGACGGAGAACGAAGTGTCTAGCTTTGTGAACCTTCTTGACTGGCTTGTCGATCATGATTTGGATTATGTTGCCGTGACAGCTGAAAAAGTTGAAGTGAACATACATGGTCCTGAGACGACTAAGTTGTTGCGGTTTACGGATGATGGACTGCAAGCGGATTTGACGGACCGTTACGATCTTGTCCATCGTGGCGGTGGCACGTTGGAATATACTATTACAGCGACAGACAAGGCAGGAGAAAAAGCCGTCACGACATTGCATTTGAGCATCACGAACACGGATTTGCCGCCAGTTTTGTCGCAAATCAATGAGACGGCATACGAAGGGGTGCCGATTGAATGGTCGTGGTTCGATGTGTCTGATCCGGACACAGAGGATACGGAGGACAATTTGCGGCTTTGTTTCCAAAGCCGCCATGCGGAATTCTATGGCAACGATGGTAAGAAATTGAATGTGGCGGATGGCGTGTATAAGAGCCAGTTCCCGATCACATATCGTTCCACATGCAATATTCAGCAGGATGCGGTGTCCGTCTGGGCGAAAGATTTAGACGGCCTAACCAGCGATCCTGTGACGATGACGGTGGAAGCTGCATACATCGAAACATCATTGGCGGATTATTATGGAGGTTATGATGATGACGGTCATTTCGGTTGGAAAGGCGTGAGGACGGGCTGGAATCTGCTGTCCGTTCCATGCGACATTCCAGAGAATGGCATGGTTGCTTTCAAGGCGATGATGGGACTGGATGTCATTTGGCGTTGGAATGGCAAACGATTTGAAGAGGCTACGTCATTGAACAGTGACGAAGGTTTCTGGGGCTATGTCTCTACATTGCCTGATGTGCCGCAAGGGACGCTGTCGGGCCACCGTGAATTCACGTCGTTGAGGAAAGGATGGAATCTGCGCGGCGCATATGGAGCGTCGCAGGGTGAACTGCTCTGGATGCTTGAGAAAAGACGTCAGCATTCGATGTATGTACAGAAGTCCGAGCCTGTGCAAGGCCTTGGACATTGGATTTTTGTTAAATGATAAATTGGGGAAGAAGGAGAGAAGACCATGATAGACATTGATTTTGAACAATATCCGTTGACGGGATGGTTTCCGGGCCATATGCTGAAGGCCGAAAAGGCTATGCAGGAGGCCTTGAAACTCGTGGATTTGGTCGTGGAACTGATCGACGCGCGAGCGCCGATGTCGTCGCGCAATCCGGACTTGCGCGAGATTCTGCAAAACCGTCCGTTTTTGACAGTCGCCAACAAGTCAGATCTAGCAGACGCAAAGGCGTCGAAAGCATGGGTGGAATGGTATGCAAAGTGTGGCGAACGGCTGTTCATGCTGGATTCGCGCAAGACGGGAACGCTCCGTGGTTTGCCTGAACTGTGGCGGAAAGTCGTCATGGAAGAGCGTGCGAAGCGTGGCGCAACACGGCCGCTGGCGCGGCCTGTCCGCATCATGATCGCAGGTGTGCCGAACATTGGCAAATCGACGTTGGTCAACCACTTGCTGGAGAAGAACAAAGCGCAGGTCGGCCCGAAGCCTGGTGTGACGCGGCAGAATCAATGGATTCCATTGCCGAGCAATGTGGAACTGCTCGATACGCCTGGAATCCTGTGGCCGCGCATTCAGTCGAAACGTCATGAATTGCTGTTGGCCTTGTTGGGCAACCTGAAGGAGGAAGTGGTCGATAAGATCTTGCTGTCCGACTACTTATGCAGTCGTCTGAGCGAACAGAAAAACGTCAAATGGGAGGTGCTCGGAATGGATGGTTGCCCGAATTCTCCTGACGAACTGTTGGAAGGGCTTGCGCGCCGCCGCGGCTTGCTACGCGTAGGCGGCGCTCCAGACTACGAACGCGCCGCCAACGCCTTCCTGAAGGAATATCGCGACGGACGGCTTGGCCGATTCACGTTTGATGCTGTGCCAACCGCTTCGCAAGACTAAAGTTTGAATGTTCTCATGGCTGTTTCTTGAGCCAGTTTTCGTATTTTAATCCACTGATGCGGGAAAAATGTGCTGTGTTATTCGTGACAAGAATCGCGTCTTCCGCAATGGCGGAAGCGGCAATCAGCATATCCATGGAACCGATGATATTGCCTTGTCCCTCAAGTTCTTGCCGTAATTTTGCATAAGCCATTGCCGCATCAGTATTCCAGTCAATGCACTGAACCAGATTGCAGAATGCCTGGACTTTTCTGGTCAATGTTAGGTTGTTTCGTTTCATTGCGCCACATTGCAATTCGGCGGCGGTTATCGTGGAGATACACACATGCGGAAAGGAATCAGTGAATTTTTCTGTCACTTCTGGATGATCGCCTCGAATGAGATACGATGAAATATCCGTGTCAAGCATGTAACGTTTCATCAGAAAAGGTTCCTTTCTTGAACATGCTGTCCATTTTCACGGTCGATTTGGAAGTCCGGGCAGGGAGGCATTTCAAGAAAAGCCCGCAAGGCATCCTTGCCGGAAATAGGTGAAAGGATAATGCTGTTCCCTTGACGTCTGATTTCCACTTCGGAGGTATTGAATCTGTATTTTTTGGGCAGACGGACGGCTTGCGAACGTCCTGTCATGAATATTTTGGCTGTTTCCATGTCTGTTCCCCTCTATTTGACGACCTTTTAAAGTCTTGAATTGATATCTACCAATAATAGATATCAAAATTTGATAAAATCAAGCAAGTCTTTTGCTTTTTTACAAATTCGGGCACTCTTTCAGATTACTTGTATGCAATGGTGACAGGACCGAAGAGGCCAGATGGGAGCGATTCACGTTCGAAAGGACGCTCCATCTTGTCATACATGTCGCGCTGTTGTGGATAGCGCTGTTGCCATGTTTCAAGCACGCCGGGGGCGTTGATGGCATTGGCCAACGTGTTCGAGACGCGAATTTCCAGTTGGTTTTCGCCTTTGTGGAGGAAATCGGTCGGGATGTCGCATTCGTATGGTGGCCAGCAGCATTTGGTCACTTCGATGCCGTTTACGATGATTGTGCAGACGTAGTTGACTTTGCCTAATGAAAGGAAGGCTTCCTGCGGTTTGCGTGGCAGTTTGAATGTCGTCATATAGGAGGCTTCGCCGCTGAAATCGACGCCCAAGACATCCTGCCAGTCGCCCAATGCCTTGAGTTTTATGGGGGACTCTTCGCTCATGTCGATGTGATCCACGCCATTTTCGGAAATCACGTATTTTGTAACGGGAGCGAGCGTCCAGCCTTTTTTGAGCGAAATCGTACTGATTTCCCGTTCGTTTCCGTCCTGTTCGTCGTTATCCAAATCGTCATCCAATTCGATGTCGTCAAGATCATCATCCGCAAGAATGTCGTCTTCTTCATCGTTGTAATTGATTGTGTCTAAACAGAATAGCAGTGAACCGAATGGCTCGAACGTCCATTCGAAGGTGTTGGCCTGCTCATCGCATGGAAGCCAGATGCATTCGCCTGTCATGGGATCAAGACGTGCGGGCTGGCCCCATTCGTCATTGATATGGATGGTGGTGTTGATGGTTTCATTTGCTTCGTTGACGATGAAATAGTAGGGAGTTTCTTCCCAAATGCGTTTTGTGACGCGAAGATGCTTTGAGGCAGGAAGAATTTCGATGACAGGTTTGATACGGTCGATTTGTGTTTCGTCGAGAATCATACCGCCGCGTGATGCGATTCGATCGACAAGCCTGCGGGCTTCAGGCGTCATGCGATTGCGCGACGGGATGATGAGCGTGTCATACACCATGGTACCGATTTTGAAGCTGCCGTCATCATAGACTTTCGTCTTTGGTTTGGCGAGCGCGTCGTCATCGACAAAATCGAAATCGATTTGGCGTTGAAGCAGTTTTTCTGCGAGTTTTTCATGGATTTGCGCGGCGGCTTCTCCTTCGGAAGCGCCTGCCCAAATGGAGCGGACATCGTAGAAGAATGCGACATGGCAGGCCGACTTGCCTTGCTGGAGAATGTAGCAGAGGCGCGCGAAATAGGTGTGCCACAGTTTGGAATATGGCCATAGCGGATCGTCTGGACCACATTGCGGACGCGGATTGACGTAGAGCAGATGATCTTTCGTGGACATCTCGTAGCAGCTGAGAACAATGGTGTTGATGCCGCGAACAAGCTGGAATTCGATCAACCATTTTAGTTGGAGTGGCGTCAAGCCATTGCCGAAAACGGCGGCGGTTTCCGTGAGGGAGACGTCATGGCCGCTTTGACGCGCGATGGACGATGCGTATTTCGGAAACACATGGGAGCGGACGCCGGGGAAGAGCTGCCGCCAGATGACATCGACGCCCGGCATGTCTAATCCGCGCAAGACGCGCATGATATGGCCATAGCCATGGTGGACGTTGTTGCGCGGATCGTCTTCGCCGCCGAAGTGACCGCCTGACAACAACTTATTGCGGCGGCACCACGCGCGGATGGGAAGAACGAAACGTTCCACGAAGAGGCGTGAACGGACGTCTTGATAGTCGATGCGGATTTTGATTGTCTCTTCCGAATCGTCGTCACGCGGCTCTTGCAACAAAACATCCAAGAAAGGCATGATATCATAGCCTTTCCAGCGTTTGAACATTTTCGGGAAGTCTTCCGTCCATGCGTTGCGGCAGAAGCAGGCTTCGTCTTGGAAGGCGAATTTCACCGTTTTGCCAAGATGGTTCTTTGCAGCCAATGCGTGACGGTGGTGGGTGAGGTCGATGAATGTCTCCGCGACGCCCGGCGTGAGAAGATTCGGATAACCATAGCGGCCTGTAGAGTCTTGCGCAGGAAGTGTTTCGATGAAGGCATGGCCATCTGGACCTTTCGCTATCCGCATCTGGCGGAAGCGTTTGGGATTGGCGGCCATGACCTGTCCGCAGGCGTTTCCTGACGGCCAGCCGCCTTCGTCATAGAGCCAGTAGTGCATGCCGAGAGCGGCGCATTTTTTGATCATTTCACGGACGAAATTGAAATACGGCTTGGAGAGATAGGGGAGGTCCAGTCTGGTCGCCATGGCGACGGGGCGGAATTCTGGTGGCTCAGGGTGGAAACAGACGGCCTGCAGGCCATGGGCGGCCATATCTTCAAGCTGTTCTTTGCAGACTTTGGCATCAACTTTGTCGTTAATGACCCAGAAATAGGCGACGGAACATTCGGGCGGCGGATTATTGAAGTCGTATTTGATAGCCATGGTTTGTGGGATTTTCGAGTTTGAAATCAATGCGCATTTGAAAGCGACAGGGGATGGGCGTGCCGTTGTCGTTCCGTCCGGGGGAGAACTGCCACTGCTTGATGGCGCGGAGGGCCGCTGTTTCGAAGTGGTCTGGTGGATTCGCCTGTTGGACGGACGGATTTATGACACGTCCATTAATATTAATGGTAAATTGTAAAATGACAAATCCCTCGATGCCGCGTCTTCGTGCATATTCTGGATAGTTTGGCGTAATTTGCTTCAAAAGGATAGGAGGATGCTTGAGCGACTTCCCGTCGGGCATGTCAGAACCGTACGTTTGCGGCGCATTGGCTGATGATGAAGCATCATTGGCTGAAGTGGAAGGTAATGCAACGCTATCTATTTGGGCTGGAATATCCTGCGTTGTGACGGCTGGTTGATTTTGAACAGATGGCGCAGGGGGCGGAGATGGAATTTCTTTTGGAGGTGTGACGCTGATTGGTAACACTTTGGGCGGCAAGACAATATGCTGGATCTCTTTTGGAGCCACTGGAGCGGGCGGAAGTTCGAGTGGCAAAAGACGCCGTTGCGGCATGGCTTTGCTTGGGGCAGTTTGTTCTGTGATTGAAGTGGAAGCTTCAGGATGAAATTGTGCGATTTTGACGGAAACTGGCTGGGAATGCACGATAGGCTGCGGTGTATTTTCGGCAAACTGCTCCATCAGGGGAAAAATGCACATGATAGCCACCGTCACCAGTGCGGCAAGCACGGATGGACGGATTTTGCTGATAATCCAGCTGCTAAATGGAATGGGAGGCGCTACGGGAGTCATGGTGCATCATGTGTGGCGGCGATGCTGATATCTGTGATACCGCCGAGGCGGCATTGGTCGATCAGTTGGACGGTGAGGCCTGTAGGTGCGTTTTTGTCTGCGATGATCGTAATGGAGCCGTTTTTGTCCGGTAGTTGTTCTTTTACAAGATTTGGAATTTGCTTCAACTGGTATGGCTGGTTGGCGTGGCTGATTTCGCCGTTTTCGGAAATCGTGAAAATCATGGCTTCCTGCGGAAGCGGTTGGGCGGTTTCCGCCTGCGGACGGTTGATGCCAAGGCCTGCATCCTTTGTGAAGACCGCTGTGACCATGAAGAAAATCAACAGCAGGAAAATCATATCGACCATGGGCGACATGTTGATGTCGGCCATGGTGTCGGACTGTGATTGGAGATGGCGATTACGCATGGTGTGTTTTCAGACGGTGACGAAGATGGGCCATGGCGAGAGAGCCTGGAATGGCGGCGGCAAGGCCTGCTTGCGTGGTGATGAGAGCCTTACCGATGCCGTTTGCAAGAGCGGTGGGATCCGCGGCGACGGAATGCATGGCGGCAGCGTGAAACGTGTCGATCATGCCGACAACAGTTCCAAGCAGGCCGAGAAGCGGCGCGGCGGCGACGAGAGCCGCCATGAAGCGGAGCTCATGGGCGACAAAACGCGCAGGCGAGCCGCTTTTCAACGCAGCCAAGGCGGCGAAGTAGCGCTGCCAAATTAAGAAGGCGACAATGATGATGGGAATCATCAGACCGCCGCCAGTTTTTAAATAATTGGCAAATACTATCATCTTGAATTCTAAAAATTTGTCCCTTTCGTCTCTTATGTCCCTTATGTCCTTTTTTCAGAGGCTAAAGAGGCAATTTTTGTTTCTAAAACGGTGGCATGGAGTCGTGCCAAACGCATTAGCCAAGCATGGCATAATAGGGCGGGGATGGCGACGCAAAGTCCTGCCTCTGTGGTGACAAGGGCTTCGGAGATGCCGTCAGCCAAGAGGCGAGCGTCACCGACACCAAAGAATGTGATGAGACGGAACGTGTGGATCATGCCGGTGACGGTTCCAAGCAGGCCGAGCAACGGCGCGGCGGATGCACTGACACCAAGCCAGAAGAGAAGATGTTCGCGTCGCGCAATGCATTGCTGCGCAATGGCGAAGAGTTCGTTTTCTAACTCTTCGCTTTTGGAGGAGGAGGCTTCAGCGGCTTCTTTCAGGGTAATGATATCCTTAAACGCTGGATGAAAGACGAGTTGCAGAAGTTTGATTATCACGACGATGATGCAGATGGTCCCAAGCAGGAGGATAGGAATCATGATGACGCCGCCTTGGCGGAGATGCCGCAGAAGGCTTGACGGCTGCGTGAAAAGTTCGGGATGCTTGCCCGTAATATCCAGAAAATACGTGCCTTGCGATTCAGACGGCTTGAGCGGATGAACGATCGGTAACGCACCGTCGGCGTTTTCAAAAAGCTGTCCGCAATTGTTTTCCCAGAAGAAGAAGGCTAGAGGACCTTGATGAATGGCTACGCCTTCCAACTGTTTTCCTGTCGCGTCTTTGGCGACAGTGGGTATTGGCTTCGGGGATTGGAAGAGTTGTTCCAATAAAGCCATTTTGTCTTTTATAACTTGTTCAATATGAGCGGGAAGCGGCGTGCTATCGTCTTGTGGCAGAAGCTGTGCGAGACGCAGTTCGTCGTTTTTTGCGACGGCGTTTTGCATCGCCGCCTCTTGATTCTCCTCCTGTAGTTTGGCGATGTCGTCTTCAAGCTGTTCCAATTGCTTGAGGAGTACGTCCGACTCTTTTTGAAGTGTCTGGACACGCGTTTCATGTCGTTTCCAATCCTCTTCAACCGTTTTTCGAACGGCATCGGCCTGCTGACGATAGGCGGCTATTTCCGTTTGGAGACGTTTGGCGAAAATACGTGGATCCATTTCCTCCTGCGCATAAAGCAGGAATGAAAGGCATGCAAAAAGTATGAAAAAGCGCCAATTCATTTGCTGCCTCC
>JAEEGF010869227.1_pt1 | contig 11556 bp, 8 predicted proteins | sample 9134171 | NCBI WGS metagenome assembly JAEEGF01 (sample SAMN16246542, study PRJNA631951) | gut metagenome | biome: gut microbiome; feature: rumen; material: AP-attached | host: Bos | place: Iran: Karaj | collected 2018-10 | reverse complement strand
GGAAAGTAAGCGCTGAGCCGGGCCAGATTCCGCTGACTGCGAAAACAGTTATGATGGTGAGATATTTGCGAAGAGTTCCCTTGCGGTTGCCGCCAAGGGGAATGTACACGTAGTCGCGAAGCCAGAAAGAAAGGGAAATGTGCCATCTTCTCCAGAATTCTGCGATACTCTGCGACATGTAAGGCGCATCAAAATTCTTCTTAACGTCAATGCCAAGGATCCTGGCAACACCGATTGCAATTGCTGAATATCCTGCGAAGTCGCAGTAGATCTCAAATGTATAAAATATGGTTGCAAGGGCCACAACAGAACCTTCAACATATTCAGGAGCCGCATAGACGTTGCCAACGAAAATAGCAAGTCTGTCGGCGATTACCAGCTTAAGGAAATATCCCCAGAGCATCTGCAAAAAGCCGTCTCTTAGCCTGTCAAAATCCACGGTTACGGGATATGCGAACTGAGGCATGAGATTTCCAGCCCTGTCGATAGGTCCCGAAATGACCTGAGGGAAGAATGACACGAACAGCGCCAGCATCAGGGGATTCTTTTCTGCTCTCTCATCCCCCCGATATACATCGATGAGATAGCCAACGGATTTTAGCATGTAAAAAGAGATTCCGATGGCACCCATGATCTTGCCGCTTCTAAAAACAAACATTGCGGCTATCTCGATGGCTATGGTCAGGATGAGTGTGATGGTGGCACTTAGAGGTCTTTTGCCAGAATCATCGTTTCCTTCAAGGAGGCGGTCCAGTATAAGGCCTGATCCAAATGTGATTATGATGGTCAGGGCCATGACAGCAAAAGCCTTAACATCTATGCTCAGATAAAATGCAAAGCTGATGATAAGGAGCCATATGTACCTGAATTTCCTGGGAATTATGAAATTGATAAGGGCTGCGATCGGAAGTGCAGCCAGAAAAACAAAAGAAACAAACTGCATGGTTTACCTTCTAACATAACAGTAGGCGGCAAAAGCGCCGCCCACATATTTTAGTCAACTTCAACCTCATCCTCTTCTGACGACTTGTCAGTCTCGTGGTATTCCTTCTCAGTGTTGACGTTCCAGATGTTGCTGCGATCTGTACGGCCGCTTAAGATGTTCTTAACAGTCTCAAAGGATGTGCACATAGAGTGATCGATATTGTTATATCTGTGCTGACCGTTGCGGCCAACGCAGTAGAGATTGTCGATGGTATTGAGGTAAGCAACCAGCTTGTCCATCTCATCATAGGTATCAAAGTAAGCAGGATAAGCCTTCTTAACTCTCTCCATGTGATAGTCGATGACTTCGCTTGCGCTGCTGATGAGGTTAAGGGTAACCATCTCATCGATAGCCATCCTGGCGAACTCATCCTCGGTCATGTTCCACATGGAATCGCCTTCGAAGCAGAAGTACTCAAGGCCAACCCATACTGTGTGCTCAAGGTCTTTAACCAGGTATGGTGACCAGTTGTTGTAGATCTGGAAACGTCCCATCTTGACGGTTCTGTCCTGAACGTAAACCCAGTTGTCGGGAACGATGTTTCCGATGGTCTTGATGGGAGTCTTGTTCTCAAGGTTGAGCTTTGGAACAAGTACGCCAAGGGTCATGTAATCACGATATGGAAGACCTGCTGCGATCCTTGCCGGGTCTGCGGGAACGTCGTTCATGCCTGCTACAAGGTCTTTGACCGGCATGGAGCTGATGACAATGTCGCCGTCCATGGTGATCTCCTTACCATCCTGAAGGTATGTAACACCTGTGATGTGATCGCCATCCTTGTGGATCCCCGTAACCTTGGCGTTCATGATTATGGTTCCGCCGAGCTTTTTAACCTCCTCGGCTGTTACGTCCCAGAGCTGACCCGGTCCGAGCTTAGGATAGGAGAACTCCTCGATAAGAGAGGTCTCAACCTTGCCGCCGGTCTTGCCTTTTTTCTTGTTGAAGGCGTTCTTTAAAACTGCCAGAATAGATACGCCCTTAACTCGCTGAGCGCCCCAGGAAGGATCGATCTCAGAGGGGTGTCTGCCCCAAAGGTTCTCTGTATAGTACTCAAAGAACATGGAATAGAGCTTCTTGCCGAAGCGGTTTACATAGAAATCCTCGAGGGAGTTCTCTTTTCTCTTGAAGATCATGGCGTGCAGATAAGAGAAACCGCAGCTAATAGTCTTGGCAAGGCCCATGTTCTTGAAGGTCTCGACCTTAAGTGAAATTGGATAATCATAGAACTTGCGGTCAAAGAAGATTCTCGAAACCCTGTTCCTGCGGAGCATTACTCTGTCAGTCTTCTCGGGGTCGGGACCGCCTTCCTTCATCTTCATGGGGCGATTAAGAACGATGTCGTCGTAAGTGGGTGCGCCCTGCTGGGGAAGCATATTCTCCCACCACTCGTTTACTTCGGGCACCTTGGAAAAGAATCTGTGGCCGCCCATGTCCATTCTGTTGCCCTTGTATTCTACAGTTCTGGAGATTCCTCCAAACTTCTCAGATTCTTCAAATACAACTACTTCATAATCCTTGGAGCCCTTCAAAAGCTCGTAAGCTGCTGTAAGTCCTGCAGGTCCTGCTCCAATGATAAGTGCTTTCTTCATACAATCAACCTTCCTGATAAAAGACATATTTGCATAGATAAAGTAAGTATAACCTAATGGGATGGGATGTTCAACTGAATTTGCCCATAAAACTGCCACAATGGGACGTGTACATTTTGGCACACTGTCGCCATCTGAAAAATGCAGTGTATTTTAATCGCAATACCGTTAATTTCTTAAGACTTTCTTAAGATTAGGCCCTTTTTTCTTAAGATTTCTACAAAATTATGCCATGGTGCAATTTAGGTGGTACAATAACACGAGAAAAGCGAGGAGAAAAAAATGAAGAAAAATAACAGATTTCTTATAGCAATGATCGCAGCCTTCTCCATTGTCCTTGGAGGATGCAGCGTACCTGATCAGGGGGCCATAGAGTCCACAGAATATTTAACCGACAAGACAGACCAGGCCCAGAACACAACCGATACTTCTGCTACAGCCAGTTCAATCGTAGTAGTGGATAACCTGTCTGAGCCTCTTCTTGATGCATTGGATGAGTCGCAGGCAACTGAAAGCGCAAGCACAGATGCATCTGCCGAAGCTTCTACCGACGCATCCGCAGCAGAAGCTTCCACTGAGAGCGCAGCTCCCGAACCCGTAAACATCGTATTCTTCGGAGACAGCCAGATAGCCAACGGAAGGAGCGATAGCACAGACATTCCAACACTCATGTCTGCCCGCATTCCCAACTCAGTGGTTTACAACCTGGCAATCGGCGGAACAACAGCAACAGTTGAAGCGACCACCAGTGATGTAACTCCGGCGAATCTTGAATCCACCAGTTTTCTGGGCATGACATACTGCCTTGCAGGTAAGTCAGACAGGAATTCAACACTCTCACAGCTTCCAAATATACTGAGCACCATGAATTCCATTGACCCGGCCAAGGTTAATTACTACGTAATTGAGTATGGCGCCAACGATTTCTTTAACGGAGTAACCCTTAATGTATCCGGCTATGAAACTCCCGGCGTTCAGGCCCACGCCTTATATAACGCCATGTGCATGGGTATTGATGTGTTAAAAGAGATCAGCCCTAATGCCAAATTCATCCTGATGACACCATTTTATGGCATTTATGTGGCAGACGATGGTTCCTATATCGGTGATTCCTATATAGTAAGTAACGGCGTTGGAACTCTTGCAGACTACGCAAGGAAGATCGTTAACGTCGCAGAGGACAAAGGCTTGACATGCTTTGATGGTATGTTCATGACCAAGCATGACCTGTACCTTGATACCGCGGGCGAATACCTTATGGACAACCTTCACCTGAATCTTACAGGCAGACAGATTTTTGCCAGGCTCGTAGCCCACGAGATAAATTATAGTGAAAAGAATGAGCCCTTTGCTTACCTGGATCAGGACAAGATAAAGATAGCCGATTTTAATCCTGATGAAAACTATCGGCTTGAAGAATACTTTATGTGCAGATACTATCCTGAGTCATGGGAAAAATACGTACAGGGTGTTTTCCCTCTGGCACAGCCCTCTGAAGAGGCATTAAACGGATCCATAGCGGCAGAAGTAGCTGCCGACCTGGCAAAAGAGGCTAGCGAGAATAGTGAAGACAACAGTGGCGACGACAACAATGGCTGATGCCATCATTTATCGCCGCCTGTATGGCTCATAAAAAGCTTAATTAAAAAGTATAATAGATAATTTCTTCAACTTCGAGGCTCTCTGCATCTATGCGGATGAGCCTCATATCATATTCAGGCTCAGCATTTTCCTCAGCATAGATTTCCTCACCATTAAAATACATCGCACGAATTCCGCCCTCTGTCTCAAAATATGACAGATCTCCGATGGATGTGGATACAAACTTGCCCGAAGCAGCATTCCGGAAGAACCCCTGCACAGGGATTACTTCGCTGCTATCTATCGCCATTATCATATCCGTTTCATCAGATATGGACTCAAACTCAGTACTTCCCGTGCTCTTTACCAGGGCATTTCTAAAGGTGGTCTCAGGTGAAATGTACTCATCCGGAACACCAAAGCCCTTGATCCTGTCATAGTAGATCTCATCATTCCAAATCCCGGGATTTTCAATTTCCAGGATCAATATCTTTCCTTCCCAGTCACACAGCGAAGTTGCCATGTATCCGGCATCACCAAGAGCAAAGCTAAGCGGCTTGTAAAACGGCGTATCATCAACTGTAAACTCTTCCACATACTTATCAACAGCTTTAAAGCGCTCTGCCACGTACTGCCTAAAGTTTGAAAGCCTTGCATCCGGATCCGCTCCGCCATCGGGAAACCATTTCCTGTTGTCTCTTCTAAAGGCTCCGGAGTCGTAGACATCTTTTTCCAAAGAATCCAGCATCGAGAGTATCTTTTTGTCAGACCAGGCATTCCTTCGCAGCTCCTTATATTTCTTCTGCAAAAGAGCTGTCATATTGTCGGTATCAATCTGCATAAGACGATACATGGCATCCCACTTGTACTCGAAATTATAATCAGGCGAGAATCCATATAGATTTCTGCCCACATCGATTCCCCAGGTCAGATCCATGTCCCACGGGATGTAAAGCGTCTTGAAGCCATCGCCCTGCCTTTCAATGTACAGGCACTGATTCTTGACCACGTTATCATGGGCCTGGATCAGGTTAAAGAACAGGAAGAAATCCAGGCAGTTGTCCATATCCATTAGCTCTTTTATCGCCTCAGGATCATCCACGACTTCGTCAAAGCGAATAAAATAATCCCTAACCAGTTCGTTTGCTTCAGGCACCGACTTGCCCTGGGGAGGATAAGTGCCGTTGACGCCTTCATCGCTGACATACATAAGTCCTGTCTCATAGCCGCGCTTTCTGGTCAGGACCTTTTCGTTATTGTTGATGGCAATTCCCATCTGTGAGGGCTGCAGCGGATAGCCAAGCGCATAAAGCCCGTAGTACTCACCATTTATGAAAAGCTCCAGGTATTTGTACTCATATCCGGTATCAATCTTACCGAAATTATCGCTTCCAACAGTATTTTTCCATAGCCTTGCGGAAAAGACCTCTCGGACCTTCTCGGGATCATTGAAGCAGGAATAGAGAATCCAGTCCTCGTCTTTCCTGAGCCCAAGCAGGCCTAAGTCGTTATCTCTTTTACTGCCTCCCACAGATTCTGTTGTAAGGGAAATCCTGAAATTCTTCTTGGGATCCGCCATGGATGTGGCGCCCCTTGTGTGGATATCGCCGTCTGAGGTGACCAGCCTGTTGGCTGCGCCAAGCTCATTGTCGTATAGCTGCATGAACATGGACACCGGCTCTTTGTTGTCGGGGATGTCATCCTCGGTACTGATTGACATGATGGGAAGCGTGGTACATTCCAGCCTTCCCTCGTAGTAGGAACTGTCGTCATACATGATAAAAGGGATGTCTCCGGCGGAAGCAATAAGCTCGTCGCTGATGCCATTTTCCAGAAATGCGATCTGACAGTCAGAAGATCCGCCCTCGAGCTTAACTCCCGGGTTATAGGCTTTCCGACTCTTTCCCACCAGAGAATACAGACAGAACCCATTTTCCACATCAAAAAAAAGCTCTTCATCATTAAACCTTATGACTGACAGCGGCTCGCCTACCTGTGATCTTCCCGATCTCAGGCCGTCAAACGTCTCACCGTCCACCACAAGGCTGCTGAAAGAGAGCCTTCCCGGCACAAAGAAATATATAACTATGAAAGCAGCCACAGCCAGTACAATGGCTGCCAGCTGCAGATAGCTCTTAGTTACACGTGTCATAATACATCTTCCGCATCATACTCTAAGATTGAAAAGCGGTTAAGGTCGAGCTGTGCAAGCTCATTCTCAAGGCCTGAAACATCCTTAATGGGCAGCTCGATGCAAAGGTTGAGGCCCCTGCTGTTGTAGGAGCGGCTCTTTACCCTGTAATTCTTTGTAAACTTACCCAGAACGCCGTAAACCTCGTCGGCCATGTCTTCGCTGCAGTTGACGATGAGAATGTAGGGCTTTTTCTGTGTAGGAAATACCTCAAAGAGAATAAGTGCCAGTGTAGCTGCGATTGAAGTAAATACTGCCACTTCATAAAGCTGACATCCACAGGTGATACCGATGTGAACTGACCACAAGAGGTAGAGCATGTCCACAGGGTCTTTTACCGCGGTACGAAATCTCAGAATAGCAAGCGCGCCGATGGTTCCAAGGGTGATGACCAGATTGGACTGAAGGCACAGGATGATGGTCGAGATGAAAAATGGCATCACAGCGATGCTGATGTTAAAAGACCTGTTGTAGAACGCCCTGTGTGAAACCAGCCTGTACACGAAGAACGCGTAGAGCCCAAGCGCAAAGGACACGCCAAGGACTGTAAGTATGGTATCAGCCGGGATCTGAGCATGGAATAAATTCATAGTCTGGTAATTCCTTTCATTGTGAGCATCTTTCTTCCCAGTGCATATTTGGAAAAAGAGCTCTGTATCATGCCGGGGAAAAATGCGGCATGTCGGATATAGGAAGGAAGAACTTCGTCAAACTTCACTTCCAGAATGTGCATATCATTCTCCTGAATCGGAGTTCTGTCGTAGTCGCCAGTAAGGAACAGATCGACGTCTTCCGAGGCGCAGATATTCCTGTCGACAGTAATTCGGATGTTGTAATCCTCCTGGATGTATGCCGTGCGGTCGTAGTCGATAATGGCACTTGGCCTGAAGCCGTCAGCCATGCATCTTGTGCAAAAGAACTTTAGGACCGGGCTGTCTGTTTCCCACAATACCAGGTCGTAGTCCTCGTCAAGGATCTGATCGTAGGTCTCCCTTGTAATGATGCAGGTTTCCTTGCGCTCCCTGTCGTTCTTTTTGACCTTGCGCTCAAGGCGGATGAGGTCGGGGGAGTCGCCATAATAGCGGATCCTGTACTTGTATCTGTCACCGGTGCCTGCATCCTTTTCAAGGTAACAGGTGTCCCTGTAATCATCAAAGTACAGACTCCTGACCTTGTAGGGTCTGCCACCTGAGTTGGGGTCCATTTCCAGAATGGTACCAATTCTCTCCTCTAAGGCAGAAAGGTCCGACTCATGGCACACATATTTCCATTCATTTCTGTACTGGAGCTTTGGCATGTTATTTGCCTTCCTTAAGAAGATCGGTCTCCTTGTGCCTCTGCAGCATGTTCAGCTGCATCTCGAACTCGCGGCGGTTATTGATGGCCAGTGTCGATAAGATGACTCCCGCAAACATGCTAAGTCCCGCAAACATCATAACGAAGCAGCAGACAATCAGGGTCGGAATTCTTGGTACCAGGTGTGTTGCCCAATACTCCTGAAGGATCGGCACGAAGAAGATGATGGATATGATAGCCATCAGTGCTGCGATTATGCTAAAGAAGCCAAAGGGCTTATAGCTGCGGTACAGTCTGGCAATGGTCTTAAGAACCTTAAAGCCGTCAGCGTAGGTGTTGAGCTTACTTACAGAACCTTCAGGCCTGTCGCGGTAATCAATGACCACGTTGTCGATCTGCATGTTGTTGTAAACCGCATGGATGGTCATCTCGGTCTCAATCTCAAAGCCCTTGGACAGAACAGGGAAGGTCTTAACAAACTCATAAGAGAATGCCCTGAAGCCTGTCATGATGTCTCTGATGTTGCAGCCAAAGAGCTTGTTAATGCTGCCGCGAACCAGATTGTTTCCAAAGTTGTGGAATGGGCGCTTGTTCTCCTGATAGTAGGTTGAAGAGAGTCTGTCGCCAACTACCATGTCAGAGTTATGGTTAAGCACCAGATCAACCATCTCCGGAGCGGACTCCATAGGATATGTGTCGTCACCATCAACCATGACGTAAACCAGAGCGTCGATCTCGCGGAACATACGTCTGATAACGTTGCCCTTACCCTGCATGTACTCGTTGCGAACAACAGCTCCTGCCTCAGCTGCTATCTCTGCAGTCCTGTCCTTGGAATTGTTGTTGTAAACGTATATTGTTGCCTCGGGAAGCGCAGCCCTGGCGTCCCTGACAACCTTTCCAATTGTCTTTTCCTCGTTGTAACAAGGAATCAAAACAGCTATCTTATCCACTTATAACCCTCTCATTTGAACTTGTTATTTGATCTTGTCATCTGCGTTGTTCTTGCTTCCGATCTTCATACGCTCGTGTCCGCCAAGCTTATTGGCTGCGTCCTGATCGCCGCGAAGGATTGCGTTAACAAGCTGCATTCTGAAGCCCGCATCGATGAAATCGCAGTGCTTGCAGAAAGGATAGTTCTGACGGCCCTCTGCGATCTTGCGGCGAACCTCCTGGAACTTCTCACATCCCCAGACTTCCTTAAGACTCTGCTTGGTAAGGTCGCCGAAGTCCGTAGTCTCAAAGTTGTCACAGCAGCAAAGTCCCATCTTGCCGTTTGGCATGATCCACATATCAGTAAATGGTAAAAGACAAGTCTCTTTTATGATCTTCTGTGTCTCCTGCTTGTTAGGCGCAGAACCTGCCCTGTTTGTAAGGACCTCCTGAAGGTATCTCATCTGGATCTGGATGTCCAGGTCCTTAAACTCATCGGGATGAGCCTTTACATATTCATATATCTCCTGAATGTTCTTGTGAAGCTTGTACTCAAGAGAATAATTGTTGATGATAAGCTGATCTATATATGGAGCAACCTCTTTTACCTTATCAATTGTAAGGATAAGGCCGTTGGTTGACATGAATATAAAGCTCTCGGGAAGCTTCTCCCTGGCATATTTGTGTCTCTCAACAATCTTGGTATCAAGAAGAGGCTCATTGTTTCCGTATAATGTAAGGTGTCCCTTGTAGCCCCAGTCTGCCAGCTGATCGATGATGTTCCTGTAGAGATCGTCGTCAATCTTGGCAAGCGGTCTTTTCTCCGCGTGCACGTTGGCTGTGCAGAATGCGCAGGTGGAGTTGCATCTGTTGATGGTCTCGATGTTTACCACGTTTGGCATGGGCACTTCCTTGGCATTAAGGAAATAATCGCAGTAAGCCTTCTGGGACTTACTTCTTGTCACAAACTGAAGCTTGAGATACGCGTTACTTGCAAGCATAGGGAAGTGCTTTCTGGCGAACCATCCGAACTTACCCATGAAACTGTTTACTCTTATTGGCATTTATAATTCTCCTTCTTACCACTCATCCGCCGGGTTCTCGTTTCTCTGATACAGATAGTAGGTCTGATCAAAGCCGTAGAACTGGCACCGCTCTTTCATCACAAGGTCATATCTGTTGCCGATACCCTCGGCTTCGTTGTCTACCGTTACCACGAAGTCCGCTTCTCCGCTGTGTAGATACTGCTTCTGATAGTCCAGAACCTCCTGCATGTTAAGGGTCTGCGTCTGGAAATAGTAGCAGATCGGCTCTACGTCCAGCACGGTATAAAGCCCCACATCGAAGGAGAATTCCACGATGATACCCGGATCCTCGACGCCGGACTCAACAATGTAGTCCTTGAACTTGAACAGCCACAGGTCCTCTTCCTTGAGATTCATGCTCTTGACGTTTACTGATGTGAAAACAGTTATCAGAACTGATATACAGCAGGTCACAAGGCTAAGGACAAAGGCCAGACCGGAGTCCAGGATCGCCCCGTCATAGCTACGGCCGTGAGTGTTTCTTTCTATTCTTCCCTTAAGGAACTTTTCTATTATATAACAAAATGGAATAAAACCAAACACCACAAATCCATTTATAGGGAAAGAGTAGTACGGAAGGCTTACTCCGCCGATGAATATCACTATCATCAGAAATGCAAAAAGCATTCCCATATTGATCAGTTCTGGTATTTCTATAGCAATAAAAAATCTGTCTCTTCTTCGCAATGAATTTCTATCATCAGGAAGAAATGTTGAAACAGCAGATGCCAGGAAATACAGTATCCCAATCGTTATCAGGATATAAACCACAAAATTATTAAAAACATGGTTCTTCATTATGTCGTAGAATGCAGCAATTCTCTCGCCAAATGAGAGTTTCTTGGAGTATTCAAAGACATTCTTGTAGATATAAACATATACCCAGTCATCAATTGCTCCATGTATTCCGAAATAGCTCAACCATGGCAGCGTAGCTATCCCCATTCCTCCCAGGAATACAAAACAGCTGATGATAGCCTTTGCAATTTCCCTCTCTCCCAATAGATCAGCAAAGAAAACCATTGCCATCCAGGCAAAGAAAAATCCCAGAGAATTAAACTTAATATGCAGAACACATCCTGCAAATATGCCACCTATCAGCACTACCTTATAGGGCATCACTTTTGGATAAACTTCCCTGAAATACTTAAGGGATAAATACATCCCCCACATAATAAACGGGAAAAGAAATTCTTCCGCACTTCCACCCCAGTAGAAATTTGCACTTGCATAGATAACCGCTCCGGTTATAGGTGTAAGTATATAGGGGAAAGTCCTGGGTTCCAAAAACAGCTGATATATCCTAAGAATAGCCAGTAAAGAAAAGCACGCTGCGATCACTTCCATAATGAACACACCACGGAAAGTAGTCGCTGATATCAAAGATGCAATGCCATAGATGAAGTATAGCAGTATTCCCTTCTGGTCAAAGAGATCTCTATATGGCACAAAGCCTCTGAAAATGCATTTTCCAACAGTAAAATAGCTGTTGGCATCATCCCAGAGATTAAACACATACAGGAAAGAGCTTCTGGAGCAGATGAGCATAATAACAAAGGCACATAATATGCACCACAAAGAGGGCTTTAAAAGCCCATCGTTATAATCATCGCTTAGATCATATTTACCTTTTGATGTGTTTGCGAATAAATCCAAGTAGCACCTTCAATCCGTATGCCCCAAAAGGCAGGTAATAGATATAGTATCTCATTATATATCTGGAGGAACCTTCCCAAAACTCATGGAAAACCATTCCTCCAAAGATCAGAACTAAGAGCAGCATCTCTGATGAAGATGCCTTGCGCCCTCTAAGTATACCCAATAAATAGATTATAACACCTATGTAGCATACAGGCATGAATACATTCATAATCCAGATAAGTAGAGGGCATCCAT
>JAEEGF010761649.1_pt1 | contig 11556 bp, 12 predicted proteins | sample 9134171 | NCBI WGS metagenome assembly JAEEGF01 (sample SAMN16246542, study PRJNA631951) | gut metagenome | biome: gut microbiome; feature: rumen; material: AP-attached | host: Bos | place: Iran: Karaj | collected 2018-10 | reverse complement strand
CCTGCACACCTAGCAATCCGACACTTGTGGCAATGGGATGGAACCCCAAATCGCCTGGAGTGAAATAGAACTTCTCATAATAGGCAGGGTCGTCGGGTATGTGCATCTTGCGGTATTTTCCTGCAATCAAACCATCAGATTCGAAGACTACTGCCGTGTTGTGATAGAGTCCGGGCGCACGACGTTCGAAGAGGCTTGTCACGAGCACAATGCCGTATTGGCGAGCCAATTGGCCATAGAATTCCGTCGAAGGACCAGGTATGCTCTCTGCCAAATTGCAGTTGTTCACGTCCTCCACTTGACAGAAATAGAGCGAGTTGTGCAGTTCTTGCAGGATAACAAGTTTGGCACCTTTCTCGGCCACGTCTGCTATATTGCGAGCCAGCTTCTGCTTGTTGGCTTCCACGTTGGCCACGCATGATTGTTGTATGATACCTACTAACATGAATTAATAATTAAAAATGAAAAATTGAATGTCTAAGCTTTCATGGGTTGATGGTATTAATTTTTCACTTCTTTACTCCTTTACTTCTTTACTCCTTTACTTCTTTACTCCTAATTATTCCCACCGGGAATTGCATTGCCGAGCAGTGCAGAGAACCGTGTTGTTCGATGAGGATTCGGCAGTCGACAGGCACAATCTCATGCTTTGGGAAGGCTTGTTGCAGTTGGTGGCGTGCTTGCTCATCAACCCTAGGACAACCGTATGTGGGCATAAGCACAGCGCCATTGATACAGAGGAAATTGGCGTACGTGGCAGGTAGGCGCATCCCGTCCTCGTCGTATATGGCTTGTGTCATCGGCAGAGGAATGAGTTGATAAGGTTTCCCTTCAAGCGTACGGAACTCCTGCAGTTGCTCTTCCATCTTCTTCAGTTCCTCGTAATGCTCATCGTCCTTGTCAAGACACTGGACGTAGGCAATGGTATCGTTCGGACACATGCGTGCAAGCGTGTCGATGTGCGAATCCGTGTCGTCGCCTGCCAGATAGCCATAATCGAGCCATAGGACGCGCTCAACTCGCAGATAGCGCTTCAGGCGGTCTTCAATCTCTGCTTGCGAGAGAGGTTGATTCCTGTTGGGTGCAAGCAGGCATTTGCTTGTGGTCAAGATGGTTCCTCGTCCGTCACATTCGATACTTCCGCCTTCGAGCACAAAGTCGAGATGGTCTTCATATTGCCCGTTCAAGACGCCTTGTTCCACGAGATTACGGTTAATCTGGTTGTCGAGTTCGGAAGTAAACTTCTTGCCCCATCCGTTGAATTGGAAATCGAGCAGAAGTGCACCAATGGAGGTCTTCAAGGTGATGAATCCGTGATCGCGAGCCCAGGTGTCGTTGCTGGGGATGTTGTGAATCGAAATGTTTGCCAACGCACGCTTGGGCAGGCGTTCATTCAGCAGTTGGCCAACGGCATCAGGCTCAGGTGTGACGATGATGAGACGCTCGCGCAAACTGATTTCCAACGCCATGTGGATGTAGCACTCCGTCACTTCCTTGAGAGTGGGCGCCCAGTCGGTGGCTTTATGAGGCCACGTCAGTTGCACACCACTCTGCATAGCCCATTCGGCTGGCAGGTGCGTGGCGCGAATCTCGTTTTGCTCAGGTCCCGCCAAACGTTCAGGTCGAATCTCTTTCGTCAAGTCCTCAATGATGGTGGTAGTGAGTTTGTAGTGTATGCCCATGATGTTCTTTTCTTGCTATTTGTTGGCAAAGATAGGAAATAATTTTCATAATTTGATTAAATGTATTAATTTTGCACCGCATTATAATATAATAATAAGGTATATGCGTAAGAACTTTGGAAAGAAAGGGATGTTTACTGCCCCTTTGCCTGTGCTTTTGGTAGGCACTTATGACAAGGATGGCGTGGCCAATTTGATGAATGTGGCTTGGGGTGGACAATGTAGCGAACACCATGTTGCCCTGAACCTGGGACATGAGCGTCAAACACTGGAGAACATGCGTCTGAAGGGCGAGTTCACGGTGATGTTTGCCACAGAGGAGACGATGGTGCAAGCTGATTATGTGGGAATCGTGTCCGGACTGAAGGTACACAACAAGGTGGCCAACAGTGGCTTGACTCCGATGAAGGCCGAGATGGTGGACGCTCCTGCTTTTGAGGAACTTCCTGTAACCTTGGAATGCCGTGTTGCAAGCATTCGTGAAGAACCTACTGGAGAGGTGCGTGTGACTGGCGAAGTGGTGAACCTGAGTGCAGAAGAAAGCGTGCTTAATGAAAAGGGACGTGTGGACTTTGACAAGGTGCATTTGATTTGTTTCGACGAATCGACGTTAACCTATCGTGCTGTGGGGCAGGTAGTTGGCAACGCATTCGTGGCAGGGAACAAGATTCGTAAGGGATGAGAGAAATATACTTCGCAGGCGGTTGCTTCTGGGGTGTAGAACACTTCATGAAGCAGATTGCTGGCGTAATGGATACGGATACCGGCTTTGCCAATGGTCGGGAAGACTTGGTGAAACCCACTTATGAGGAGGTGTACACTGACACGACTGGTTTTGCCGAGACGGTGCGTGTGAGGTTCGACGAAAAGCGTGTGGGATTGCGGTTCCTGACGCGTATGTTCTTCCACGCCATCGACCCTACGTCCTTGAACAAGCAAGGCGAGGACGAGGGAACACGTTACAGGACAGGCGTTTATTACACCGGCGAGGAAGATTTGCCCATCCTGCGTGAGGTGTTTGAAGAGGTAAAACGCGAGGTAGGCCCAATCGTGGTAGAACTGGAACCGCTAAAAACCTATTATTCCGCAAGCGAATGGCATCAGGACTATCTGGATAAGCATGCCGACGGGTATTGCCACTTGCCTTTATCCTTATTTAAATACGCGCGCGAGGCTAAGCCAGAGGTGGATTGATGGCGGAATACTCACATTTTTATCTTTTAATTTTTAATTCTTAATTTTTCTTCGTACCTTTGCCCACGGTTTAAGAAACCACACATACTTCATACAGCGTGAAAATAAAGGATATTCTGAACGCCCTTGAACGTTTTGCGCCGTTGCCTCTGCAGGAAAGTTACGACAATGCTGGCTTGCAGATTGGATTGACAGCGGAGCAGGAAGCCTCAGGGGCATTGTTGTGTTTGGACGTTACTGAAGACGTCATCAACGAGGCCATTGACCTTGGTTGTAACCTCATCGTCAGTCATCATCCCTTGCTGTTCCGTCCTTTGCGACATGTGACGGAGGACACACAAGTGGAGCGTTGTGTCAGGTTGGCTATTCAGAACGACATCGCCATTTATTCGGCTCACACCAACTTGGATAATGCCGAGGACGGAGTGAACTATCGCATTGCTGAAAAACTGGGATTGGTGGACGTGCAGATGATGCAACCGCGACAGGTGAATGTGGCTGATCACAGAGTGGTAGCAGGAAGCGGACTGATAGGCTATCTGCCTGGTCCTGAGGATTCTTTGGCCTTCCTGCAAAGGATAAAGGACGTTTTCCACATCGAATGTCTCCAACACAACGAACTGCTTGGACGCCCCATCGAAACGGTGGCCTTGTGTGGTGGAGCAGGTGCTTTCATGCTCGACGAAGCCATTCGGCTTGGTGCTGATGCTTTCCTTACGGGAGAAATGTCGTACCACCAGTTCTTTGGCCACGAGCAAGAGATTCAGCTCGCCGTAATGGGGCACTATCAGAGTGAGCAATACACGAAGGAAATCTTCTACTCCGTCATCACTGACAGAGCACCAGATTTGCCTGTTTTTATCACTAGCATCGACACAAACCCGATAAAATATCTGTAAATCAAAATAAACATAAAAACAAATTATGGCAAGTAAAGTTAAAGACCCTGTTGAACTGACCGTAGAGGACAAACTGAAGAACCTCTATCAGTTGCAAACAATGCTGTCGGAAATCGACAAAATCAAGACCTTGCGTGGCGAATTGCCTTTGGAAGTGCAGGACTTGGAGGACGAAATCGAAGGACTTACCACACGTATCGAGAAGATCCAGAATGAGATCGTAGATATGAAGCGCGAGATCGTCGACAGACGCGGAAACATCGAGGCTGCAAACTCCACCATCAACAAGTATAAGGAGCAGATGGACAACGTCAGGAATAATCGTGAATACGATTCACTGAATAAGGAAATCGAGTACCAAAAGCTTGATATCGAACTGAACCAGAAGAAGATACGTGAAGCAGAAGAGGCTATTCAGCAGCGTACTGACGATCTGGCTCGTAGCACAGAGGCTGTGACTGAGCGCCGCACAGACTTGGACATCAAGAAGTCGGAGTTGGAGGAAATCGTTGCCGAGACTCGTGCAGAGGAAGAGAAGTTGCGTGAGCGTTCGAAGAACCTGGAGGCTCAAATCGAACCTCGCTTGCTGGCTTCCTTCAAGCGCATCCGTCGCAATTCGCGCAACGGACTGGGCATCGTTTATGTTCAGCGTGATGCTTGTGGTGGTTGTTTCAACAAGATTCCGCCCCAGCGTCAGCTCGACATTCGCATGCGCAAGAAGATTGTTGTGTGTGAGTATTGCGGTCGCATCATGATTGACCCCGAACTGGCTGGCGTTCAGCTTGTAAAGGCGGAGGCAAAGCCCAAGCGCACTCGTCGTGCTACAAAGAAGAGCACGGAAGAGAATACGGAAGATTAATCTCTCCGCTTAATACGCAAAAGTCAAAGGGATTAGGGCAACAAGCCTTAATCCCTTTTTATTATCCCTTAGGCGTTATTAAATCGAACCTTAGGTCTTATTGATTTGCACCTCAGGCCTTATTGATTTGTACCTTATGTCTTATTTGTTTGCACCTTAGGCCTTAATTTATCGAACCTAAGGACCTTTCCCCAAAGCCGTGCTTCCCCGTTTTCTTGAATTTTAATTCTTAATTGCTTCGTAATTGGGAATCTCTGGCAGGAAGGTACAGACATTCGTCTCATAATCCACACGACAACAATAGTGCTGAAGGCCATTCGATACCATTAGGTAAGGCACTCGCAGGACGATATTATAGCGTGTAATCTGGTCGAAAACCTTTTGCGTTAGCTGTATGTTGGGCGCTTTGTATTCCACGATTGCTAAAGGGCTTGCATTCGTGCTGTAGAGCACTGTGTCGCAACGTTTCGAGGTCGAGTTTAGCGTAAGCGAAACCTCGTTGGCAAGCAATTCTTGAGGATAGCCTTTGTGGTGGACGAGAAAGTGCACAAAATGCTGGCGAACCCACTCCTCGGGTGTCAATTTCACATAGCGCCGACGCAGAAAGTCGAACACCATTGTGTTTCCTTCGCGTTGGCTAAGTCGCAAGTCGGCAGGAGGTAGGTTTAATGTCATCATGATGACAAAGATACAAATTAATTAATTAAAAATTAAAATTTAAAAAATATTTCCTATCTTTGTACTCGTATTAAACTGGTAAGCTATGAAAACAAAGGAAGAAATCGTTCAGAATTGGTTGCCTCGTTACACCAATCGCCCTTTGGAGGACTTTGGGGAATACATCCTGTTGACTAACTTCAACAATTACGTCGACATCTTCTGCGACCACTTTGGTGTGCCTCGTCCCGACTACATTTCAAACATGCGTACTGCAACAGCTGAGGACATCACTATCATCAACTTTGGCATGGGCTCGCCCAACGCAGCCATCATCATGGACCTCCTTGCTGCAATTAAGCCCAAGGCTTGCCTGTTCCTGGGCAAGTGCGGAGGCATTAGTTCCAAAACGCAAAAGGGCGACCTCATCCTACCTATCGCAGGCATTCGAGGCGAAGGAACCAGCAACGACTATTATCCTCCCGAAGTGCCGGCATTGCCTGCTTTCATGATGCAGCGTGCCGTTTCCAGTGCCATTCGTGACTTGGGTCATGATTATTGGACAGGAACTGTTTACACCACCAACCGCCGCGTGTGGGAACACGACGATGATTTTAAGGCTTATCTGCGCAAGACACGCGCAATGGCTGTGGATATGGAGACAGCAACCCTCTTCACTTGCGGTTTCGCCAATCACATTCCCACTGGCGCTTTGCTTCTTGTTTCGGATAATCCTATGACGCCCGAGGGTGTGAAAACCACTGAGAGCGACAATCAAGTGACGGCCAACTACGTGCAGGATCACGTAATCATAGGCATCGAGGCGCTTGAGATGATTAAGCAGGAAAAGAAGACTGTAAAACATCTGAAATTCGACTATTGATATATAGTGTTAATCGCGGGTGGCAAGAGCGCTGAGAGGCGTTCTGCCAACTTATGCCCGCTATTCTTGCATAATGGCAGCAAAAGACTCAGGACCAAAGTACACAGACATTGTGAAGGATGTCGATGCGGGTAAGTTCCTCCCCGTCTATCTTTTGATGGGCGAGGAGGGGTACTACATCGATAAGGTGAGTCAGTATATTGCCGACAAAGCCCTTAAACCCGAAGAACGCGACTTTAACCTTGATATCATTTACGGAGCAGAGGCACGTGGAAACGATATTATCAATATTGCGCGCCAGTATCCTATGTTGGCAGAGCGACGTGTTGTGTTGGTCAGAGAGTTTCAGTCTTTGCAAGATAAGGATACGCTGACGGACTACGTGAAGAATCTCAATCCTTCTACTATTCTCATACTTTGTTACAAGAACGGTAGGATGGACGCGCGACGTACTTTGTGTGCTGAGATTAAGAAAAATGGTATCGTGTTCGACTCGAAACGACTCTACGATAACGAATTGCCAGGCTTCGTCAATGCATACATGAATCGCAAGAAAAAGGAAATTGAGCCTGCTGCCAATCAAATGTTATGCGACCATGTAGGAAGTGATTTGAGTCGATTGGTGGCAGAGATGGATAAACTGCTGATGGCTTTGCCACAAAATGAGATTAGGGTAGGGGCTTCACTCGTGGAAGAGCTTACAGGAATGAGCAAGGACTTCAATAATTTTGAATTACAGAATGCACTTGGTAACCGAGATACTTTAAAAGCGAATCAGATAGTAAAATATTTTGACAGCAATCCTCGCTCATTTGCACTTCAACCCACACTGGCTGCTCTCTTTAATTTCTTTTCCGATGTGTTGATGGCTTATTTTGCTCCCTCGTCGTCTGATGAGGATATTGCTAAGTTCTTAGGGAAAAGTACATGGGTTTGTAGGCAAGCTATCATTCCAGCACGCCGATCCTACTCTGGAGCAAAGGTTATGTGTATAATAAGTGAAATACGCAAAACTGATGCCAAATCCAAGGGGGTAGGGGGCAATAGAAGTACGCCTGGAGACCTCCTAAAGGAACTTATTTTCTTCATTCTTCATTAATTTTTCATCTATTTGCTCTTCTCTTGTAGAGTCAAATATTTTCGTCATCTCCCTATAAACAAAGGGATTAGCCCCTGTTCTGGTGCGCTGAGAATCGCGTAGAATTTTCTTTTCGTCCCTTTGCTCGCAAATGGGCGAGTATTTCAAAATCTCGCGTTTTTCCTCATTCCTCGATTTAGACTTTAGGATTCAAAAGTTTGCAATTCAATATTTGCAATTCGGTGTTGTTGTGAGCACACATCCACGTTTTAAGTTTTAAAATCCAAATTTCTACCCACCTCCCACCTGTATACATTTTACAATTTAGAATTGCCTATTGTATATTATTGTCTTTTTGAATGTGAATGAATATTCATACTTAAAATTGCTGAAACGATAACTTGTTGGCTTTCAGTTTAATATCATATTATATCTATATTATTCCTTTTAAATATAAGTCGGAGTTTTGCCGTTTGTATTCACATACTTGAAATTGTGTTTGTTTAATCATGTAAACCAACTTGATTGCCAGCGATTTACAAGGTTTTATTAAAGTATTTTCTGCAAGTCTAAGTTTTTACAGTTCTTTATCCGCCTTTTAGTTCCCTTAATTCTTTCTTTTTAGTGCTTTGGCATCTTTAATCCTAAAATGTAAATACTAAATCAAAACTCACAGATTTAATTTTCAATACATAAATTTGGTTAGATAAATTTAATTTTATAACTTTGTATCGAATTACAAACTCGAAACAGAGGGGTGATCCCACCCCCACTTCGCCAGATGAAAGATAGAATCTTCCAGATCATGAAGCAGGAAGGACTCAATCAAAAAGAGTTCGCTGCAACGACAGGAATCAGTCCTGCCACTTTGTCAAGTATTTTCAATGGACGTACAAGTCCTACATTGAATCATGCTGAGGCCCTTCATCGTCGTTTCCCTAAACTTAACATGTCGTGGCTCATGTTTGGCGAAGGCGATATGTACGTCAAGCCTCAGGAGTCTACTTCCCAAGGTGGTATGAATCAAGAAGACGATGCGTTTGCTTCTTCATTCTCGGAAGTCGTTGGTGGAGATGATGCTCAGAGTGCTTCTCCTGGATTGCCTTTTGATGTTAATGGAGGTACCCCTCGAATTCCAGTAGTTCGTGAGGTGGTAAAATTTATTGACAAACCTCAACGTAAGATTACTGAGATTCGAATATTCTTTGACGACGGTACTTTCGAAACTTTTCCTGGACGCTAATACCTTTTTATTATAATAACAAAGAGACCTTCCAAGCTATCTTGCTTAGGAGGTCTCTATTTGTTTTGTGTTTATTTCTTTTTTTTACCAGCCTTTGGGTAGGATGATGTTCTCTACATCATGAGCCGATTTGAATAAAGGGGATATCTCCCATTCATTGAATCCTGCAATGCCACATCCTATACGTGTGACAAGAAACGTTAGGTCGGGTCTTGTCTTGGCAAATTCGATGAAGTCGTCAACGTAAGGCTTAATTGTTTCCACTCCACCCTGCATTGTCGGGATGCCGTAGCTTTGTCCTTGCAGTCCTACGCCCTGCCCCATGATAGCACCAAACTTCTTGTAGGCAATCAAGGCAGCGCCACCTCCGTGCATTCCACGCAGGTTGCTTCCGAATACAAACACCTCATTCGGTGCAAGTTCTGTGATGTAATCTGGCGTAGTCCTTTTTGCTTTGCGTGCTTTTTCGGCATTGAAAATTCTTTTTTCCATAATATAATCCATATTTGAGATGTGACTTTTTGGCAAATTTTCCCGAGAGATGTGGCAAGAACAACTTCTTAATTCTTTTTCCACGTGTATGTCTTCCTCTGCCATCATAATTTCGGGCATATCCAGTTCCATGTCGAAGTGCTGGCGCAGGTACGGCACAATCACTCGTTCGCGAATGTTATGATATTGTTGCGAGATTGCCGATGGCGTTACGCCCTTCATTTCAGCCACTTCTTTGGTCGCATACCCTTCGATGAGCAGCAGACGCACGAGTTCAGCCTCTTTTTCTTCGAGGCATTTGTCGCACATGTCGCTGATAATTCGATTGAATTGAAGTCTCAGGTCACCCGATAGGTCGAAAGTGCGTACATATTCGTCAAATGTGATGCTTCCGTATTCCTTATGGTACCATTTCAGTGCATCCAAAACGATGTATCGGAATCCATTAACCATCCAAGTGCACAAAGTCATCTGTGGAGAATGGTCCTCCAATGGTTTCCAGTCGTGTTCTATCAGGTACAGGGCATATTGGTGAGCCAGCGACATAAAGTCGAGGTTCGCCTTATTCTTCAGTTTATAGCGCTTGTCGTATATGCTGTAGGCCATACGGCAGTATGCGTAGAAGTATTGCTGGAAGAAGAAAGCTTCTCCTTGGCGAAATCCTTCCAGTATTTGTTGTTCCGAGTATGGGTGGTTTCGTGGCATTATGTATGGCTTTTTAGCATTTCATTGGCAAATATAGAAAAAAGTTTTCCTTCTGCCTTAATTTTTCGTTCGAAACTTCTTTAAACTAAATGTATGAGATTCGAAAATCGTTTATTAACCAATTAAAATCACAGAACTATGAAGAAAGTATTCAATCTGGTAATTGTTGACGAGAGCGGCAGCATGTGGTGTATTCGCGAACAAGCTTTCACAGGCATCAATGAAACCCTCTCCACCATTAAAATCATGCAGGAGAAGTTCCCCGACACCGAGCAGCACACCACCCTTGTCACCTTCGACACAGAGCACACCACATGGCACTTCGACGATGCTCTGACGGATCAGGTACGCAAGCTTCAGTGGGACGAGTACAATCCTGGTGGTGGCACTCCTCTCTATGATGCCATTGGCAACGCTATCTCTAAGGTTGAGAAACAAGCGGAAGAGGGAGCCAACGTGCTGGTTACCATCATCACAGATGGTGAGGAGAACAGTTCCCGTGAGTGGACCTTGTCGATGATTCGTCAGCGCATCGATTCACTGAAGAAACGCGGATGGACCTTCTCGCTCATTGGAACCGACAACCTCGATGTAGAGTCGATGGCCTTCTCTATGAATATCGATTCGCACATTTCCTTCAGTCAGGATGTGGCAGGCACTAAGGAGATGTTCTGCAAAGAACGTCGTGCACGCAATCGTTATAATGCCTTTGTAGCTTTGGATAGGAGCATGCCAATGGGTGAATTATTTAATTTGTTTGAAGAAGACACCGACCCGCTTGACGATAAATAAGCCTGCTTGATAGGCGAGAGGTTATACGATGCTCGTGCGCTTCGTGAAGTCTATGATTTCGGGAATATATCCGAAGCAAAGCCCTGTGACGGTGTCGGCACAACCGTAATATACGGCCAGCCGGCCCGTTTCGGGGTCGTGAAGCGAAGCACAAGGGAAGCACACGTTGGGCACGTCGCCCATCAGTTCGTAAGGCATTTGTGGTGAGATGAGGTAGGGGCCACTTCGTGCAAGCACACGCCAAGGTTCGTCTAAGTCGAGTAGGGCAGAACCGAAAGAATATACATAGCCGTTGCAAGAGCGCAGAACGCCGTGATACAGGAGAAGCCAACCCTCGCTTGTCTCTATGGGCACTGGTCCTGCACCAATCTTCATGCATTGCCAGGCACTCACTTCGAAGGGCGCAGGAGCCATCACATGGCGATGCCTGCCCCAAAATTCCATATCAGGCGATTCGCTGTAGAATATGTCTCCAAAGGGCGTATGTCCAGTGTCGCTTGGACGACTAAGCATAGCGTATCTTCCGTTAATCTTACGTGGGAAGAGCACACCATTGCGGTTGTAAGGCAGGAAGGCATTTTCCAACACATGGAAGTCTTGGAAGTCCTCTGTCCAAGCCACACCAATGGTTGGCCCGTGATAGCCGTTGCACCAAGTAACATAGTAACGATCATCAATCCAGCACACACGTGGGTCGTAGCCGTAGTCTCCCACGACTTGCAGGGGTTGGGGATCGATGTTCCATTTGATGCCATCGTCGCTAAAGCCCACGTGCAGGGTCATGCGACGGTTCGTGTCGTCGCATCGGAACACGCCTGCATACCCGTCACGGAAGGGTACTACCGCGCTGTTGAATATGCTGTTGCTTGTAGGCAACAAATCGCGTGGGATAATGGGGTTCTTCTTTGAACGCCACATCACATTATGACAACCTTCCGGGCGTTCTTCCCAAGGCATGTTGGGGAGTGCATTCCCCACGATTTTCAAGTTTTGGCTCATATCTTTTCTGATTATTTTGATTTTCCGATAACTCTGATTACTCCGATACCTCCCCTTCCTCTCCCCACGGCAC
>JAEEGF010400484.1_pt1 | contig 11559 bp, 12 predicted proteins | sample 9134171 | NCBI WGS metagenome assembly JAEEGF01 (sample SAMN16246542, study PRJNA631951) | gut metagenome | biome: gut microbiome; feature: rumen; material: AP-attached | host: Bos | place: Iran: Karaj | collected 2018-10 | reverse complement strand
GCAGCGTACCACTTTTAACTCTTTCAACCCTTCTCACTCTTCTCACCCTTCCAACAAAATTCACAATCCATTATTGCATGCCAAATGCGTGGCAATCCCTTCCTATAGTAAGTCCGTCATTGCGAGCACGAAGTGCGTGGCAATCCTTTGCTATATACTAATATCCATCCTCTCATTCTCCTCTTCTCCCGCTTTTTCCCATCCAGCCTTCGACGTAAAAGATGGGTTAAAGGCTTTGGAAAAAGGCGATCTAGACAATGCAGAAAGCTATTTGCAGAAAGCTCGCCTGGAAGAATCAGACAGTTATGTTGTTAATTATGATTTAGGTATTGTTTCTTATCGTAAACGTGACTATGCAAAATCTATAAGATTCTTTGCAAGAGCTTCAGAATTAAGTAAGACTCCAGAACAGCAGTTTGATGCTTTTTACAATATGGGTAATGCAGCTTTTAAAAGCTATGATTTCGCAGAGGCTGTAAATGCATATAAAAATGCCTTGGCTATTAAGAAAGATGATTATCAAGCTGACTACAATCTGAAAGTTGCTGAAAAGAAACTTCAGGAAATGCTTGAACGACAGAAAAAAGAACAGGAACAGCAGCAACAGAATCAGGATCAAAATAAGAATCAAAAGGATAATCAAAAACAGGAAAATAAAGATTCCCAGAATCAGCAGGGAAATCAGGATAAGCAGCAGCAGAATCAACAGCAGCAAGGCCAGCAGGAACAACAAAACCAGCAAGGTCAGCAGGGTCAGCAGAACCAGAATCAGCAGGGGAACAGTCAGCAGAATTCCCAGAATTCTGAGTCTGAAAATAAATCTGGTGAAGAGCAACAGCAGAATGCTGAACAGAAAGAAGGAGAACAGGGAAAAGAAAAACAGGATTCTGCTTCTAGCGAAAATAAAGAAGATTCTTCAGAAGAAAAGAAGGAACAACAGGCAGCTGGTTCAGAAAATGAATCTGACAAACAGAAAGATTCGAAAAATTCAGAAAATAAGGAACAACAAGCCTCTAATCAGGAAAACAAGGATTCTGACGAAAAGAAGAAAGATGATTACCAGGCTATGACTAATGAAGAAAAGGCTGCTCCGGAATCTGATCGCCGTGATGTTAAGATGGCTGAAGATAAAGGTAAAGTTTCAAGACCAGAAGCTTCACAAAGAGCTAGAGCTATGAAGAATACTCGCTTGAAAAAAGAAGAAGTTGAGGCTTACCTAAAACAAATGGAACAGCGTGAAGGAGATTATCAGAAATATTATCGATTCGATAGTATCGAAGAAAGAGACCCGTCTACTATGAATCAGGAAGAACTTAAAGAATGGCTAAGAATTCGTAACAGAAAGAAACAACAAAGACAGAACAACGAGCAAGACTGGTGATTGGGATTAAGATATAAGTTACAAGTTACAAGATTTAAGATTTAAGATATAAGATATAAGTAGAAGACCTGCCCCCGGTATTGCCGGGGGAAGTGGTTCCGAAGGACCCGAAAGGGGTCTTGGGGTGATACGAGGCTAAAGCCTCTGTGGGACTGTTGCTTACGCAACTTGTGAGACGGCAGCAGAAGCTGCCTGTGGTAGTTGTTCAACAATTACCACAGTGAAACGTCCCACAACGAAGTGTCCCACAGCGCAGCGTATCACTTCCTCTATTACAGAAAATAAACCAAACATTCCCTCCTCTCTCATCTCTTTTAAAAAACTTTGTTCCCCTATTGCAAAAAATAGCCAGATATTATATAAAAAGAAAGTGCCGATATTATCTTAAAGGAGTTTTTACTTTAATATGGATAAATTAAAGGCTTTTCAAAAACTATATGAAGACTGTTCTAAGCTTGGTATAGATGAAACTTCAAGTCTATTAGTATCTGGCAGAAACAAAGAAGAAGTCGGTTTTTTCAAAGTAGTTTGCGACTACGTTTTACAACAGCGACAGAAAAAAGCCATTGAAGAACATAGATTCTAAGCCAAGACCACAATACATTATTTTTGCCGGCTGCAATGGCTGCGGCAAATCTACTCTATATAACTGTTATTCTGGTGATTTTAAAAATAAGCCAAGAGTCAATTCAGACGAATCTCTTAAATCATTTAAGGGCGACTGGAGAAAAAAAGTAGACCGCTTTAAGGCAGACAGAATAACAATTCTACAAATCAGAGATTACTTTTCCCAAAGAATAAGTTTTTGTCAGGAAACCACCCTCTGTGGCAAATCTATTATTAGAAATATAGCAAGAGCCAGAAATGAAGGCTATGACATACTCTTATATTATGTCGGGGTCGAATCTGCTGACATAGCCAAGAAGCGAATAGCCTACAGAGTAAAAAATGGCGGTCATGGAATACCTGATAAAGATGTTGAAAGACGCTACCAGGAAACCACCCAAAACATGAAAGCCATTTGGCCAATGTGCGACAAAGTAGTTTTTTTCGACAATACAATTAGTTTTAATTATGTCGCATACTATGAATACGGCGATTTTATCCAACTAACGCCAATTCTTCCCTCTTGGATAAAAGAAATCTCTGACTGCTACCCTATATCAAGAGTTATTATCTAAATCTTCTTTTCCATACCAATTTTTAGAACTTTCATTCCCATAGATTCATAAAAAGCTTTTGCACTCGGATTACATTCCCAAACATTCAGTTCAATGGTATAAAAATCATTTTCCTTAGCATAATTTTCAACATGTTTTAACAAAGACTTGCCGATATGCTGTCTGCGATACTTTTCATCTACGCATAAATCATCAATATATAGACATTTATGTGGGTGAATATTATTAATGTTTTTATAATCCTTAATCTGGCAGAAAGCGTATCCAAGAACAGCATCTAAATCATCAGTATATACGAAAATAACTTTAGTAGAGTCATGAAGTTGTTCAAGAATTTCTTTATCAGTATATTTCATTCGGTCTTTTATGAATATGTCTGATCTTCCTTCAGCATGAACATTATTAACCTGAATAAGCAACTGTTTTATTCTTTCTAAATCTTTATCTTCAGCTATTCTTATAGTCATATGCTTTCTCCCGAATATTCTTTTACAGATTTAAAACATAAAAAAAGCCCGGCATTAACCGGGCTTCTTTTTTAGCTAGCAATTACTGCTGATAGCGAGGTCTGCGAGGTTTATCTTCGCGTGGCTTTGCTTCATTAACTTTGATTGCTCTGCCGTTAACTTCTTTGTTGTTGAGTTCAGCAATAGCTTTTTCTGCTTCTTCTTTAGAAGGCATTTCAACAAAACCAAAACCTTTTGATCTGTTAGTATCACGTTCAATGATAACATTAGCACTTGTGACTTCGCCATAAGGGGCAAAAAGGTCATTCAAAGCTTTGTCACGGATAGCATAAGGAAGGTTACCAACGTAAATCTTCATTCGAAAAATTCTCCTAAATTTGCTTTCACAACTTACTAACTCGGTCACGGAGAATTTTGCTTCCTCGGACTTGTCCGTAATTGCGTTAAAGTCAATATAGCAAATCTTTTGGAGAGAATCAAGAGGTTTTTAAAAAAAATTTACCAGTCTTGTTCGTTGTTTCTCATTTTCTCCTTTTTACGGTTTCTAACTCTTAACCATTCTTTGAGCTCTTCCTGATTCAAAGTTGCTGGGTCTTTATCTTCGATATTATTTATACGATAATACTGCTGATACTCATTTTCACGTTGTTCCATCTTCTTCAAGTAAGCTTCGACTTCATCTTTATTTAAACGAATATTTTTCATGGCTCTAGCTCTTTGAGAAGCTTCTGGTCTGGATACCTTGCCTTTATCTTCAGTCATTTTTACTTCTCGGCGGTCTTCTTCAGGAGCTGCTGTTTCTTCATTTGTCAGAGCCTTATTATCTCTGTTTTCGGCATCATTTTTGTTTTCATCAGACTTAGATGCCTGTTCTTGTTTATTTTTCTGCTCTTCAGATTCTTTTTGGGAATCAGAAGAAGTTTGTTTATTATCTTCTCCTTCTTTATTTTGCTGTTCATCAGAATTTGCAGATTGTTGTTCTTGTTTTTGTTTATCAGAATCCGACTTAGAATCATTTTCCTGACTCTGAGCCTGTTGATTCTGTTGGTCTTGATTATCTTGACCTTGTTGACCTTGCTGGTTCTGCAGGTCTTGTTTATCTTGTCCTTGCTGACCTTGCTGATTCTGCTGGTCTTTCTTGTCTTGACCTTGTTGATTTTGCTGATTCTGTTGATTCTGCTGTTCCTGTTCTTTCTTTTGTCGGTCAAGCTGTTCCTGCAATTTCTTTTCTGCAACTTTTAAGTTATACTCAGCCTGATAATCATTCTTAACTGCCAAAGCATTTTTATATGCATTTACAGCCAAAGCGAAATCATAACCTTTAAAAGCAGAATTCCCCATATTATAAAAAGCATCAAAGCGTTCTTCTGTTGTATTGCTTAATTCAGAAGCCCTGGCAAAAAATCTTATGGATTTTCCATAATCCCTTTTACGATAAGAAATTATACCTAAGTCATAATTTACAATGAAACTATCTGGCTCTTCAAAGCGAGCCTTCTGCAATAAACTTTCAGCTTTATCTAAGTCTCCTGATTCAAGGGCTTTTAAGCCATTCTTTACGTCGAAAGCAGGATGAGAATAAGCAGCAGAAGAGAAGAAAAAGGCTACTACGAAATAGAATAGGATTGTTAAAATCCCCCTGTCTTGCGAAGCAAGACATTCCCCTTTACCCAAAGGGGTATTTATTGATTTTCTTATAAAGTTTTCGATAAATTGTATTATCATATTCTTTTCAACCAATGGTCCTGTTCTCTTGAATATGGGATTCTTTCTGAAATCATCCATTCAAAAAGTAGCAAAAAGAATGCTATAAATAGAGGTATCCAGTATAATTCCTTACGCATCATACGAGTGCCACCTTTGACCGCAACTCTTTTAATTTTATTAAGACCGTTAATAACGTTTTTCGCGGTCTTTATATCAGAAGCTCGGAAATACTCTGCTTTAGTCTTTTCAGCAATTTCTTTCAAAGGTTTTTCAGATATCCTAGATATTACCGGTTTACCGTTTGGAAGTCTTTTATAAGTCACCCTACCCCAAAAATCCTGACTTTCTGGAATATAGCCACCTTCATTACTACCAATACCTACAGTAAATATCTGAATATTCTTTTTCGCAGCTTCCTGTATAGCAGAAGCAATATGTTTAGCATCCGGGTCTTCACCATCAGAAATTAAAACAATAACCTTTGTCTGTGAAGCAGTAGTAGAAAATCGGTCTATGGAAGTCTGGATTGCTCCACCAAGATTAGTTCCCTGTTCCGACAACAAAGCAGGATTAACTCTGTCTAGAAATGTTAAAAAGGCGTTTTTATCATATGAAAGAGGACTTTGAACCATTGTTTCCCCAGCAAAGACTACTAAGCCAATTCGGTCATCCTTCAAACCATTAAGCATATTTCTCAACAAAGCTTTTGCAACTCCAAGTCTTGAATTGCCGTCAATATCACAGGCATTCATTGATTTCGATATATCTAAGGCTACTACCAGATCCAATCCGGAACCGTTTACTTCTTCTTCATAAGTTTCACCAAGAGGTCTTAAAAGACTTACACATATAAGGGAAAACGCAATTATAACCATTATCCACTTTATAAGAGGACGCTTTGTCGGTTTGTGACTGGTAATACGAGAAAGCATTTCATTTGTTGCGAATGCTTTTCTTCTGTTTTGAAGTCTTTTAATAGAGTATTCAGCTAAGACCGCAACCCATACTGCAGTCAATATAAAAAACAGTAAATTATCAGAATTTTTAAACTCAAACATTAGAATACCCTCTGGAAAACAAAGCTTCGTAAAAATATTTCTATGGCTAACAAAGCAAAGGCTGGGAACAAGAACCAATAGAAACGTTCCGAATACTGCATTGTTTTATTAACGTCGATTTTACCTTTTTCAAGAGTAGCAATCTTTTTGTATATTTCTTCCAAAGCTTTATTGTCTGTAGCTCTGAAATATAATCCCTTAGTCAGATAAGCGATATCTTTCATAAGTTGTTCATCAAGCTGAGGTTTCTGAAGATTTCCATAATAATCGCGGTAATATGCTTTTTGTCCATTTCTGTAATAAGGAACCGGCGCACCTTCCAGACTACCAACACCGATAGTATATATTCTTATTCCTCTGTCTGCTGCCACTTTGGCGGCAGTTAATGGATCCAAGCCAGCATTGTTTTCACCATCGCTTAACAGAATAATAACCTTGTCGCGTTTTTCTTTTGATGTTGAGTTAAATTTATAGACAGCATTGATTATTGCATCACCAATAGCTGTTCCGTCCTGCTTCAGCATGCCCAAAGAAGTATGTCTTAATAATTCTGTCAAAACACCGTAATCAATCGTTAAAGGACACTGAGTAAGCGCAATACCTGCAAAAACTACAAGACCAACTCGATGGTCAGAAATACCTGTTATGAAATCTTCAGTAATTTTCTGAGCAGCTTTAATTCTGTTAGGTTGAAAATCTTCGGCCGCCATTGTTCCAGAAACGTCTAGTGCTATCATAATATCAATACCCTGACGTGTAACAGATTCAGACTCATAACCGTATTGAGGCTGCATCAAAGCAAAAACAATAAGTAATAAAACAACTAATCTTATTAAATCAGGAATGAATCTAAGTTTAGTTCTAATACTTGATTTTACAGCGCCTGCCAAACCGGCCAAGGGGAAATTAATTCCACCCTTTTTAGCTCTATCACTTATTAGAAATTTATAAAAAGCAATTAGAGGAATTAAAAGAGCCAGCAGCATAAATTCCGGACTATTCCACTTCATTTACGCCACCCCCTTGTATTAATAAGCCCCTCTAGAGTGTTTACCAGGTCTTCTTGTTTAATATAAGCATTATCTGAGCCTGTATATCTTATTTCATCACAGAAATTCAACATTTCTTTAATCTTTGAAGTAACTTCATTTCTTACTTTTTCATTTATAACTGCCAGAACAAACTCATCTGTTGTAGCTGCTGCACCTATACCTATTTTATATTCATCGTAGGCATAGTTTTTTAGTATAACAGCAACATTTTCACAAATAGATTTTAAATTACGTTTTTCCCAGATTTCAGACAGTTTTAAACGCTTTATAGCTCTTATAGCTTGGACTTCAGGGCTCTGAACTATAGGAACTCTTTTTCTTTCTACTGGTGCTGTCAGCCATGAATAGAAAAGCCAAAGCAGATAAAGGCATAGAATAGCTAAAGCTATCTGCCCCAACAAGCTCATCCATGGATAATCCATAGTTTGAGTTCCCATCAAATCATATATTTCTTCCCCTGGCGGCAACGCTGGTATAGAAGCAACGTTTGATGAAACTGAAGCAGCCTTGGCTGTAACTGCTGCTGAAGATGCAATTGTAGAAGTTTCTGTAGCTATCATAATAATATTTCTATTTAGTTTTTAGAAGAATCAATTTTAGCTGAATCTGTAGCAAAGCCGAAAGCTTTGTTTAAAACATCGCTATTTATCTTCAACTCTTCTTTTGCACTAAGTTTAGTAATTTCATCAGCAAGAAGCTGCATTCTTTTTTCTTTATCATCAGTTTTAACATCCTTGAAAACAAATTTCTGAAGATAAACAGTCATTAGAACATTGTTTTCAAGTTTTTTAAGCATAGAAATAACTTCAGGGTCTTTCTTGAGGTTTTCACGGTTTGCAGCTCGTGCAAGCAACATTTCCTGAGTCATCTGATTCAAAATATTAGTTACATTTTCTTTGGTTATATCTTTACCACTAAGACCTATCTGACCCAAACGAAGCTTAAGTTCATTCAAGCCGATTGCCTGCTTGTTGCCTAACTGAACTATAGTATCAGAAGCAACAGTATTAACTATTGGATTAATACCTTCATTTAGCATGTTGCGGCGTTCTGCATCGTAAACACGGCCGAGTCTGGTAAGACAGTAATTGATTTTTTCTTCTGTTCCGCTAGCTATCGCGGAATCTGGTGCGAATCTCTTTATGTATAAAAGCTGCCCTAGCGCTTTATCAAAATCATTCAGTTCATTCATACATATTTCAGCTAAGGCTTTTCTCATTTTCAAGCCCTTTTCGGAAAGCGGCTGACGTCTGATGTTTTCTTCCAATACACGTGCTGCTTCTGAAGGAAGGCTATATGCCAGCAAATCTGCAGCATATTCAGAGTTTTCTGAAAATGTTGTCCTTCTGCTTTTATAATAGTTATAGGAAAGTGCAATTCCAAGAATTAACACTGCTATTACCATTATTAACATGGCATCTAGTTTGCGGTTTAATGTTCTTATGTTACTCATAATGTTTTATCCTTAACTTAGTTAGTTAGAAGAGTTAGAAGTGTCGGAAGAGTTAGAAGTGTTAGTCTTTACAGAAACAAGTCTTTTGTTTTTAATTTTTTTATTACAAGTTGTAGATGGAAGTGAATTAATCAGGTTAAAAAGCTTTTTATCAATTAAACCACATCTATTTAATACTCTTTCAAGGTTATCATCAGATAAATAGCCAAGCCTATTACAAAGATTAATTTGAGTCATTATTTCTCCTAAAGAACCTCTTGAATAAGATAGAAAACGTCTAAATTCCTTTGGATTATTTCTTTTTTGCCCCTCTGCTATATTTGAAGGAATTGAAATTAATGCTCTCCTCATTTGATCAGAAAGAACATATAATTCTTCTCGTGGCAATCCTCGAATAAAATCATACAATTGTACAACTAAGTCCATAGATAATTGCCATACTTCTAAATCATAGAAATTTTTAATTTTCATATCTGCTCCAAATCAATTTTACTTTTTAAACACTTCCAACCCTTCTAACCCTTCTAACCCTTCCAACTCTTCCAACTCTTCCAACAATTCTCACAAGCAGCTATGCTGCTGTCCCACGACGAAGTGTATCACAGCAAAGCATTCCACTTCATTCTTTTAAACCCTTCCAACTCTTCCAACCCTTCCAACAATTCTCACATGCAGCTATGCTGCTGTCCCACAACGAAGTGTATCACAGCAAAGCATTCCACTTCATTCTTTTAAACTCTTCCAACCCTTCCAACCCTTCCAACAATCCCCACATGCAGCGTTAGCTGCTGTCCCACTTCTTCACCTTCTACCAGATTCTCGCTGAGCAAAGAGCTTAACAACTGGCTTAGCTACCGACTCTCCTGCCACAAGCTGAATTAAATCAACTCCACTATTGCGACATATCTTTTCAAGTTGCTCATCCTGTTTTTTCTGAGCCTTGAGCAATTCATCAACTACTTTTTTATTGGAAGTATCAAGAATAAACTCTTCTCCTGTTTCAGGATTAGCTACTTCTATCATACCAATATCAGGGATAACCTTTTCACGAGGGTCTCTGACATTAACAATTATCAAATCATGCTTTGCAGCAGTAACTTTAAGCTGCCTTTCTATAGAACCGGCATTAATTCCATCAGACACAAGAAATATTACAGATCTTCGACTCAGAGTAGAATTGAGAAAGTCTAAGGCTGCCGAAAGGTTTGTTCCTTTATTTTGAGGAATAAAGAAAGACAAATCTCGAATAAGCCTCAAAACATGGCTTTTGCCCTTTGCCGGCGGAACATATTTTTCTACTCTGTCGGTAAAGAGGCAGATTCCAGCCCTATCGTTATTTCGTTCAGCAGCAAGACTCATAACCGCAGCAAACTCTACTGCGCTTTCACGCTTTTCCTTTGAACCAGTGCCGAAAGCCATAGAGCCTGAAAGGTCAAGGGCTATGATTACCTGCAATTCGCGTTCTTCAGTGTGTTCACGAATATGCAAATCGCCTGAACGAGCAGAAACTTTCCAGTCTATTGAACGGAAATCATCGCCTCTATAGTATTGTCTGATTCCGGCAAATTCCATGCCATGACCTTTGAATACTGACTTGTAACTACCAGAATAGAGAGAATCAACCAGTTGTCTTGTTCTGATTTCGATTCTGCCGACTTCTTTCAGTAATTCTTTTGAAAGCATAAAGAGTGTAAGCTGCTATCAGGGAACAGCTACTCCTTCCTTAATTATTCTAACGATTTCGTCTGAATCAATTTCGTCAGCTTCTGCTTCATAAGTAGGAATAATACGATGTCTTAATACTTCCATCATAATTGATTTTACGTCATCAGGTTTGACATAGGCTCTGCCGTTTATCAGAGCATGGCTTCTGGCAGCACGTGTTAAATAGATAGAAGCACGTGGAGAAGCACCGAATCTAATATAGCTCTTAAGCGACAGATTGTATTTATCTGGATTTCTTGTTGAATCAACAATACGTAAAACGTATTCTACAATCTTATCATCAACGTAAATTTCACTGGCAAGTTCCCTTAACTGAAGAATCTGAGAAGCTTCAACAACAGGTTCAACAACAGAGACCTGATGGCTCTTTTCTGCAAGCCCCATTCTCTTAATGATTGTTCTTTCATCTTCAAAACTTGGGTATTTAACAATTACCTTAAAAAGGAAACGGTCAACCTGAGCTTCAGAAAGAGTGTAAGTTCCTTCGGTTTCAATTGGGTTTTGAGTAGCTAATACAAGGAAAGGCTCATTAAGCTTGAAAGTTTCATGTTCAATAGTAACCTGGCGTTCTTCCATTGATTCAAGCAAAGCACTTTGAACTTTTGCAGGAGCACGGTTTATTTCATCTGCCAAAACGAAATTAGAGAATATAGGACCTTTATGAGTATGGAATTCAGCTGTTTTCTGGTCAAAAATTCTTGTACCTATAAGGTCAGCAGGCAAAAGGTCTGGTGTAAACTGAATTCTAGAGAAATCCGTCTTAACAGTTCTTGCCAAAGCTTTAATAGCCAATGTTTTAGCAAGCCCTGGAACACCTTCTAATAGGATATGACCATCTGAAATAAGTGCTAGAATCAAATAGTTAAGCAAATCATCCTGACCAACAAGAACTTTCTTAACTTGAGACTTCATGGTCTCAATAAGGTTGCCAGCCTCATTTATACGTTTCTGCAATGATTGATTATCCATTTTTTACTCCATTATTACTCTTCTATCTATCAGCATTTCTAAGTATTTTAACTACTCTTAGATATTACAAAGAATTCAAAACTTCCTTTATATCTGTTTCTATGGCTATTAGCTGTCTATTAGGCATAGAACCTGCATACATTACCATCTCTATATCATGAGTCAATCTGCTAGTTGCCTGAACAATATTATTTGTTCCTGCTATTTCACCACATTTTTCTAAAAGCTCATCATAAGTCATATCTTTAGTAAGAGATTTTGATCTGTAACAACAAGCTTTCTTGAATAATTCAAAATATTCCTTATAAAATTCAGGACATATTTCTTTATATTTAATCTTCAGGGAAGCAGAAATAGTTTCAAATTCAACTTTTTCAACTTTTTCTTCTTTTACTGGTTCCTGAGCAGGTTTAGATTCTTCTTTTAATATTACAGCATCTTCAATATTATTTTCGTGAACTTGATTATTCTTGCTTATATTGTCAAAGAAATAAGCGAAAGCAATCATTCCTATAATTACAATAACAAGAACTATACCAATAATAAAATATACATTGAATAAAGTG
>JAEEGF010353697.1_pt1 | contig 11559 bp, 11 predicted proteins | sample 9134171 | NCBI WGS metagenome assembly JAEEGF01 (sample SAMN16246542, study PRJNA631951) | gut metagenome | biome: gut microbiome; feature: rumen; material: AP-attached | host: Bos | place: Iran: Karaj | collected 2018-10 | reverse complement strand
CAGCCGGGACATAGATATTCTGCCGAAGAGCAGCATGAAGCTGGGCTATTGGGAGGAAAACGGCATTTACAAACATCCTGTAAAATGCGATAACTGCGGATTCGAATTCTATATTACGACGGCCGAAGACAGCGCAAAAGCAAGAAAAGACGCGAAAACGGGACTCGGACTCTCCGCGGCTTTCCTGGGTATGACGGTGATCGCTGCCATACTGATCCTGATATAATATGAAACTCTCGGCAGAGCGGGAATAAACGGTTTGAATCCGTGACAGAGCTCACCTGAATATGCTATAATTATATAAAAATTTTTATATATCCGCGAGGGAGGAAATACCTTGAAGACTTTACTGAAAAACGGCAGGATCTATGACGGGACAGGCGCCGAGCCGTATATCGGGAGCGTTCTATACGAGGATGACCGCATTATTTCCGTCGGTCCCGATATCGACCCGGCTACGGCAGATACTGTTATTGACATGACAGGCCAGTCTGTAGCGCCGGGCTTTATAGACGGGCATTCCCACAACGACTGGTTTGCCATTAAAAATAACCCCAAAAAGTATTTTGAGCCGTTCATAAGACAGGGTATGACGACTTTCGTCGCCGGTAACTGCGGCATTTCGGCAATAGGCTTTTCGGACGGCACTCCCCATCTGGATAAAGTCGGAGCGGGGCTCTTCCACTTTGATGACACGACCGGGGAATATGCCTCTTTCGACGATTGGGCAAAGGCTACAGACAGAAACATGCCCTGTAACATGGCGGAACTCACAGGCCACTGCTCGGCAAGAGCCAGCGTATCCGGAAGCAAACCCGGAAAACTGACTCCGGCGGAGGAGGAGCAGATGCTCGATCTCCTTGAGAGAGACCTCAAACAGGGCGCGGCAGGTATATCTCTGGGCATGATGTATGACCCCGGGCTCTTCGCGGATGTCGAGGAGCTGAAAAAAGTAGCTTCGCTCTGCGTGAAGTACGACAGGCCTCTGACAGTACATCCGCGCGCCGAGTCCAAGGTCTCAACCTGCTACCCCGAGCTTTTCGGACGTTCGCATCTGCTGAGAGCGCTGGATGAACTCTATGAGGTCGCCAAGGGTACGAACCTTAAGCTCCAATACTCGCATGCGATCTTCGTCGGGAGAAAGACGTATCCGGATCTCGATGAGTTTATGGAAATGATAGAAAAAATGCGCAGCGAGGGTATTCGGGTCGGATATGACATCTATGATGAAGTCATGGGCGTTTCGGTCATAACGGTCATCATGCCCACATGGTATCAGGCGCTCTCGCCGGAGGAGCGCGAGAAGCCCTTCAACAAGCTCAAATTCAAGGCCTTCGTCTGGGCAACGCCCAAACTTCTCGGCTTCGGTTTTCCTGATATTATGCTCGCTTACGGCGGTGAAAAGCTGAAAAAATATGAGGGCAGGTATGTCACTGAGATTGCAAAGGAGATGGGAATAAAGCCCTCGGAAGCATATCTGTATCTCTGCAGGGAGTCAGATTTTTCAGGCCGTGTGAATCAGGGCGCTTATACTACGCCTGAACTGATCAAAAGACAGACGAACGACCCCAACTGCTTGTTCTATATGAGTGACGCCTGGATCGAGGAAAACGGTATCCAGAATCTTGCGGTCTATGACGTGTTTCCGAAGTTCATACATGATTCGATCCTCGGGATGGGAGATACCCTTCCGCGCACGATCCGGAAAATGTCCGGTGCAACTGCAGACCGTTTCCAGCTCAAAGACCGGGGCTACCTTAGAGAGGGCTGCTTTGCGGATATCACCGTATTCAATGAAGAAGAGATGAAAAACGGGCTGCCGGATCAGTACAGGCCCTTCGGAATAAAACGCGTGATCATTAACGGCAGGACCGTTCTGGACGGGGACAAACTTGACGAAGAGGCAATCAAAACATCGGGCAGGGTCATACGCTGCTCATGAAAGGGAATAGAATGGAAGACAACTACAGAAGAACTCCCAGAAACTACACGCTTCTGACAGATGCCTATGAATATACGATGTCGGACGCCTATATCCGCAAGGGCATAGAAAACGACACCGCTGTATTTGACCTGTTTTTCAGACAGGTCCCGAACGGCGGAGGCTATGTGGTGATGGCAGGTCTCGACAAGGTAATAGACTTCATTAAAGATCTTCAATTCGGTGAGGAAGAGCTCGAGTATTACAGGGCAAACGGCTACAGCGATGTCTTCATAAACTATCTCAAGGATTTCAGGTTTACCGGCGACATCTACGCTATCCCGGACGGGACGCCGGTTTTCCCGAATGAACCGCTGATTACTGTCAAGGCGCCCATAATCCAGGCACAGATACTCGAGACAGCTCTTCTCGCTATAGTAAACGGCGCGACCGAACATGCGACAGCCGCAAGACGCATAATCGAAGCCTGCCCGAAGGGAGTCTCCGTAATGGAATTCGGAGCCAGAAGGGCAGACGGCTGTGAGGCGGCGATTGACGCGTCGCTCTACGCCGTAATGGCGGGCTGCAGCGGAACCAGCAATGTGCTGGCTGCAAAAATGATGGGCTCCAAGGCGTTGGGTACCATGGCCCACAGCTTTGTCGAGGCCTTCGACAGCGAATTTGACGCATTCATGAATTTCGCCGAGTGCTATCCGGACAACTGCATACTCCTGGTGGATACCTATGACACATTGAGAAGCGGAGTAGTCAATGCGATAAGGACATTCGACGCCATGAAGGAAAAGGGCATTCCGACAGATCACATCGGCATAAGGATAGACTCCGGAGACCTTGCATATCTCTCAAAAAAGGCGAGGGAGATGCTGGATGAGGCGGGCTATCCCAATGCGGCTATCTGCCTTTCAAACGGGCTCAACGCCGAGACCATAGAATCGCTTACGATCCAGGGAGCAAAATTTAATTCGCTCGGAGTCGGTGATAATATCTCGAAGCCTGCCGGAAGAATGGGAGCCGTTTATAAAGCGGTCGCGATCATACATGACGGGAAGCAGACCCCGAAGATGAAGCTCTCGAACGACATAATCAAGATAGTGAATCCGGGCTTCAAAAAGCTCTATCGCTGCTATGACAGAAAGACAGGCTATGCGCTGGCAGATGTAATGTGCCTCTGTGAGGAGAAGATAAGCAGAGACGAGCTCAGCATAGTGAGCCTGCAGGATTTCATAAAGAGCAGCGTTATTACAGATTTCGATCTGGTGCCGCTTCAGAAGACAGTGTTCAGCGGAGGGGAGCTTGTATATGAAGATCCTTCATTTGAGGAGAAGAAAGTCTTCTGCGAAAAACAGATGCAGACGCTTTACCCGGAGGTCAGAAGGACCTTGAATCCGCACGAATACTATGTGGACGGGACGAAAGATTACGCTGAGTTTAAAAACAGCATGATCCGCGAGATCAAGAGAAAAGTCAAAGAGACCTGCAGAAAATAAAAAAAGCGCCCGAAAGGGCGCCTTTTTATTTTGTCAGATTATCTGCAGCTTCGATCAGATGCTTGAACAGAACGTAGATCGTTATCATGCCTATGCCTCCGGGGACCGGGGTTATCGCGTCCACGACGCTCTCAACTTCCTCGAATACTGCGTCGCCCGTGAATGTTCCGAAGCCTCCGCTGCCGTTGGGCTTTTTCTCATCCCAGGTGGTGGAGACGTCTATTACGACCTGACCGGGGGATACATTTTCTTTAGTCAGAAGCCCGGGGCAGCCAGCCGCGGAGACGATTATATCCGATTCTTTTGTGATGGAACTCAGATCCTTTGTCTTTTTATGGCAGAGCGTGACGGTGGCGTTTCTGTTTAAAAGCATCAATGCCGCGGGTCTGCCGACAATAAGACTTCTTCCTATAACTGCGGCTCTCTTTCCTTCGATAGCAATGGCGTAATGGTCAAGAAGCTCGATGACCGCCTGAGGCGTACAGGGCGGAAAGCCCGTGCTTTTGCCGGTAAAAACGCCTCCGAAGGAGATGTCGGTCATACAGTCTATATCTTTCTCGGGCGTCAGACGGTTGCTGATCTCTTTTTCATGAGCCCTGAGCTCGCCTGGAAGCGGCCTCAGCATGATACAGCCGTGGATGTTTCTGTCGGCATTGATCTCTTCAACGGCTTTTATAAGCTCATCCTTGCAGGCGTTTTCCGGAAAGCTGTATTTAAATACGTCTATCCCGAGCCTCGAGGCTCTCAAAGCGGCATTATTTTCATAGGAGAGCATCGGTCTTGAATCCGTTGCTCTGATGATCGCAAGCCCCGGAGTCACGCCGCGTGCCTTTAAAGCGACGATGTCCTCTTTGAGTTTTGCCTCGAGAGATGAGGCGACTTCTTTTCCGCTGAGAATCTTGGCCATCAGTTTTCCTCCGGAAGGAAAAATGCTTTTGTGTTTTCATAGACGGCATCAGCTTTCAGATTGCATTTCCGGGCAAGCCCCGTGCATTCGGCGGCCATCCTGTCTGCAAGCGCTCTGTCAGAGAGAGACCGGGTGTTTGCAAGTATATTGAGCTCGGAAACAGAAGCAGCCGACTTTAAAAACAGGGCAGCTGCGGCTATATCAGAGACAGCGGACCTGGAGGCCTTTTTGAAGACCTCTTCTGTCAGTTCGAGTCCTTCCAGACAGAGCTCAAGGACCTTTCGGGGAGCAGCACATGCTCCGAGAAGTGCGTTTTCAAGCGCAGCTTCCCTGCCGGGAGCTTCTTTCGGGAGCCTGTAGATATCGAGCATGGGGAGAAAACCCTCAGAATCTGCATCCGCAAGAGCAAAGAATTCTTCTTTCAATGCGCTGCAGCGGGCTGAAAGCTCCTCGATTTCCGGACGTATGTCCAGACAGGCGCTTTTTCCGAGAGTGATCGAAAGGACCATGCCGTCAAGCGCAGCTCCGAGAGCCGCTGCCAGAGGCGCGACAGCCCCGCCCCCGGGAACCGGAGCGGAAGAGAAGACCTTATCCGAAAAAGTATTGAAAGTATCGTCTTTGTATGCCATAACTGAGCTCCTTTTTGTCTGTAATAATTTATCACAGCGCCCTGAAAGAGACAAGTATTTCTCTTGTTTTTCGCCTTATGCAGGTCTAAAATAAGCAAAAAAGGAGAGCTTCTATGAAAACAGTCGGAATAATCGGCGGGATGGGCCCGCTTGCCACGGCAGATCTGTTCAGAAAAACCGTGATGAACACAAAGGCTTCCTGTGACCAGGAGCATATCCACCTGATAATAGACAACAACACGAATATAGCGGACAGAACGGCTGCTTTATTGCATGGAGGAGCGGATCCCTATCCCGAAATGAAAAAAAGCGCGATCCTCCTGCAGGATGCCGGAGCGGAGATACTGATGATACCCTGCAACACAGCCCACGCATACTATGAAAGGCTCAGTACTGAGGTCAGTATTCCTATCCTGCATATGCCTGAGATCTGCTGCAGAGTTCTTAGAGAAAAGGGCGTCCGAAAAGCGGGGCTGCTTTCAACCATGGGGACCGTTCAGACGGGCATATATCAGAAAGCGGCATCAAAATACGGCATTGAGCTCCTTATTCCGGATGATGAGGGGCAAAGAAACGTAATGGATATAATATATAACGGCGTAAAGGCTGGAAAACGCGACTATGATACAACAATATATGAAAAGACAGTGCAGAGCCTTTTTGATCTCGGGGCAGAGACAATGATACTCGGCTGCACTGAACTGCCTGTCGCGATGGAGATGTATGGCCTGGACTTTGCATGTATCGATCCGACCCTCGAACTTGCAAGAGAGGCGATAAGGCTCGCCGGAGGGGAGACGGTATAATGCTGACTTTAAAGCAGTTTCTGATCGTATGCCCGCTGGTGTTCCTGGGGGGCTTTACAGACAGTATAGCAGGCGGAGGAGGACTGATTTCGCTTCCTGCTTATCTCCTGGCAGGGCTGCCGGTGCACAACTCTATCGCCACAAACAAGCTGAGCTCATTTATGGGGACCTCTCTTGCGACATACAGATATCACAAAGCCGGCTATATAAACTGGAAGAGGGCAATTTTCTGCGTGATCGCAGCCTTCCTGGGCTCGGCACTTGGCGCGAATCTTGCTCTGATAATAGAGGACAGGATATTCAGGATCATTCTCCTCATAGTGCTGCCTCTTACAGCTGCCTATGTCATCTTCGGAAAGAGGCTTGACACCGAGAGAGAAGCGTATCCCAGGATCAAGACAGCTATACTGAGCTCACTCATATCCTTCGTGATCGGTATCTACGACGGATTTTACGGCCCCGGAACAGGAACATTTCTGATCCTTCTTCTCACCGCAGTTGCCCACTTGAAACTTACCGAGGCAAACGGGACTTCAAAAGCTGTAAACCTCGCCACGAACTGCAGCGCGCTGGCAGTCTATCTCATAAACGGCAAGGTGCTGTTTATGCTCGGTCTTGTCGCAGGGCTTTTCGGAATTGCCGGCAATTATCTCGGAACACGCATGTTCGACAAAAACGGGGCAAAAGTCGTTAAGCCTGTCATGCTGGCTGTCCTTGCAATATTCTTTATTAAGCTGCTGACAGAGCTTGTTTCCTGATGCATACTTTTTAAATATGAACAAAATATTAAAATTATTCTATACAGATCTGGGTTGATATTGTATAATATCGACATACTTGCATTAAAAGCATCGAAAATATTTGCGAAAAGGAGAATGATCTATGCAAGAAAAGAAAAAACTGAGTCTTGGCGCGTGGATACTCATAGGTATGGGCTGCGGCATTGTCGTTGGCGCCATCCTGTGGGCAGCTTTGGGCTCCGAAGCTGCGACCGGTTTTACAGCGACCTATCTCAAGCCGATAGGCGACATCTTTGTCAATCTGCTTAAGTTTATCGTTGTACCGCTGGTCCTTTTCTCGATCATGGAAGGCGTCATTTCCATGAACGATATCCGCAAGGTCGGAAAAATAGGCTGGAAGACAATAGCCTACTTCCTCGTAACAACAGCCATTGCATGTGTTATCGGCCTTGTTATTGCGGCTCTCTTCAAGGGCTCCTTCCCCGTGCTCAGCCTTGCTGAAGGTGCCGAGTACCAGGCAAAAGAGCCTGAGGGAATAATGACTGTTATTTCCAACATCTTCCCGAACAACGCAATTGCACCGTTCCTGAATTCAACCATGCTTCAGATCATCGTTGTCGCGATCGCATTCGGCTGCGGCATCCTGGTGGCAGGCGAGAAGGGCAAGCCGGCAGCAGATTTCGTTACCTCCATGAATGAAGTAACCCAGAAGGTCATGAGCTTCATCCTCAAACTCACCCCGTTCGGCGTATTCTGCCTCATGGCTTGGGTCGTAGCCGCTCAGGGTCCGAAAATACTCGGAAGCCTAGGACTCGTTCTTCTGGCTGCATATATCGGCTATATCCTGCACGTTGTGCTTGTATATACCGTATCCGTCAAGGCGATAGGCGGACTCAGCCCGGCCAAGTTCTTCAAGCTGATCACCCCGGCCGCCATCTTCGCGTTTACATCCACCTCCTCCGTTGCCACGCTTCCTGTGAGCAAAGAGAGCTGCGATGAGATGGGCGTAGACAACGAAGTATCCTCTTTCGTTCTGCCTCTCGGCGCAACAGTCAACATGGACGGCACGGCCATCTACCAGTGCGTGGCGGCAGTTTTCCTTGCTAAGTGCATAGGAATAGACCTGAGCTTCACACAGATGGCAATGATAGTTGTCACTGCAACGCTTGCCTCCATAGGAACTGCCGGTACATCCGGAGCCGGTATGATAATGCTGGCAATGGTTCTCGAGTCTGTCGGAATCGATCCGGTATACATCGGAATCATCTACGGCATAGACCGTCTCTTCGATATGGGCCGTACGACTCTCAATATTATCGGTGACTGCTCCTGCGCAGTATGCGTACACAAGTGGGAGCACGGCGCAGCTCCTGTTCCCGTAGAGAAAGCAGAGACAAAACCCGCCGCATAAAATCAATTCATAAAATACTGAGGGGGCATTCACAAAAGGAATGCCCCCGTTTGATTTGACTTCAAGGAGAAATACAATTGGAAGAGATGAAAATAGAGCTTGTAAAAGAGCTTGAGAACACAAAATGCAAGGCATGCGGGCATCTCCTCGAAGGAGACCCGGCACTGTATCCGGAGTTCGTAAATCTGGAGTTTTCAATTACGAACATCTTCTGCCCAGCCTGCGGGAAGCCCCTCGGCTGGTATGGGGAAGACGATTATTACATAAACTGAGTCAGTCCCCTCAGCCAACGTTTCAATGTAATACGGCGGATTCTAAAGCAGCTTCTCTGACCTCATCGGGTACGGTCACTGAGGCTGCATCCGTTTCTCCGATGTCCGAGATATCGCAGCGAAGGCTCAGCTTAGCGTCAAGAGCCGAGAGATAAGGGACAAGTTCCTTGAGTATCGCGTCATCGGTATCGATAAATGCGGAAAGAGTTTCTCCTCCAACAGCGATCTCACTGATCTCTGCAGAAACCGGGTAGAAAGTATCCGATGCTATTTTAAGCTTAATTTCGGAACCGTTCAAAAGAGAGAGGATCTTTGCGATATCTTCGTCGCTTATGCTGTCATTTCCGGCCTGCGCAAACGCCTGCTTCATACCGGAATAGATCCGGGCTGAAATGAATTCGTTTCCGATTATATCCTCTGCGGGCACCGTGATGGTGTAGAATTTATCTGATGTCTCCATTGAGGCGTCTGCGAGCATCTTTTCAAGCTCGCTGTTTAGCGCCAGAAGTTCTTTGAAGGAAAGCTTCTCGAGAGAAACGGCATTGCTTTCTATCTCGACCTCGTTTTTATACCAGGTCTCCTCTCCATATGGCAAAGTATAGACAACAAGAGTGGAATCCGTCTTTTCGGAATATGATTCGGTTGTCGCTTTCCCAAGCTCTGTTGAGCTGACTGAGATCAGCGAGTGTGAATTGCCGCCGTTTATCTTCGTATCGATTCCAAGTGTCAAAGGAAGATCCATACTGATGTCCTGGCCTAAGATCGAAGTGCTGAAAGATATCGAGACAGGCACCTTAATATCCAGCGAGACACTGTCCTTATCCTTGAGCGCCATGGCCGATCTTGTGAGCACTCCGGCGGGCGAATCCGTAGAGAAGCCGCAGGCAGATAGCGCGAATACCATACACAGGATCAGTGCGGCAGAAATCACATAGCGTGCAGTTTTTTTCATAAAGCAACACTCCTTTATATATTGCTGAGATTTACTGAAGCAATTATATAACAGGAGCGTAGAAACTTTTTGACGATAAATTAATAAAATATTATTAAACTGTAAATCCCTTACCGCACTTTTATTATGGTCGGCTCTCCCGTGCAGTCGAAATTCCCTGCGATTATCCGGACAGATTTTCCGCTTATGAGCTCTTCATAAATTCCGTCATGCAATTCCGGCACCGGAACTGATGCTTCTTCGGCTTTAAGGCTGAAAATGCCGAGAAATTCGCAGTTTCCTGAGCCGCGCCTTAAGACGGCAATGTCATTTTCAGCATCAGCTCTTGCCAGAAACCAGTCGCTCTGCCCGAACAGCTGTTTGATTGAAGAGAGCCTTTTTAAAAGAGGGCTTATATCCTTACCGGTCTTCCGGTCTATCGGTTCTTTTTCAAAGAGACTCGGAGTATGCGTGTTCTCAAATTCCTGGCCGGCGTAGATAAGTGTTGTGCCTTTGAGGAAATACAGCATGGAGGTATAGTTAATCAGCTCTTCTTCCGATCTTAAGCGTGAGCGTATGCGCTTCTGGTCGTGGTTTTCAAGGCAGTGCATCTTGTTGTAATTTGACGGATATACGGCTTCCTGGAGATTCAGCATATCCAGATAGCCGGAGAGCGGAGTTTTTCCGTCGAGGTAAGCCTCGAAAGACGCCCATATGTCATATTCATACTCCATATCAAATGCGGAGAAAGCGTCGGCATCAGACATGGCGTTGATCCCTATGCTTTTGGCATAGTTGTTTGTCACGGTATGCACAGTTTCTGCAAGCCATATGGCGCCCGGATGCACTTTTTCTACTGCCGATCTCGCCTCTTTCCAGAACTCGAGCGGAACAAAAGACGCCACATCGCATCGAAATCCGTCAACCGTCTCCGCCCACATACAGAGGCTTTCTATCTGGTAATCCCAGAGCGCCTTCACGTTATAGTCAAGGTCTATGACATCCGACCATTCGCCGAGATGATTCCCGAAACTCCCGTCCTGCCTTCGGTAAAAGAACTCGGGATGACTGTTTCTCAAAACGGAATCCGGAGACGTGTGGTTGTAGACAACATCTATGATGCATTTCATGCCTCTTTTATGTATCTCGGAGACCAGAAACTTGAAGTCATCCATTGTTCCGTAAGCGGGGTTGACATCTCTGTAATCCCTGTTGGCATATGGGCAGCCCAGGCTGCCTTTTTTTCCCTCAACACCGATCGGGTGTATCGGCATGAGCCATATGATGTCTGTTCCAAGCGCCTTTATTCTGTCCAGATCCGGGATTAGTGCCCTGAAGGTACCTTCTTCCGTATGGTTTCTGACATATATCGAGTAGATAACCTGCTTCTGCAGGGAGAGATCTGTATTCTCAGCCATATAAAACTCCTATGGGGATCATAGCTTTTCTTTTAAAAGAGAGGCAGCGCCAAAGCAATACTTTCTGCCGCAGAAACGGCAGACGACTTCAACTTCCTTATCTTCTGCGATAAGCTCATTCAGATCGTCTTTGCTGACTGCTGCAAGGGCAGCTTTTACTTTGTCTTCGCTGCAGCTGCACCTGTATCCCGCAGGGACCTCCTCGACGACTCTGTGATCAAGGCCTTTCAGGACCTGCTCGATGACCTCTTCGAGACCGTCTTCATCCAATATGGTGGTGAGCTGATCCATCATGAAAATGTTGTCCTCGAGTTTGTCGATCAGATCGTCTTCCGCCCCGGGCATGAGCTGTACTATAAAGCCGCCGGCGGCTTTGATGGAGAGGTCGGTATCCACCAGGACGCCAAGCGCGCATGCTGAAGGTATCTGGTCGCTTTCCAGCAGGTATTTAGTGAGGTCTTCGGCAATCTCTCCGCTTATAAGCTCTACAGAGCCCACATAAGGCTCCTTAAGTCCGATATCGCGGCTGACCGTAAACATGCCGTTTCTGCCGACCGCTCCTCCGACATCAAGCTTTCCGTCCGCTTTGAGAGGCAGCTCTGTCTCCGGATTTACGACATAGCCTCTTACAAAGCCCTCGCTGTCCGAAACTGCGGTTATTCCTCCGAGCGGCCCGCCGCCGTCTATCCGTAAAGTGACGGAGGCATTCTCTTCCTTCATTACTTCGCCGAGCATACTTGCGGCACAGAGAGCTCTGCCCAGCGCTGCTGAAGCTGTCGGAGAGAGTCCGTGGATCTCTCTGGCTTTCTGAACAAGCGCTTTCCCGTCTATCGCCGACATTTTGATCATATCACCGGCAGCAGTTGCATGCAGTATTCTGTCCATTTTCACATCTCCGCATTAAGAATATCCCGACCATTATAGCTTCATACTCTGAAAAAGTACAGATTCATATATGGTTCTGACAAATAATGTCATGGAGAGGGAAAACTGACATTTTATATTTTGGTGTTCGG
>JAEEGF011347482.1_pt1 | contig 11560 bp, 9 predicted proteins | sample 9134171 | NCBI WGS metagenome assembly JAEEGF01 (sample SAMN16246542, study PRJNA631951) | gut metagenome | biome: gut microbiome; feature: rumen; material: AP-attached | host: Bos | place: Iran: Karaj | collected 2018-10 | reverse complement strand
CTCGTGGCCATAGATGCTGAAACCTTTTGTGACATTAGCTCCAGGGAAAGCAGCCTTCACATCCTCCACGCAGTTGGCCAGTCCGGAGCCTTCGTGAGTAGTGAAAGGAATGACCGTCTTGCCCTTCAGATCGTCAGCATGGTTCTTAAAGAAGGTGAACATCACCTGTGGATAAGTGCCCCACCATACGGGTCCTCCGATGAATACGGTGTCATACTTGCTCAAATCGATGTCGCCTTCATATTCCGGCAGCTCACCGTTCTTAGCTTCTTCCTTCGCCAAATTGATGAGCGGGGTATAAGCCATACCGTCGTACTTGTGGGTCACGATTTCAAACTGATCCGCCCCCGTCAGTTCTGAGATGTATTTGGCAACAATCTTCGTGTTGCCCACCTCGATGTTTCCTACTGCGTAGTTGTCTCCCGCATGCGAGAAGAACACCACCAATGCCTTTGCTTCTTTTGCCATAGTGAACTCTTTTTTTGCGCCACCGCTGCATGTTGTTGAAACAAGTAATGCCAGAGCGGCTGTGATGATACTTTTGATATTCATTCTTATTTGTAGTTTGTTTTCACGATGCAAAGTTACGATTATTTTCCAATATGTTTGTTTCACAAATTGCACCATAACTTTCACATTTTACGCAAAACCATTCGTCTATATATTTAATTACTTGAGTTTCGGATTTAGATTTTTTACAGGAATTACAGGAATTTACGGAATTTAATTTTTATCAGCACATGAATTTCTCATGAATTTCTCACAAATTAATCAAAATATTTTTTTAAAAGTTTTTTTACAGATTATGATTCTTATAAGATATTTATAAATCTGATTTTCAACAATTTTTCAAATCCAAATCTTGAGTTAATTATTATAATAAAGAAGGCAGACGTTAATCAGTTATGCTTTCATAAAAAATGTAGCTTTATTCTGGAAAAGTCACAAAAAATCCGCAATCTGGTTATACCCAAATTACGGATTCGTTATCACCTTTTTACGGATTTTATGTGTTTGCCATCCAATTTATTAGTCCGTTGGATTGAACTGCGAGAACCATTTCACCTGGTCTTCATACGACATATTGAAGTAGCGTTTCTCCTTGTTCAACTGGTGTATGCGCTCCATCTCGTGATTAGAGAGGGCGAAGTCGAAGGTCTCGATGTTCTCGTGGATGTAGTCGGGATTCGAGGCACCTGGGATGACAGAGAAGCCCATCTGCATGTGCCAGCGGATAATAATTTGTGCAGGACTCTTGCCGTGAGCCTTGACAATCTCGCAGATAACAGGGTCACGCAGGATTTCACCTTTAGAATCACGTCCGCCGAGAGGGAACCAGCACTCTAACTGAATGTTGTGCTTAGAAGCCATCTTCTGCCAGTACTCGCGCTGGGCATAGGGGTGACACTCTATCTGAACAATCTGGGGAACGACACGGCAATTCTCCACAATAGAGTTCCATATGCTGTCGTTCACGTCGAAATTCGAGATGCCGATGGCACGAACCTTTCCGCTTTCCAATGCCTGTTCCATTTCCTTCCATCCACCAACGAAATCGCCCACGGGCTGATGAAAATACACGAGGTCGATATAGTCAACACCCAGTCGTCCGCACATGCGGTCGATGGCCTTCAGCGTTTTGCCCTCTCCGTACTCATTGGGCCACAGCTTGCTCGTAATCCATATCTCAGAGCGGTTAATACCACTGTCCTTCACAGCGCGCCCCACACTGCGCTCGTTCTGATAGGCATGAGCCGTGTCGATATGGCGGTAGCCGCACTTCAGGGCAGTCATCACAGAATTGTAGGTCTCATCACCGTCGGGAATGCTATACACACCAAGTCCGAACTGTGGCATCTGCACGCCATTGTTCAGTGTGAGATACGTCTGTTTCACTTGTCCGTTCATAACCATAGCTGTCATCAATGCGATTAAGCTCAATAATACTTTTTTCATTGTTGTCTTTGTTTTTATCCTAATTTATACTCTCCCGTGCGAATAGCGGCAATGACACCACCGTCGATAAGCAAATCTGTACCTGTAATGAACTTAGCATGTTCGCCGAGAAGGAATGCTGCAGCTTCGGCAATTTCGTCGCTGGTGCCTGTGCGCTGAGCGGCAGAGGCATCAATCATGCGCTGATAGCCCTCACCGTTGGCATTGAATTCATCGTAGGCCAGCGGAGTGACAATGACACCCGGCGAGATGGTGTTGATGCGAGCATGACGCTTGCGCCATGAGGTTGCAGCAGCCCGCTGGGCCTGCAAGTGGTTCATGCGTTTGGCAATCATATAGGCAAAACCAGAGTTCTGCATGGCAACCTCTTGGATAAACCTCACATCTTTCAGCTGAGCGGTCGGAGTATTGACCAGTTGCAGTTCGATATCATTGGGAATGGGATACATGTAGGCAGCCTGACTGGAGATGATGAGTCCCGCACCACCCTCTGCCATCACCTCGCCGAAGGCATCGACAGCATAGCCCGTGCCCACCATGTCGAGGTCGATGATATGCTCAGGACTGGCCTGATTAGGCGATGCTCCAGCGGTGTCGATGAAGTACATCACAGGGCCAAGCTCAGCGGCTTTCCGTGCAAATGCCTCCACACTGTCCTTCTGCAAAGCATTCACCAGGATGGTCTCCACATCGTAGCCACAACGGCGGAAGTCCTCACCGACGCGTTCCAATGCTTTCTCGCTGATATCACCCAAAAGGATTTTCTTACCGGCACCAATACGGCGCACAATAGCTGTTCCCATACTGCCGGCACCCAAAAGTGCCACAACTTGTTTCTTGTCGTTTCTGTCGAATATCATGATTTGTTCTCCTTTTTTTATTATATATTTTTGATGAACTTTGCAGGATTGCCTCCGACAATAGTATTCGGAGCGACATCCTTGGTGACTACGGCACCTGCGGCAACAACAGCATTCTCGCCGATGGTCACGCCAGGAAGGATAATAGCCCCCACGCCAATCCAGGCGTTACGTCCGATGTGGACGGGTTTGCAGCGCAGCACCATGCGGTTCGCAAAGTCGTGGTTGTCAGTGACGATACGCACATTGGGCCCGATCATAACACCGTCGTCGATGGTGATACCACCAGCCGCCATACACGTTAACGAGTGATTTATGAACACACCCTTGCCAATCTTCATCTGACAGGCAAAGTCCACCTGCAGCGGAGGCATCAGATAACTCGTCTGGTCGAGGTTACCACCAAACAGTTCCTCCTCCAGGGGCCGAATTTGTTCTGGCAATGGAGCCGTCGTGTTGATCTTAAAACAAATGTTGGCGCAATCGGTCATGTGCATGATGGCCTCTGCGTACTCGGGTGTTGCCATATCGACATCCGCCCCTGATTTTAATTGCTTGAAAATATCCATTTCCGTTTTACGTTTAAAATTATAGTGCAAAGTTACGACGAAAAAGGCAATCCGTCGTTACCCAGATTGCCTCATAACTTTCACATTTTGCAGAAGGTTATTTATTCCTTAATTGACTTCGCCGATTCCGAATCTGCGTTCGGCATAGTTCAAACAAGTTTGACAATGCTCTCACTTGCTTCGGAATTCTGAAGGTGTTTTCCCCAGTGTTTTCTTCACATAGCGCGAGAAATGTGACACGTTCTCGAAGTGCATCAGATCTGACACCTCGGTGAGTGTCTTCGTCGTGTCATTCAGCAGCGACACCAGTTCGAATGATGCATAGAACTGTATCCACCCTGAGGCCGGCAACCCAGTGATGGTTCGGCTCACTTGTGAGAGATACTTCGGAGTGATGCAGAGCAGGTCAGCATAGAAGGCAACCTCACGCTCTGTCCTGGCATTCTGCTGAGCCAGTGTAAGGAATCGCAGGAATATCCGAGCAATATTGTCATTCGTATCCATTTGTGAGAGTCCGTGCTGGCAGACCGTCCACAAATCATAGATGAAAATCTGCATCACGCGGCCTAATATTTCACGTTTGAATCCGGTCTCCTGCATGGAGAGACGATTGCGGAACAGCGCAAAGTCGTCATTCATCAGCCGAAGCGCTTCTTCGTCAAGATGGAACGACGGATTGATGCGGATGAACACAAAGCCTTTCGAAGCCCACACCATCTCAGGATTGAACTGCTGGAGGAACTCTCCGGAAAGCAACAGTACGTCGGCCTCGAAATCATCCGAGCACTCGATGCGCTGAATCGTGTTCGACATCTGCCATATAGCGAGGTCGTTCTGTCGCGAAGTGAAAGAGTTTTTACCATCAGAGAACGTCATCTGTCCCTGGCGCACAAGAACGTGTACATGATACTTGCCGACAAACTCCGTCACCAGCAGTCCGTCGCGCTTCGTGTTAATCAGATTGCATCCGTAAGGCTCTTCCATCATTCCTGTTCGTTTATTAAAACAACGTAGGTTTGCGAGCTTTTAGTGTGTCGCTTTCAAATATTGCAAGTCGCCATACCAATAAGAGGCAGTGCAGCCACCGCCATAGACCAGCAACACGCGCTTACCGAAATGTGCCACTTCCTCATGCAGGTGACACAACTGCTCCTTACCAAAATAGACCTTGGTCTTGTTCTCAAATACAAAATCTCTCATATATATTCGTTTTATGTTATTCTGGGTGCAAAGTTACGATGATTTTTTGTATTTTTGCAGCCAGATTGTCAAATATTATAATGCAATGATACAGATTCCGATAGAGTCAATGAACCTGATGATGCTGAATGTGGGCTATGCCACGCATCATGCTGACTGGAACTGGCAGAAAGTGAGTTCTCCCTTCATCCGCATCTTTTATATAATTGAAGGCAAGGCCATGCTTCATCTGCCGGATAAGTACGTGATGTTAAAGCCAGGGTACATGTATATCATACCTGCTTATGTCATTCATTCGTATGAGTGTCATGGGGTATTCAAATTGTATTATATTCACATGTATGAAGGATTTAAAAACGAAGTGGATTTGCAGGAGACGTTTGAATTACCTACCGAGGTTTTGGCAGGGAACAGCGTCAAACGGTTGTTCGAATATATGTCAACACAGCATCCCGATGCGATGCTTCCAGGCCCTGATCCTAAGAGCTACGATACTTCGGCACAGACTTCCGTTTATGTGGAACGGTACATGAACATGGCACTATGGGAGAAGATGGAGTTGAGAGGTGCCATGCTGATGATTATGTCGTACTTCATTCGGGAGGCTAAGCCCCGCATCTGGACATCCGATGAGCGCATGAAACGCGTACTGAAGCATATTCATGAACATATTTCCGATGAGATAGACGTGACAGAGCTGGCCAATGTGGCAACCGTCACCAAAACCTATTTCATCCGGATTTTCAAGCAGGAATTTGACCAGACACCTATTCAGTACATCAACCGTAAAAAGTTGGAACGAGCCCAATTGATGCTCTTCACCACTGATTGTTCGGTGAAAGAGGTCGCTTACAAACTTGGATTTAGCGACCATAGTTATTTCATCCGTCTCTTCCGCAAGATGGCAGGAATTACTCCTCAGAAATATCGCAGACAACTTAGAGTATAATTCAGCAACAATAATATATGACTAAAATAATAATCAGCTTACTATTGGTGGCAACCTGCACAAACATTGCATACGCCACTGAATTCATTAAATTTAAGCGAAGCTCTACAACAGACGTGGAACTGACAGGAACCTCAGACACCATCACATACGACCCTCTCGACTGGAAGGGAGTAAGAATGGCTGTGGATAATCTGCGCCACGACCTCAAAGCCGTCACAGGCAGAGCAAATGCGCCTATTGTAGTGGGCACTGTAGGAAAAAGCAAACTGGCAAAGAAGTACAAGTCGCACTCAAAAGAACTGCAGGGTAAATGGGAGCAGTATTTGATATTTACAGACAAAGGCAAGCTCGTCATACTGGGTTCTGACAAGCGTGGCACTATCTTTGGCATCTATGAACTGTCAAGGCAGATAGGAGTCTCGCCCTGGTACTGGATGGCTGATGCCCCCATCCAGAAACACGAGCATCTCTTTGCCCAAAGCGGCATCTATACGGATGGTGAACCTAAAGTGAAATACCGCGGCATATTCATCAACGACGAGTGGCCTTCGTTTGGCACGTGGTGTAAGATCCATTTTGGTGGTATCAACTCTAAAGCATACGCCCGCATCTTTGAACTCATGCTCCGTCTGAAAGCCAATTACTTCTGGCCCGCCATGTGGGACAGCCGTTTCAACGAAGACGACCCACTCTCGCCTCAGTTGGCTGACGATATGGGCATCGTTATGGGAACCAGCCATCACGAGCCGATGATGCGTGCCCACAAGGAGTATGTATATCGCAAAGACAGTATAGGTGCGTGGGATTATGCGACAAACAAAGCCAATCTTGACAGATTCTTTGAAGAGGGTCTGGAACGCAACAAGGCGTACGACAATCTGATAACCATCGGCATGCGGGGCGACGGCGATGTAGCCATGGGCAATGGGGATGATGATGACAATATGAAGACGCTGAAAGATGTGGTGGATGGTCAGCGCGAGATTATTGAACGTGTGTATAAGAAACCAGCCAGTGAGGTTCCGCAATTGTGGGCCATCTTCACCGAGGTACAACGCTATTACGATGCAGGTTTCACCGTTCCTGACGACGTTACCCTCCTCTTCTGCGACAACAACTGGGGATATATCCGTCGCACAGGCCCAGAAAAGGAACAGGCGCGCAAAGGTGGCATGGGTATGTATTACCACATAGACATGAATGGTGGCCCTTGGAACGACCGATGGATAAACACTACAACTGCCGCAAAGATTCGCGAGCAACTGAATCTGGCATACAAGACAGGCATTGACCGTATCTGGATCATCAATGTAGGCGACCTCAAACCGAAGGAAATGCCTATAGACTTCATCATGCATTACGCGTGGAATCCTGATGATTATCCAGCCGACAAGACAGACCAGTACATGGTGGACTGGGCACGAAGCATCTTTGGTAGCGAATATGCAAGAGAAATTGCAGACATCGTTACGGCGTATTCGAAAATGAATCTGGAGCGGAAGCCAGAGATACAGCGTGTGGGCATCTATAGTGTTGAGACAGGTGAGGCGCAGCGCATGTATAACCGTTGGGATGAGCTGGAGAAACGCACGCTTTCACTCAGCAAGAAGATGCCTGCTGAAATGCAGGATGCCTTCTATCAATTGGTAGAATACCCGGCAGTAGCAAGTGCCGGAGTGGCGAAGATATATCTGGCTGCAACTTTGGGTGATTCGATTACAATGCAGACGCTTTTTGAGCGTGACAAGCAGATGACCGACAAATACAACAAGGTAATTGCCGGAGGCAAGTGGGATGGCATGATGCTCGACAAGCACATCGGCTACCGCATGTGGTCGATGCCAAAAGAAAACACCCTGCCTCAGGTGGCCAAGCCATCGGGCAAAACTGGCATAACCGCCAGCGAGACAGCCATCATGGCACATGAGTACACACGCAGAACAGACACAGATGATGCTCACTGGGTGTTTCTGCCAGGACTTGGACGAGGCAAGGGCAATATGGGCATTGAACCCGTTACGGCAAAAAGCCGTCCTCTGGGTGATGGTGCAACATTGGAATATGCCATCAACTTCTCACAATCAGGAAAGCAGAAGCTGGCACTGGGCATTTTGCCCACCAACGATGTTAACCCTGCACGCGGGCTCCGTATCGGCATTCGCATCGATGATGGTGAGATGCAGACTATTGATGCCCGACAAGGTTATGTGGACACCTTCAACGAATATACGAAAGAGAATATTGAACGTTCGAAGGTGCTGAAACCACTTCCTCGACCTGCAAGCGACATCTATCTGTCTGGCTCACATCAACGGATGCGTAGCGAGATCTTTGACAACCTTCGATGGCTCAGCATCGATCTCGACATACCTACAGAAGGCAATCATACCGTTAAAGTTGTAATGATTGACCCGGAAATCGTCGTTGAGAAGTTAGTTATTAATCCTGATAATGAACACCCATCCTATCACGGCAAAGAATAAACATATATGAAGAAACTATTTATTACATTACAACTCGCGCTTGCATTAACTTGCGCTCATGCACAAAAAGTATATACCCTCCAAGATTGGAACATAAAGGATTATGAACCAGGCAAGGAGTTACGTTTGAATGTCAGCGAATACAAGATTGACGACAAGAATCCACTCTTCTATCAAGATATGCAGAAAGAATGGCGATTGAAGGCAGAGGTGAAATGCGGGACTTTGGGCACGGAACAAGTTTTTGTATGCAAAGAAGGAAAAGGCAGTTTTCTGATTGGAAAAAATTCACTAACGGGTGATATTTCCCTCGGTTTTGACAATACGGCTCAACGCTTCTTCGTGGAAGTTATAGATAAGAATGAGCAAGCCCACCGTCTCTGGGCTGGCAGCAATGTGGTCAAGGACCGCTGGTACGCGCTGGAGGCTAAGGCTATATACGATGCGAAGAAGAAGCAATCGGTACTTTCGCTGAGCATTGACGGACAAACAGAGACACTCACTTATCCCGGGAAGGCATTGCGGCATAATGCCTCAAATTGGGTTGTGGGTCACGGCTTCCCTGGTGGCTTCCCTAATGCGCTGCAAGTACGCGAAGGCACTATACGCAACCTTGAAATCTCGGGTTCTCCACTTGAACGTGTAGAGGGGCAGAACCCTCTTTTCACAGACAGGTTTACAGCCGACCCTGCTTTTACCGTAGTAGGCAACACGGTCTATGCTTACGTGGGTGAAGATGCCACAGGAGTTGGAGGATGGTTCTATATGCCTCGTTGGTTCTGCTATTCAAGCACAGACATGATTCACTGGAAGTCACACGGTCCCGTTCTCTCTGGTGCTGATTTTCCTTATGCCCAGCCTGGTGGTTCGTGGGCTGGTCAGGTGGTAGAGGCAAATGGCAAGTTCTATTATTATGTGACACTTGACCGCAAGGACAATCGTCAGCACACAATTGATGTGGCAGTTAGCGATTCGCCAACAGGCCCTTTCAAACCGGCACGTGTTGACGGCACTCCTCTTATCACAGACGATATGACACCTGACTCACATCGTGGCAATGCGGATATTGACCCGACTGTTCTTATTGATGATGACGGAACTCCTTGGATGGCTTGGGGCAATGGTGACTGCTACATGGTTCGTCTGAAAAAGAACATGATTGAACTGGATGGAGAAATCAAGAAAGTTCCATTACGCAACTATTCTGAAGGACCTTGGCTCTTCAAACGTGGCAATCTTTATTATAATGTATATGCAAGTGATGCTCCTGGCGTACAGACAGAGCAGATGGCCTATTCGTATGCCACAAGCATCGAAGGTCCTTGGACATACGGCGGGTTTGTAAGTACATCGGCCAATTATGGATTCACCATTCATCCTTCTGTCATCCAGTTCAAAAACCAGTGGTACTACATCTATCATGATGGTTCATACATGCAGAACGGAGAACCTGGTGGACAATGTCGCAGAAGCGTTTGTGCAGAATATCTTTATTTTGAGAAGGATGGCAGGATAAAGTTCGTTCCTCTTACCCAAGAGGGCTTAAGTGAAAAGAAAGCAAGATGAAGAAAACATTATTCATTATCTCTATCGCTGTTATAGCGTCTTTGAACATTCTGGCTCAAGGATATCGCAACCCTGTGCTTCCCGGCTTTCATGCCGACCCAAGTGTGTGTACAAACGGAAAGGACTTCTACCTTGTCAACAGCACGTTCCAATATTTTCCTGGAGTACCTGTCTTCCACAGTAAAGACTTGATACATTGGGAACAGGTAGGTAATTGCCTCTCGCGCAAGTCGCAGCTCGACCTCTCGGGGCTTTACACACAAACCAATCCGGAACTGGGTTGGACAAATGCTGGCATCTATGCTCCAACCATCCGCTATCACGAGGGCCGTTATTACATGGTGACCACCATTTTCCCTTCACGTCGCCATTTCTACGTTTGGACAGACGACCCCTCCAAAGAATGGTCTGACCCCATATTCATTGACTTTGCCATCGGCAGTTGCGACCCTACCCTCTTCTGGGACGAAGGAAAGTGCTATTTCTTATGGAAAGCAGCAGCCGACGAAACTCGCCCAGGAATCAAGCCTGGTGAAATCAACATCTGCGAGATTGACGTTAATACAGGCAAGCGTACGGGCGATATCCATCACTTGGGAACGGGTCTCGGCGGACGTTACCCTGAAGGTCCACACATATACAAGAAAGACGATTACTACTATATGATGCTTGCCGAAGGAGGCACAGAACATGGTCACCATGTAAACATTCTTCGAAGCCGCTCTCTGTTCGGCCCCTACGAATCGGATCCCGCAAACCCCATTCTCTCGCATTTCAGCATGATGATGCAGAACAGCAATATACAAGGCCTGGGACATGCAGACCTCATACAAGCTCCCGACTCATCATGGTGGATGATATGTCTGGGTTACCGCACCAGCGGTTACCTCTTGCATGTGATGGGACGCGAGACAATGCTAGCACCTGTACGTTGGGACAAGGATGCATGGCCTGTGGTCAATGGCAACGGAACTATCGCCATCGACATGAAGTGCAACACCTTACCTCAAGCACAAAAGCCCCTTGACCCTATTCGCGAAGAGTTCAAATACGTCAAGCGCGATGTACCAGCCGACAGCTACAGCAGCATCGGATTGCCATGGGGATGGATGAGCATCGGAAATCCCGATTATTCCCGCTACTCACTCACCGAGCGAGAAGGCTGGTTGCGTCTGCATCCCACTTCTACGCCTCTCGACGCAGCCACATCGCCCACCTTTGTGGCAAGGCGTCAGACAGAGCTACGTTTCTGTGCCACCGCACTCATCGATGCATCCCATCTGGCAGAAGGCTCTCAGTCAGGAATCACCGCTTATGCAGCACCTCTGAATCATTATGATGTGATGGTGGAACGAAAGAACGGAAAGCTTTTTGTTAAGTCGAACATTCGTGTGGGAGCACTCAGCTATACCAGCCAACCCGTTGAATTGAAAGACACTCAGGTTTACATACGCATCAGTTCCGACAAGGACTATTACTATATGCAAGTTTCTACCGATGGCAAATCATTCTCCACACTCAGCAAGATGGACTTCCGTTATCTTTCTACCGAGGTGATAGGTGGTTTCACAGGCGTTATGCTTGGCTTGTTTGCCCAAGGTGATGACGATGACGGATATGCAGATTTTGATTGGTTTGAATATACAACAAAATAAAGGGAAAGATACTCCTCTACAGCTACCTGGGCAGCGGCTAATAGGTTCGATTATCAGCGACTTACAGAGTTAGTGTAAAGTACTGACAATGCTTTTTTGACTCATTCTATTCATTTTGCCTCATTTTTTCCTGACTTCGTCACTATTTTTTCACAAGAAAAATGTTAAAATAACCCGTTGGCGGAATTATCCACCTTTTATGAAACATAAAATTAAATGTTAAAAAAGTTGCATATATCGAAGATTATTAGTAACTTAGAGTACTCAATCTTTAAGTTATACAATCTCGTTATGTGCAACTTATATACAAAGTTCGTTA
>JAEEGF010768969.1_pt1 | contig 11560 bp, 7 predicted proteins | sample 9134171 | NCBI WGS metagenome assembly JAEEGF01 (sample SAMN16246542, study PRJNA631951) | gut metagenome | biome: gut microbiome; feature: rumen; material: AP-attached | host: Bos | place: Iran: Karaj | collected 2018-10 | reverse complement strand
ACAAATGGGGTCTACAAACCCAACAAATATCTCATCCCGAGACCTATCATCCCCTCTGTGCTACTCAAGAAGGAACAGGTGTGCTTTTTTTTCAATTCGCAAAGGCAATATTCCGACTTTGTTTCCGTTAGAAAAATAAAAATATCGTTTCGGATAACACTTATGATGAAGAAACTTGCCATAACCAAACAGATAGAACAGGAATTCGCTTATGTTGATTACATCATAGCGGCTCACACCAATTGTGCAGTTGCCAACTGCACTATTGCAGGATTTGCAACTGCCACGCGTTTTGTGCCTTACCACGTTCACCAATCATGTGGAGATTATCAACCGCTGCGACAGTTTTATCACCGTGCATTGCAGTGTCTTGTGGCCATTGAACTGAAATCGGTTGATTTCGAGGCGGAATTCGTCAGCAAGCTTGACCTTTACCTTGAAGCTTTGGATCGTGACTACAAACTACCGAATGAAAACCCTTCTGTAGGCATTATTCTTTGCCCGTCAGCAGACAAGAGTGAGGTGGAATATACCCTTAGCCGTTCGCTGAGTCCGACCATGGTTGCTGAATACCGCCGTCTGCTCGTTCCCGTTGATGTCATGCAACGTTCACTTGCAGAGTATTGTGAATATCTCAAAAAAGAATTTTCCAACACGGGTAAAACAGAAGACAGATGAGAGTTTTTTTTATACTTGTAAGTAGATTATGAATAGAAAAATAACTATTATATTAATCCAAGCTCTTTTAATAACATGTTTTTCATGTTGTTATAGAGGGCCAATTAATACAATTATACAATCAAAAAACATTAACCATATACAAATTATCGCTTGTGAAAACCATAAAAGAATAATAAAAAAGAACATCACAGACAAACATGAAATCCAAAGATTTCTTATGCTATTTAAACCTACAAAAAGAATAAGATTGCCAAATTCCTTTCCTGTTGAGAATTTCAATAAAAACGGAGAAATAATTATAAATTTCACAAATAACTCTAATCCGTTGATAATAAGTTTAGATATCTATAATGGATATTTCGTTTCAATCAATTCTAAGCAATATTGTGAAAAATATTCATATCAATTAGGAAGATATTTACTTGAAGTGTTTTCAGATGAATGATATTGATATATAAGATATTTATAAGCGCTTTTTTCGGCCCTGCGTATAGGGTTTGAATGGTAGTCCTGTGCGGAAAAATCCCCACAAATGGGGATGGTTTTACATTTATAATTGTTCTACCTTTGCAAATCAGAGAACGGAAAGAGTACAGACATGACACTCAAGGATTTGGAAATTGGAAAAACAGCGTTGGTGCGCAGTGTCGGCGGAAGTGGCGCAGTGCGGCGCCACCTGCTGGACATGGGTGTGATCCCCGGAACGGCTGTCACGGTGGTGAAGCTGGCTCCGATGGGCGACCCTATGGAACTTTCGCTGCACAACTACAGCCTCACGCTCCGTCTGGCGGAGGCCGCGCTTATTGCGGTTGAGGAGATTGTGCCGGAAAGGCATGAGGAGGAGCCGGGGAGAATCAATGAGGAATACGAGTTCCTGCACGAGCATAACGCGCATCCCGGCATCGGCGAGGAGGGCAAATACCACTCCAAGGAGGACGAATGCCCGCTGCCGAAGGAGAGCACCCTTACATTTGCTCTGGCCGGACAGCAGAATAGCGGAAAGACCACCCTTTTCAACCAGCTGACAGGCTCGAAGCAGCATGTCGGCAATTTCCCCGGCGTGACGGTGGACCGTAAGGACGGGGTGATACGCGGCCATGCGGAGACGCTCATCACCGACCTGCCAGGCATCTATTCGCTTTCGCCCTATTCGGCGGAGGAGCTTGTGACAAGGGATTTCATTTTGAAGGAGAAGCCCAAGGGGCTTATAAATATTGTGGATGCCTCCAACATTGAGCGCAACCTCTATCTGACCATGCAGCTGATGGAGCTGGACATCCCCATGGTGCTGGCCCTGAACATGATGGACGAAGTGTACAGGAACGGCGGCTCGGTGAGGGTGAATGAGATGGAAAAGCTGCTCGGCATACCTGTGGTGCCCATCTCCGCCGCCCGGAACGAAGGGTTGGACGAACTTGTGGAGCATGCCATGCATGTGGCCAAATATCAGGAGAGACCGCTGCGACAGGATTTTTGCGACAAGGAGGAATGCGGGGGTGCGGTGCACCGCTGCCTGCACAGCATCATGCACCTGATTGAGGATCACGCCCAGCGGGCCGGCATTCCGTTGCGTTTCGCCGCAGGCAAACTGGTGGAGGGCGACGATGTGGTGCTGGAGGCTTTGCAGCTGGACACCAATGAGAAGGAGATGCTGGAACATATAATTCTCCAGATGGAGGAGGAGCGCGGCCTTGACCGTGCCGCCGCCATCGCCGACATGCGCTTCTCATTCATACGCAAGCTCTGCAGCCGGACGGTTGTGAAACCGAAGGAGAGCAGGGAGGCGTTGCGCAGCCGTAAAATCGACCGGCTGCTGACCGGGCGTTGGAGCGCGATACCTATTTTTGTGGCGGTCATCTGCCTTGTGATCTGGCTGAGCATCGATGTGCTTGGCGCCCCTTTGCAGGACTGGCTGGACCAGGGCATCGGCTGGCTGGCCGGACGCTGTGAGGCAGGAATGCAGGCGGCTGATGTAAGTCCGGCGGTGGTTTCGCTGGTGATTGACGGAATTTTCGGCGGGGTGGGCAGCGTGCTGAGCTTTGTGCCCATCATCATACTGCTTTTCTTCTTTTTAAGTCTGATAGAGGACAGCGGCTACATGGCGCGTATCGCCTTCGTGACGGACAAGTTGCTGCGTAAGGTCGGCCTTTCGGGGCGGAGCATCGTGCCGCTGCTTATCGGCTTCGGCTGCTCCGTGCCTGCAGTGATGGCCACACGGACGCTGCCGTCCGCACGCGACCGTCTGAAAACCATTCTTCTGACCCCGTTCATGAGCTGTTCCGCCAAAATCCCCATCTACGCCTTTTTCACCTCGGCCTTCTTCCCCGGACATGGCGGGCTGGTTCTGATAGGTTTGTATCTTTTCAGCATTCTCATCGGCATTTTGCTTGCTTTGGCCACCAAACGTATCGGAAACAGGAGTGAGGCGGCGCCGTTTGTGATGGAGCTGCCCAACTACAGGATGCCGCAGGCGAAGAATATCGCCCACCTGCTCTGGGACAAGACCAAGGATTTTGTGCAGCGCGCCTTCACCGTCATCTTTGTTGCGACCATTGTTATATGGTTCCTTCAACATTTCAATTTCCGCTTTGAGCTTGTGGATGAGGAGGGGAGCATGCTGGCATGGATTGCCGGATGGATTGCGCCGCTGTTCAACCCCATCGGATTGGGCGACTGGCGGATTGTCACCGCACTGATTTCCGGCTTCATGGCAAAGGAGAGCGTGGTCGCGGTGATGGAGGTGCTCAACCTTACCGCGCTGTTCAACCCGCTGACTGCTGCCTCCATGCTGATATTCTGCCTTATGTACACGCCCTGTGTGGCTGCCATCGCCTCCATACGGCGTGAGCTTGGGAGCCGCTGGGCGCTGTTTGTGGTTTTCTTCCAGTGCATGCTCGCCTGGCTGTGCGCAGGTGCCGTCTACTGGCTGCTATGCCTGATTTTTTAATTGTTGATGAATTAATTTAGAAGGATATGGATACAACACACGATCATCATGAACATCATGAACATCATGAACATCATGAGCACCATGGTCATCATCATAGTCACCACCATCATCATCATGAGGCGCATCTGCCGGAAAAGATGGGGGCTGTCTATCTGTTTGCGGTGACGCTCAACCTGCTCTTCACCGCCGTGGAGGCTGCTGCCGGTTGGTGGGGGCAGTCGATGGGGCTGCTTTCGGATGCGGGGCATAATCTGAGCGATGTATGCTGCCTGCTGCTTGCCATGTTGGCCTTCAGGCTTTCAAGAACAAAGGCCACACACCGCTTCACCTACGGCTTCCGGAAAACCTCCGTGCTGATATCGTTAGTAAATGCGGTTCTGCTTTTAGCTGTAGTTGTGGTGATTATTGTTGAGAGCCTGCAAAAGTTCGCCCATCCTGCCGAAGTCAGCGGTGCGCTGGTTACATGGACGGCGGCTGCCGGCATTCTGATTAACGGTTTCACAGCCTGGCTGCTTTCCGGCCACCGTAAGCATGACATCAATACGCAGGGCGCATTCCTGCACATGCTTACCGATACGCTTGTATCACTGGGTGTTGTGGTTTCGGGCATTATCATCTCCGTGACAGGATGGAACCTTGTCGACCCCATTATCGGTCTTGCGATTGCGGCGGTGATTCTGGTCTCCACGGCGAAACTGCTGTGGGAGAGCGTCCGCCTTTCGGTCGATGCGGTGCCGGAGGGGATCCATCCGGAGGAGATTGTCCAGAAGATGAAAAGTGTGGATAATGTGACGGATGTGCATCACCTGCATATCTGGCCTGTCAGCACCACGGAGACCGCCCTTACCGCGCATGTCGTGGTGGCGGAGGAGGCCCGTTTTGCCGATGTGACAGCTTCCCTAAAGGCTCTGCTGGCTGAGGAGGGGATACGTCACAGCACCCTTGAACTGGAACCGCCGTCGGTTTCATGCCCTGACATACATTGCGAGCCAAAATTAAAGTGATACTTTAGATGAATGCACCTACAATACTGATATTAATATTATTGTTAATAATAACAGTGCTTGTTATCCGCTCGCTGCACCTGCAGCGGAAGCGGGGCGGCTGCTGTGGAGGCTGCAACAGTTGTGGCGGCTCCTGCCGAGATTGCCGCATGGATTGCCCGCACGGCGCGAAAAGGGAAAAATAGGTTAGTTTTGCCTGTTTTGTAGTTTTTTGGTTATTGGAGAAGGCAGCGTAAATGGCTGCCTTCTCTTTTATTGTATGGTACCAAGAATCCAGTCGCAGGCGTATTCGATAATGTTGTCCTTGCCGGCGGCGGTGGCTGCAGGGTCAAGAATCACCAGACGGTCTGGCGGCACGCCGTTCTCATAATTCTGTTTGTCCAATGAGAGGTTGCGGCTGATGGAGAAGCGGTAGGTCCAGCCGTTCGGCAGCTGCCCTCCGTTGGGTAGTCCGAGGCCGCCTCCTGTGGTGTCGCCCACCAGAATCACGTTGTCGTATGCCTTGCAGCAGAGTGCAAAGAAGGATGTCGCGCTGTAGGATCCCCTGTCAATCAGCACGGCGACAGGTTTTGTATAATTGCCGTATGAGGTGTTTGAATCCGGTGCGTGCACCTCCTGCAGCGGGGAGAATTCATCGTGTGCGGGGCCTGATTTAATCTGGCTGTAGAATAGCAGCTGCCCGTGGTTTGGCAGCAGTTTCAGCAGTTCGTTCATGTACAATACCGCGCCGCCGCCGTTCTGCCGCAGGTCAAGCACAATACCCTTTGCGTTGGCGTAGCGTTTGGTCAGGTAGGTGAGCGATGCGCTGTCCACTACGTTGGTGAATGAGCTGTAGACGATGTAGGCCACATCCCCGTTCCGCAGCGCATGGTGCGCGAATCCTCCGGTGCTGTGGTAGCGGTCGTCGGCGACATGCAGGTAGTTCAGGGTCACAACCTTGCTGTCCACGTTTCTGCGCCTGTACATCTTCCTGTAAACGCTGTCGCTGTAGGAGCGGTCGAACGGTGCCATAAGGTTTGTGTGCCCGTCGTCAAGTTTGCTGAGCATGGCCGCCAGCACGTTGAAGAGGCTGTCGTCGCTGATGTCGTCGCTGACCAATGGGCGGTATGTTTTGTACACCTCCTGCCAGTCAACATTCTTGATGTCGAAAAAGGCGAATTTCTGGTCAACCTGGTTCCAAAGGTAATCAAAGGTTTCGGTGGGTGTGCCTTCAGGATCCTCATCCGTGAACAGCTTTTCGCAGGAGGGGAGTGTCAGAATTGCTGAAAGGGTTATTCCCAAAATGATATGTTTCCTATTCATTTTCCCTGTGTTTGAAGTTAAAGGTGAACTCACATTGTATCAGATGCTGGGCGTAGTCAAAGCGGTAGGCTCCCTTCTTGCCCGTGTTGCGGAAATTCCATCCGTAGGAGAGCGCCACACGGTTCTGGTTGCGGAGCCTGTAGGCGATTCCGAGTTCCGTGCTGATGCCGGAAAATGCCTTCCCATGGCTCTCGTAGCTATCGTCCGTAAGTCTGAACTTGCCTACGTCGTTGGCGTTTGCGTTGGGGACGTAGGCGTATCCCGGACGGTGCATAGAAGTGATGAGCGGCAGCTGGAGTGCACCGAATGCGGTGTAGCGCTTTTCCTCACTTTTCTTGCGGATTTTGAAATCCAGCTCCACCCTCGCGAGAAGCTCCACATCGAAGAAGTTGCAGTGCCCGAAGGAGGCGTTGCCCATCGCTGAGTTGACGTAGATGAACTGCTGGTCGCCGATGCCGCCGCCAACCCATCCGCGGTAGGAGGGACGTTCCGGACTGCTCCAGCGATAGAGGTAGTCCACGCTGCCGTGCCAGTAGCCGCCGTAGCAGCTTGCGATAGACTTGGAGTCCGAAAACATTGCGACGGAGATGTCCTGCCTGCAGGCAATGACATTGCGCTTCCATTCGAAGGTGAGGTCGGTGCCGAGGTTCAGTCCGATGCCTTTATAGCGCAGGGGGCTTGTGCCCTCCTCAAAGAAATTGTTAGGCCCGACCCCTTTGCGGAAATCCAGTGTGTAGTTCTTGTAATGCTGCGCCATGCAGCTTCCGCCGCCCATGACCACAGCAAGCAGCACGATTCGTGCCAAAAGCCGTCGCACAGGCGGTGAGCTTTTTCTTCTTGTCATATTCGTCCAGTTATTATTCTTTCACAAATTTTGCGGTATGGTTGCCTATCTTCACAAAGTACATGCCTTTGCTCAAGGATGAGATGTCCAGTTGGATGTAATCTTCATTCCCAACCACTTCGTTTACCATCACCTGACGGCCGGTGGCATCATACACCTTTATCGTACCCTCCTTTACATTCCGGATGTGGAGCATGTTTGTGGCAGGGTTCGGATACATTTCAAGCGATTGTGCGAGGAAGTTCCTGATGGCAACCGGATTGTCCGCCGTGAACAGGCCGGTGAGCTCAATCCCTTTTTCATTTCCCAGAACACCGATCTTTTTTGCCTCGCCCGTGTTCACATCCACGTAGTACATGTAATACTTCTCCCCATTGTCAGTGCAGGATGCCCAGAACAGTTCGCCGGTCTTATAGTCAAATGCCATGGACTGCACATAGGCGACCCCTTTCACACCGGTGTTGCCGACAAGCGTGGTGGCTCCGTTGTTCAGGTTCACTTTAAGCAGGTTGCCATATTTCAGAGTAATACCGTATGCGTTTCCATTGGCGTCAATGGCAAGGGTCTGCAGGGTTGAGTCCATCAGCCCCATCACGGTGAAATGTTCAATGTCGTTCATGTCCATACGGTACAGTTTTTTATCGCCCGCTATAAAGTAAATTTTGCCGTTTGCCGGATTGTATGACGTGGATTTCACATTGTTTGAGAGCGTGTCGTATGCAAACTCCGTGGTTTCAAAGCCGTAAATCTTTTTGTTGGATTTGTCAACAAAGGCTTTGCCGATTTTACGTGGTGTTGCAACAGTGAAATACCACATTTTACCGTCGGCGTATGTGGCGGCGTAATTTTTTTCTACTTTGTTGTCAGTGGCTGCGGCCAAATTGGCAAGATCCTGCATGGTGAAGGTGATGAACTTGTCATCCAGACTGGAGTCCAAGCCCTTTGCAGAGTTTGCGTAGCCATACCATTGTGCGGTTGATTTCGGGGTGTATTCCGGAGTTATCTGGTTGCGGATGCCTGTGATATTAAGTTTTCTGATGGTCGGTCCAACGCTGCCGTTGGTGTTGGCAATGTTGCGCCATACAAAAATGAGCCGGTAGTTTTTCCCTTTTGCGGGGTTGGCAATTGTCGTGGTCATTGTCTCATTGTTGCGGTTCACTAATTTTGTACCGGATAATCCTTCCCCAAAATGAAGAATATAGGGAAGGTCATAGACGGTATGGGCACTTGGTGAACCCAACCACTGGCATGTTGATGTCCTTAACGGCATCCAGTTGGTGTCCTGCGGTACGAGGAAGGCGCAGACATAATCATAATTGACGCTGCCTGAAGCGTACCCGCCGACCGTAACGTTAAAGCTGATGGTGATGCTGTCGTAGTCGCCAAGGCTGATAAGGCGCTCTGCAGTCACCACCTCATCCTTGTTGCCATAGCTGCTGCTGTTCATTATACCACATATAAGGGCGCCGTTCATGTGCCATGCCGCATATTTCGCACTGTCCTCCCAGTTGTTCCTGAGTGTCCAGTTGCCGATTTCGCTTCCGGTATTGAAATTGTAGGAGTATGGTATTGTCGCACCTTTGATGATGGTATAGCCAAGACGTATGTTGGGCCTTTGCTTCGGAATAGTTTTAAATCCATTTATTTTACTCTGGTATAACACAGGGTTTGAAGGGTCTATATTATATGAGTCGTTGGCATAGACAAGCGAACGGCTTTTAGTGTCGTCCGTATATCTGAAATAACGGCTCGAATATGCGCCTGTGTTGTCATCAATGGTGATTAGCAGGTGGTTTCCGGTCTTGTTCCTATATGCGAAAGGATATGTCAGATTTATGGTAACCCATCCGGCTGAAGTTGCGGTCACATTGCCGGAATAGACAAGGTCGGCCTGGGCTTGTACGGCCATGCAGTCCAAAGTGTCGTCAAAATGGTCCTTTGTCACGTTTTTCATGTAAATTTTCAGGCTGCGGCTGTAGTTGGTGTCGCTTCCATTCGGGCCTTTGCCTGTAAAATAGAAGGCGATGCTTGTGATGTTCAGGTCGCCTCCGGAAGGCATCTCATTCCATGTGTAGATAATTTGGTTGTAGGAGTATTTGTATATGGAGTGTGACGGAAAACGTCTTGTGGAGTCCGTACCTGTGCCGATTGTTTTGTAGTTTTGTGCGCCGGCAGTCCCAATGAGTGCTGCGCATGTGAACAAAAAGAGTAGTTTCTTTCTCATAATGCAGTTATTTTTAGTTATTTGTTTTTATTAAATTCCTATGTGCAAAAATAGTCAAATTTCTGATACGCCCACATTTTTTTTGTTTTTTTTATCGTATCACACGATTGTCCATTTTCTGTGCAATTTTTCCGCTTCGCGGCGAAGATATGCCTCCAGCTCCGGCGCGTCAACAATCTCCACCTCGCTGTGCAGCCCAAGTATGAAACGCCCGATTCCCTTCACATCGCGCACATCGGTATCGAAAATGAAATGTTCGCTGTCTTCAGGTTCAAGCAGCCGTTTGGATTGTGGGAACTCCTCCTTCAGCAGGTTGGCCGCACGCATGGTGAGCCGCAGCCGGATATGGATCAGAGTGTCCGAACTCATGCCGAACAGGTCGTAAGGTTCGGTGCGGTGTTTTTTCTCGAACTGCCAGTTTTCCGGAGTGACTTCCACCGTCCCGATGCGCGGAATCTTGAAGGTCTTGACACGGTGGCTGCTGATTTCATAGCAGTCCACGCAGCGGTTGCCGTTGCGGAATGCTATCGGCTCCACACGGCGGTCCGAGATGGTTTCGCTGTTTGAGGAGCTATATTGGTGCAGAACCACCTGCTTCTTTCCCTCAATTGCCCTTGACAGATCGTGGATGTTCCGGCTTTCCTGCTGCCGGATCACAGGCAGTTCCGGGATTTGCCTGCCCATACGCCCCTTAATTTTCCTTTTCAGGCCAGGTTTCAGCGGATCGTCCACAGCATCCAGCGCATCCGCAATCAGCCGCCATTCCTTTGGCGTGACACCTACGTTGTCAGTTATGCGGGCGAAATGTTCCGGCACCGCCTCAAGATAGATGTTGCCATGTTCCTTCCCGATGCGGAATCCGCTCTCCCTTAACGACCGCAGATAGCGGTATGCGGTGCGCTCTGTGGTGTTCATTCTGGCCGCGATGCCCCCAATGCTGCAACCATCTCCGGAGAGCAGTGCCAGCACCTGCAGCATTGTATCCAATTTAAAATTCTTGCTTTCAGTATTTTCGTTGTTACGCTTCATGACTTTCCTGTTTTTTGCAAAGGTAGGCAAAAATTATTTTCAAAAAAATATTTTTTGACATTTTTTGTCATAATATCGCGTGTAATTTTGCATCGTCACCAACCCCCTTCACACATGAAAATTTTGAACGGAAAGTGGAGGGGTGGGGTGAAAAAAAGTTTGATTACGATGGTAATGATTGGAATTTTTTAGGAAATTTGCAAAAAGAAAATATTACGGAACAACCATGAGGTTTGAATTGACATTATCGGCTAATTTTAAGGCGTTTGGAAGGCGGATGCCAATAAACTATATGTACGAGTTATCGGCGGCTGTGTATCGGATTCTTGCAAGCGGAAGCGAAAAATATGCCGAATGGTTGCATGAGAACGGTTTTCAATTGGAAAGCGGTAAGGCGTTCAAACTTTTCACTTTTTCGTGGCTGTATCCTGAAAAATACAGGATTTTACGCCAGTCTGGTCAAATTGAATTGCAGTCGGACAAGGTGAAATGGCTGATTTCTTTTTTGCCGGAAAAATCCACGCAGCGGTTTGTAGAAGGTTTGTTCCAAAAACGAATGTTTGAAGTAGGCAACCGGCAGTCGGTTGTGCAATTTCAGGTTAACAGTATTGAAATGCTTCCTCCACCTGTATTTACAGACGCCATGACATTTGAAGCACTTTCTCCCATTATGGTCAGCCAACGATTGGATGACGGTCGTGACAGATATCCTCAAACTGCTGAGGAATTTACCAATGATTCATGGGTACGGGAACGGCTGTTGCATAATCTGTTGGACAAATACGAATCGTTCTTTGGCAGGTCATTTGAAGGCGAGCCTTTTTTCAAGCTTATGACCATGTCTGAACCGAAATCATCATTAGTCACCATTAAGGCTGGCACACCACAGGAAACCAAAGTGCGGGGATTTCTCTGCAAATTGGCTTTGCACTGTCCCGCCGAACTGATGCGCATCGCGTATGAAAGCGGATTGGGAGAAGGGAACAGCCAAGGGTTTGGATACTTGGGGGGTGGAAGGAAAAGGAGAATAAAGGGGTTATTAAAGTGATAATAAAGAAGGAAATATGAGTTTAGATACAGTATTAAAAATAGGAAAGGTGCTCAAGAATTCAAAAAACAGTTTGAAGCACTTTAAGTATGTGCAATCGTGTCCAAAGGACAAGAAAGGGAATTTTCCTTTGTGTCTGTCGTTTAAGGTGGATGACGATTTCTCTATTGATTTTAATAGTGTTTCTATTGTGCCTGAAAATCAAAGAGAAAAATTGTATTATCTGACTTTTAAAACATCAGATAGTGATGGACTCGTGAAATATATTTATGGTGATATTTTTTACGAGACCGTTGGGGCTGTTAAAAATTCATCTCCTGTTGTTTCAGAAAAGGGATATTATAGATTACCAAATCCAAACAATTCTAAGGCTTATCAAAGCGGTTCGTTTGACCGAGGTAATGCCGATTACAACAGCATTATTCAAAAAAGCACAAAAAGCAAAGTTGCGGAATTGGAGCGTATTAGAGTTAAAATG